>FWWM01000851.1_pt1 | contig 98784 bp, 91 predicted proteins | sample 2228351 | NCBI WGS metagenome assembly FWWM01 (sample SAMEA103939774, study PRJEB20133) | metagenome | reverse complement strand
TACCGGTTTTAGTCACACCTTAACCGAAGAGAGGGCAAGGGAGCTGGGTATCCGAGCCTTCCTCCTGAAACCGTTTCTCCTGCAGGATCTCAGCGTGACGATTCGACGTGTGTTGGATGCCAGAGTAAGTCGGCCACCTTTGCACTCGACCTTCTAGATTTGGAATATTTTGGAATATCAGGTACGAAATGTCGAAAATCTGCTGGATATTATCAAGTCATCAAAAGGATGTCGTAACCAGAGAGCGCTTCTCGAAACGCTTGGAGAAAGTCTGGTGTCAGATCATGCTGAAGTTTAGCAAGTTTTGTCATTACTCTCCTCTACACCAATCTCTCTAGTAGGTCCTCCTTCTCCTTGCCTTTCCTTTTTCTCTCCAGGAAGACCCACCTGCAATCAAGAGGATTCCTTAGGTTGGAATTTCAGCTCTTCCTGGAAATTTCCATTCACATTGAACCCCGAATTCGGCGACTCATTGAAGCTTATCCAGACATGATGGAGAGAAATTTTGGTTGACCGATTAGAGAGAAGATGATAAGAACAAGAAAAAACGGTAAAGACAATGATATTGAGAGGTTATTCCTCACAGCAGAGGTGGCCTCCTATGCCTTTACCCCCCTATCGAGTAGCGTATAGCCCCATCATTGATCGACCACCTATTACCTAGCCACAGAAAGCTCGTGTTGCCTTTTGGGTCGCTCCTAATATCGAGCATTATGAGTATCTGCCTGATGTCGATGGTGTCCGCAATCCATGGCCCCGGATGCCGCATCCCGATGTCCAGCAGTACGCCTATCGTGACTATGGGAATCGTATCGGCTTCTAGCGTATGCTGGAAGTAATGGATCGGTACGCCATCAAGTGCTGCGTCTCCCTCAATCTGGCGGTTCTGGAACATTATCCTAAGATTGCGGAAGCACTGGTAAAACGGAACTGGGATTTCATGTCCCATGGGATCTACAACAGCCGGTATCTCACCACTTACTCAGAGGAACAAGAGCGAGCGTTTTATCAGGATTGTATCGAGACGTTAAAACGCCACACCGGCAAGCAGTTGAAGGGAATGCTCGGCCCAGCTCTTTCCAATACTGAACGCACGCCCGATCTCATGGCCGAAGCCGGTTTGATTTATCATACCGACTGGTTACATGATGACCAACCGGTACCGATCAAGGTTAAATCTGGTAAGCTCGTCTCCGTGCCCTACTCGATTGAATTAAACGATGTACCATTGGACCAACGATGAGCAACCTTATCCAATGACTCCTTCAGGAAGGCTCTTTGCTCTTCCTCTCATGCTTGAGCTCGATGATATTCATGCTCTCTGGGACCGGCAGGTACCTATCGATAGATATGCTGTCCTGATCAAAGAGAGCTTTGAGCGGTTATACATCGATGGGCATACAACGGAAGGTTGCTGGCGTTGCATTTGCATCCCTGGTTGACTGGACAACTGTTCCGTATCAGCTACTTGCAAGAGGCTTTGGGTTATATTACGCGTCGGCAAGGGGTATGGACTGCTACCGGATCTGAAATTATCGATTGGTATCAGCAACAGATGCAGCATCCTGACACTTGATGCCTGCTGTTTCAATAACAGTGGTCAGGGATGAGTGATCAGTGGATAAAAACGCTTTTACCAATGACCACTACCCACTACCAGCGCAGTTTTCCCTGATAGAGCACCTGTTTTTCACCAGGCACAATTTCACCGATGACATAGCTTGAGCAGCCATGCCTGCTGAGATGGTGCTGAATGGTTTCTGCTGCACCGGCTGCTACCACGAGGGTAAGCCCTACTCCTACGTTAAAAGTGCGTAACATCTCACTATCCTGAATATTTCCTAGCTCCCGGATGATTTTAAAAAGGGGCAGGATTTGGATGGCACTCACCTCGATGAGGGCATCCGTATGCGCAGGGAGAATTCTATGAAGATTTCCGGCTATTCCTCCTCCGGTAATATGGGCTATCCCATGCAATTCGGGAAGCTCCAGTATCTCCTGCAGGCTTTGATAGTAACACTGATGCGGCTTGAGGATCGCTTCGAGAAAGGTTTCCTCACCGACCATGATCTTTAGAATCTCCGGCTGTTGGGCTATGAGGGCCCGTACCAAAGAGTACCCATTGGTATGCAAGCCATTTGAAGCTACCGCCAGAATTTTGTCTCCTACCACTATTTTTGATCCATCGATGATTTTTGCCTTTTCCACCACTCCCACGATGCTTGCCGCCAGGATATAAGTTCCGGCCGGGATGACTCCGGGCTGTTCAGAGGTTTCCCCACCGGTCAGGGTACAGCCTTGTGCCCGGCAGGCTTCGGCTAGCGAGGCTACGATCTGTGTAACCACCTCTTTTTCCAGTTTCCCGCAGATGATGGCATCCTGGACGACCAATGGTCTGGCACCCATCACGACAATATCGTTAATCAGATGATGGATGAGATCATAGCCGATCGAAGCGATTCGGTTATATTGAAAAGCCAGCAGTTGTTTAGAGCCTGGTTCTTCGATTTTGAAGACCAGAACAGGGTGCTTGTATTCAGGAAAAGAGCCATCAAAGAGCGAAGCAAATGCTCCCATACTGCTCAACACACGGGTATCAGCCGTTGCCAGATGTTTGGCCATCGCTTGTTTGGTGGCATCTGCTATGGCAATATTCACTCCGGCTTTTTCATAGGAAAGAGGTTCTTTAGTCATGATGTTCACCCTGGAAAATAGACCACGGAGACACGGAGGATAGAGAAGAAAACTCCAGGCTCCCCAGGTCTCTGTGGTAAAAATTCCTGCCTATCTCACCCAGTGTATAGAATGACTCCAGAAGTTATTCGAGCGCCTGAGCGAGATCCTCAATCAGGTCATCCGGATGTTCAAGACCGATAGATAAGCGCAGGAGATTTTCTGGGGTTTGGGTACCCGGCCCTTCGATAGAAGCACGATGTTCAATCAGGCTTTCTGTGCCTCCTAAACTCGTCGCCCGCGTAAAAATCTTGACTCTGGCAGCTACCTCCATAGCCTTGTCACGTCCTCCATGTACCTGTACAGAAGCCATCCCGCCAAATAGCACCATTTGCCGAGTAGCGATTTCATGTCCCGGATGGTGTTTCAGTCCAGGATAATGCACCACTTCGACTCGCGGATGCTGGCTCAAAAAAGTGGCCACTTTCAGCGCATTTTCCGAATGGACCCGTACCCGGCAAGGGAGGGTACGAATCCCACGCAACACCAGCCAGCAATCAAAGGGAGAGGGGACAGCACCGGCCAGCACCTGAATGGTTTTGATTTTCTGAAAAAATGCATCGGCGACTCTGCTAATCACCGCTCCTCCCAGGACATCACCATGCCCACCGAGATATTTTGTGGTCGCATGTACTACCAGATCAGCTCCCCATTCCAGAGGTCGTTGGAGGATAGGAGTAGCCCAGGTATTATCACAAACACACCGGGCTCCCACTTGGTGGGCAATCTCAGCAATTCGAGCAATGTCAGTCACTTTGAGGAGCGGATTAGAAGGGGTTTCCACCCAAACCAATTTCGTCTGTGAGCGAATCGCCTGCTCGACCATAGCCGGATCGGTCATATCCACAAAAGTAGCCTCTAAACCCCAGGGAGCGCATATTTCCTTGAGGAGACGGGCAGTACCATGATAGATATCGTGAGGAGCAATGACATGATCGCCAGGAGAGAGGGCTTGAAAAACAGCCATAGTAGCTGCAGACCCAGAGGAGAAAGCGGCAGCAGCTCCTCCACCTTCCAGGGCACAGAGACTCTCTTCTAAACTGTTGCGATTTGGGTTACTGGTTCGTATATAAATATGTCCCTGCGGATAGCTCCCATCTGGATCACGTTCAAAGGTCGTTGATAAATGAATAGGCGGAATGACCGCCCGGGTTGCTGGATCAACCGTATGCCCTGCATGGATAGCCAGTGTTTCGATCCGCATAATTTCTCCTTATCCCTTTATCCCCTTTTCTTATACATGAAATTATTAGAGCAATTCCCCTCGTAACACGGTGATCGCTTGTCCGCCGAGATATACCCGTTGCTTTCCCATACGTATCCGTACTATTCCCCCGCGTGCTGAAGCCTGGTAGGCGATCAGTTCCGTTTTCTGAAGTCGTTCACTCCAGAAAGGCCCGAGATAACAGTGAGCAGAACCGGTGACCGGATCTTCATGGATTCCGGCTCGTGGAGCAAAAAAACGGGAGACAAAGTCATAACCAGGAGAAGTGGCAAGGCTGGTAATAATGATCCCACGAGCCGGAATCGCTTCTAGAAGCGTGAAGTTTGGCGTTACCTTGCGTACGAGATCTTCCGAATCCACTTCCACCAGATAATCCATCCGATTTTTGCCCAGATATTTGGGGGTAACTCCTAAAGCCTGGGCCAGCTCTGCAGGTCCCCCAGACTCCTCTTCTGGTTCTGCTGGAAAATCGAGCTCGATCCATTCCCCTTTTCGCTCGGCAGTCAAGAGCCCACTCCGTGTATGAAAACGGACCATTTCTTCCTCTGGTAAAAAACCTTGCTCCCACAGGATATGCGCACTGGCCAGGGTTGCATGTCCACAGAGATCTACCTCCATAACTGGCGTAAACCAGCGCAAATTAAATCCATCGGTTTGTCTCACCAGAAAAGCTGTCTCGGAGAGATTCATCTCCCGAGCTACTTGCTGCATCCACTGCTCCTCCTGTGGAGCAGGCAATAGACAGACAGCCGCCGGATTTCCGGTAAAAGGTCTATCGGTAAAGGCATCTACCTGGAAGATCGGTTGCCCCATAGAGTGCTCCTTAACATGTCGCTTTCTTCGGTTTTATCATATCGCTTCCCTGGGCTTCCCCTGACCAAGCGCCCTCTTCTCTTTTCTCCGCAGGAGTATGGAACTGGAAAGCTGGACCACTTTCTGGGTTGCTAACATAGAGGATGACCATGGTGCCTTTTGACATAATCTTTTCCTTGGCTTGTGCCCGTTGATATTTGCTGAATATGTTCATCCTCTATAACACCGTAGTGCCTGTTTGTGAAAAGATCTTTTCCCTTCTCCTTGCTGTCATTCTGAGCGATCAGAGGGAGCGAAGAATCTTGTTTTGGAACTACCCCCCATCCTCACCTTCCCCACCAGGGGAAGGAAGGTGTGGGAGGTATAGGTTTTTACTGTGTTCTAAAGAACAGCACTCCCAGGGGAGGTAGGGTCAGGGAAAGAGAAAAGTCTCGTCCTTGAGCTGGTACAGGAGCGGCCTCCATACCCCCTAAATTTCCGTATCCACTCCCCCCATACAGTGTGGCATCACTGTTGAGCATTTCCCTCCAAAATCCCTCGTGTGGTACGCCGACTCGATAGTTAAGTCTCGGGACTGGGGTAAAATTACAGACGACCAGAATGGTATCCCCTGATGTTTTTCCTTTCCGAATAAAGCTAATGATGCTCTTCTCCCAATCCCGGAAGTCTATCCACTCAAACCCGTCTTGCGTAAAGTCCTGTTCATACAACGCGGGTTGGGTCCGATAAAAATGGTTAAGGTCTTTCATCCACCGGTGCACTCCCTGGTGGAGAGGATATTCGAGCAGATGCCAGTCTAAACTCGTTTCATGATACCACTCGTTCCACTGCCCGAATTCCCCTCCCATAAAGAGGAGTTTTTTGCCAGGATGGCCATACATATATCCGAAGAGTAAACGGAGATTGGCAAACCGTTCCCATTCATCTCCGGCCATCTTCCCCAGCAACGAACCCTTGCCATACACTACCTCGTCATGCGAGAGCGGGAGAACGAAATTTTCGGAAAAAGCGTACCAAATGCTAAAAGTTAATTGATTATGATGATATTTGCGATAGATCGGATCCTGGGAAAAATACTCCAGGATATCATGCATCCACCCCATATTCCATTTCATGCCAAATCCCAGTCCTCCGACATAGGTTGGTCGAGACACCATGGGCCAAGCGGTGGATTCTTCCGCGATAGTCTGTACGTCAGGAAAATTCTCATAGACTGCTTCATTTAACCGTTTGAGAAAAGTGATTGCCTCGATATTTTCCTTTCCGCCGTACTGATTGGGAATCCATTCGCCTTCCTTCCGGGCATAATCCAGATATAGCATCGAGGCTACGGCATCTACACGAAGACCATCGCTATGATATTTATCGAGCCAGAAGAGCGCATTACTGATGAGGAAGGATCGAACTTCGTTTCGCCCGTGATTAAAGATATAGCTATTCCACTCCGGATGAAAACCTTTCCGGGGGTCTGCATGTTCGTAGAGATGGGTACCATCGAAGTAGACAAGTCCATGTTCATCCGTTGGGAAATGAGAAGGAACCCAATCCAGGATGACCCCAATTCCGTTTTGATGCAGACAATCGATCAGATACATGAAGTCTTGAGGTGTACCATATCGACTGGTTGGCGCAAAGTAGCCCACAGTCTGATACCCCCAGGAGCCATAAAAGGGATGCTCCATGATGGGGAGAAATTCCACATGCGTAAACCCCATATCCCGCACATATTCGACCAGATAATGAGCCATTTCCCGATAGGTGAGTGCCCGATTTCCCTCTTCAGGAACCCGTCTCCACGATCCCAAATGCACTTCGTATATACTGCGAGGGGTCTCCAGACCGTTGGACTGGTGTCGATGACCCATCCACTCCGTATCACTCCAGACATATTGAAGATCCCAGACCATTGAGGCAGTTTTGGGAGGCGTTTCCCAGCGAAAGGCGAAAGGGTCTCCTTTATCCACCTGATAGCCATGATATCGAGAGCGCAGGTGATATTTGTACACCGTCCCATTCCCAATACCAGGAATAAAACCTTCCCAAATCCCTGAACCATCTGCACGCACTTTAAGCGGATGGGCTTCCTTATCCCAGGCATTGAAGTCACCGATAACCGAGAGCCATTCCGCATTGGGAGCCCAAACGGCAAAATAGGTTCCTTCTACCTCATCTACCGTCATGAGATGGGAACCGAGCTTTTCGTAGAGGCGAAAATGATTTCCTTCTTTCAAAAGATAGATATCATGATCTGTCAAAAGACTCACCGCATGGATCACGCCTCTGGATTCCTTTTCGCTTGTCCACGACATTCTTAACCCTCCAATAACTGGCGTATGCCCTTGAGTGGGATGACCACCCAGGCGGGACGATTATTCAATTCGTATCCAACTTCGTAAATCGCTTTGTCCAGGAGAAAAGCATTCAATAAGATTTCAATCTCTTCAGGATGCTGGGGAATAAAGGAAGCCCCCTGAGCAGTCTCGAGATACGACCGTAAAAATGTTCCTCCGATATACCAGTACCACAAGTCCGCCCATGGTTCCAGGATAGGGAGATCTTCAGGTCTAATCGTGGTGTGATTAAACAGAGCAGTATAGGCAGCATAATGGAAAGAGCGGAGCATACCAGCCACGTCCCGAAAGGGTGAGCGTTTCAACCGTCTTTCGCTTAGCGCTCTGGCTGGCTCTCCTTCAAAGTCGATAATAATAAAATCATTACCCGTATAGAGCACTTGCCCAAGATGATAATCGCCATGGATCCGTATTTTCGTAGCCGAAATCTTTTTGCGACGGATTGTTCCAAAGCGCTCCATGATCTCTTTGTTCCGCTTCAGTAGCTCTGCTGCTTCTTTTTGAGCATCTCCAGATAGGCTTCCGAGACTCTTTTCGAGTAACTGGAGTGTTTTACGAGCCAGACTCTGCATCGACTGATATACGGAACGTTGATAGAGCTGGGTAAAAGGTTCTGGAGCAAAATTGGGGTCTTCCGTCTCCGAAGCGAGGGCGAGATGCATCTCTGCTGTGCGCTTGCCGAGGAGATTGGCCAACTCCAACCGGACTCCCCCAATCACCTCCTGTAACAGAGGAGGGGCCTCTTGGGCAGCCACTGCTAACAGCGACTTTGGAGCAGAGGGAACTTCCTGGATTTCGCTTCGACGCGAAAATATCCGCTCGAAATACCGTCCTATCGCATCAACAGTTGGTCGCCAGGCATCTCCCTCGTTGGGGACAAACCCCTGGAGTACACCCAGGACGATCGGTTCCGTTCTAGCTCTGCGCCATTCGATAGCTCCCGCAAAAGGGGGAATATGGTTAAAAGAGGTTTTTTCCGTGAGAAACCGGTTAATTTCGAGATCAGGATTCATCCCCTCATCTAGGCGTCGATAGAATTTAAAGAAGAGCTTATCCCCATACAGCAGTGAGGTGTTACTCTGCTCGGCTTTGAGGACGTGGGATTCAAGCGGGAACTCTTGTTCTTGTAACAATCCACGCAAGGCTTTACCAGGATATGCTACCAGTTCACCAACCTTACCCTTTAGCTTCTGTCTCTTGAGCATCATCCACAGAATGTGGCTGCGCAGCTCATCGTTATATGTGCCATCGTAGAGGATCCCTTCGGTATTCCCTACTTTGATCCGCGCTATAACATCGACCAAGGAGGTTTTTAATCCTTCAAAGGCTTTCAGTAAAAAATTTTCCATCAACTCGGTCGCCTGTTCGTCTGCTGCAAACGCAACTGGTAAGAGGTAGGTATCCGGTAACCCTTCGGTATACTGCACATCTACAAACAGAAGATAGCCAGCCAGACCATTCTTGCCAAGGGGAATGGTCTCGCGGATCTGCAGTTGCTGAATCTGACGGGCTTTTCCCCCAAACCACCGGCATTGTTTGATATACGTTGGGAGGATCTCTCTTTCCAGTTGTTCCTTCGCCTTCCCTTCCAGGATCTTCTCCCAGTGGCCGCGGACGCTGATTTCGGGAAGAGTCATGCTGCTGTCGAGAGTGACAGGTTGCTCTTCCTTGTGGAGGGAAAAGAAGTAATACCCGTGTGAACCGAGAGTAAGAAAATATGGCGCATCTTTGATAACAGGGAATTTGTTTCGGCTGAAGACTTCTTCGGGGATATAACCAGCAAACTGATCCAAAGCAAGCTCCACAACTTGAGAATGCCGAGAGAGATTCACGACCACCAGGATACGCTCATCCTGATACTGACGCAGAAAAGAGAGCACCTTGGGGTTATCAGAGGATAAAAAGGTGAGGCTACCGCGGCCAAAGGCTTTAAAACGTTTGCGCATAGCGATAAAACGCTTCATCCACCAGAGCAGGGAGGCCTGATTTCGTTCCTGATTCTCCACATTCACTGCTTCATAATGATACTCGGGATCAATTATCACTGGCAAATACAGTTTCTGCGGATTGGCCCGGGAGAAACCGGCATTGCGGTCTGCACTCCACTGCATCGGCGTCCGCACGCCGTTGCGATCCCCCAAGTAATAGTTGTCTCCCATCCCAATTTCATCACCATAATAAATCACCGGTGTTCCTGGAAGCGAAAAGAGTAGAAAGTTCATCAATTCGATCTTCCGTCGATCATTATCCAACAGCGGAGCCAGCCTCCGTCGGATGCCCAGATTAATCCGGGCACTCCGGTCCTGAGCATACATCCGATACATATAGTCCCGTTCTTCATCGGTGACCATTTCCAGAGTCAACTCATCGTGGTTTCGGAGAAAAATGGCCCACTGACAGGTGTCGGGGATAGGAGGAGTCTGTTCCAGAATATCAATGATCGGAAACCGCTCTTCCATGCGGAGAGCCATAAAGATCCGGGGCATGACCGGAAAATGGAAAGCCACATGACATTCATCTCCATTGCCAAAATATGCCACCGTATCTTCCGGCCACTGATTCGCCTCAGCCAAAAACATCCGGTTGGCAAACTTCCGATCAACATGAGCCCGGAGTTGTTTTAAAAACGTATGAGTCTCGGGGAGATTCTCACAATTGGTTCCTTCCCGTTCAAAGAGATAGGGAATGGCATCCAGCCGCACCCCGTCTACTCCCATATTGAGCCAGTAGTCCAGTACTTTGAATACCGCCTTCTGGACATGGGGGCTGTCAAAGTTTAAATCTGGTTGATGAGAATAAAAGCGGTGCCAGTAATACGCCTGAGCTACCGGATCCCACGCCCAGTTCGAGCGTTCAAAGTCCTGAAAAATAATTCGGGTCTCCTTATACTTCTCTGGTGTATCACTCCAGACATAGAAGTCTCTGGCGACCGAGCCGGGTTTGGCTCTCCGCGCTCTCTGAAACCATTCGTGCTGGTCAGAGGTATGGTTAATAACCAGCTCAGTGATTACGCGGATTCCTCGACGATGAGCTGCCTGCAAAAATTCCTTGAAGTCTCGCAAGGTACCATAATCGGGATGGATATTATAGTAATCCGCAATATCATATCCATCGTCGCGGAGAGGGGATGGATAGAAAGGGAGTAACCAGACGGCGGTGATGCCCAAATCCTGTAAATAGTCGAGTTTTGCAGTTAATCCCTTGAAATCTCCGATCCCATCACCATTGCTATCATAAAAAGTCTTCACATGCAGTTCATAAATGATAGCGTCTTTATACCAGAGCGGATCATTCTCGAGATATACTTCTCGTAGTGGCATCCACACGCCTCCTTATCTTGACAAAATTATAGCTAAATACTGGCTATTTATAGATTGAACTTGTGATAACAACCGGCCCATATCCGATACCACCTCGGGCTTCTCCTGAACGGTCAGGAGAAATAACAGACAACCTCCCTACGCTGCGCGGCAGGGGTTGGATCAAATAATCGCTCGGGGGAGTTGTCCCTCTTACATAAAATAATCAAAATCTGTCTCCCGACGCAAGCGTCTGCGAACGCGAAACACATGGGCAGGTAAGCTGGTAGGATTGAGTTCAACGTAGTTTCGTTCTCCCTGCCAGATATACTTATCATCGCTAATCAGATCATGAACCAGATAAGACTGATCTGGGGCAATACCGAGCTCTGCGATCGGGACCTGGACCCATCCCCCCTGCGTATGGAAGGGATCAAGGTTGACTACGACCAGGATAATATTGGAGAAATCTTCGGTAGTCTTTCCATAAAAGAGAAGATAGTCATTGTCTACTTCATAGAATTGAAGATTCCGGGTTTGCTGTAACGCCGGATTCTCCTTACGAATACGATTGATACGAGTGATAAAACCCTTCAAGCTTCCCGGCTGATTCCAGTTCCAGTGCTTGATCTCATATTTTTCCGAATCCAGATATTCTTCTCTGCCAGGCAAAGCCTCATTTACACAGAGTTCAAAAGCTGGACCATAGATCCCGTAATTCGAGGACAGAGTTGCAGCCAGTACCAGTCGCATCATAAAAGCAGGTTTTCCACCGTATTGCAAATGTTCTGGCAATATGTCAGGGGTATTGGGCCAAAAGTTTGGCCGGAAATACTCTCCCACATCTGTCTGGGTCAGCTCGGTTAAATATTCGATGAACTCTTGTTTCGTGTTGCGCCAGGTGAAATAGGTATAGGACTGCGTAAAACCAACTTTGGCCAGACGATACATCACCTTAGATCTGGTAAATGCTTCCGAGAGAAAGATCACCTCGGGATACTCTTTTTTTACCTCGCCAATCATCCATTCCCAGAAAGGAAAAGCTTTGGTATGCGGATTATCCACCCGAAAGATCCGTACCCCTTTGTCAATCCAAAAGAGCACGATGCTCTTTAACTCTTCCCACAGCTCTTGCCAGGCTTCTGTTTCAAAATTTATCGGAAAAATATCCTGATATTTTTTGGGAGGATTCTCGGCATATTGAATAGTGCCATCCGGACGCTTGCGAAACCATTCGGGATGTTCTCGCACATACGGATGATCAGGGGTACATTGATAAGCGAGGTCCAGGGCGATCTCCAGGCCGTGTTCTTGCGCTTTCTGAACCACACGGGCAAAATCTTCAAACGTGCCCAGTTGAGGATGAATAGCTTTGTGCCCACCCTCTGCTGCACCGATAGCCCACGGGCTCCCCACATCGTCTGGACCAGCTACAGGATTATTATTTTTGCCCTTACGATTCGTCCGTCCGATGGGATGAATAGGTGGAAAATAGAGAACATCAAAACCCATACGCGCAATTTCCGGGAGTAGGCGTTCACAATCGCGGAAAGTGCCATGTTTTCCCGGCTCAGGTGCACAAGAACGTGGAAATAGTTCATACCAGGTACTGAAGAGGGCCTTTTTCCGATCAACAATCACCGAGAGTTCTCGGTGATACCTGGTTACAAACTCTTTATCCGGATATCTTTGCATGAGGGTTGTGAGCTCTGGACTCAGAGCAATGGCGACAAGACTCTCCTGGTCTTCCTCTTGTTTCTTGAGCTTCTCGGCAAATCTGATGAGTTTGTGTCCATCCTCATAGGTGGCTCGGCCTATCGCTTTTTCAATATGCTCAACCCCGATCAGAAAATCGATTTTCAGATCTTGTCCAGCCTCGAATCTCTTCCGAAGGTCTTTCTGCCAGGTCTGAAAGTGATCAACCCACCCTTCGACTGTATAATGATAGATCCCCAACTCTTCAACCACAAAAGCCGCTCGCCAGCGGTCATTGGCGACAAACTCCATCGGGATCGCCTTTGGGGTTTGCTCATTGTCCCGACGATAGAGCAGATTGGCGGAAACACTGTCGTGTCCATCGGTAAATATATCGGCAAGCACACGCACTTTTTCCCCGATGACCCGTTTAACGGGGAAATGTCCACAATCGATCTCCGGATGCACATTTTCTATAACCACACGCTGTCTTCCAGCAGAGTTCATCATGGTATTCTCCCTGTCTTCCACTCCTGCACTCTCTGCCCAATGAACTCATAAGTAAATGCTGTGTTCCTGTCATCCCGAAGCGAAACAAAAGACTCAGCATGATATTTCATGATATTTAAGGATTTACTCACTTATGAGATCAATACTATGAGGCTATTTTCATATTCATCTGGCTTAAGTAACTATGACTAGTTTTCTTGCATTTTGGTGTGTAGCATGTAGGGTGGGCTGTGCCCACCAAGAAGAATCATGGTTGTGTTGGTGGGCACAGCCCACCCTACCCCTGGCTTTTGTGAAAAATGCTTAGTCATACTTACTTATACAAGACTATACCAGCATTTCCCCTTGACAACTGGCAAGGGAAGGTATTGTGCGGGGGTCAAAGATCAAGCATCCGAAAAACCCATCCCTGTATGCGATACCTACCCCCACAACCTGTAAAAAGACCAAATGATTTCTTAACTATCCAACTACCAGGCGATCCATTTTTGTTCCAGCTCTTCAAAAAACCCATCCTGAGCATTCAATTTGACCCAGGTATTTACAAATTGCAGCCAGTCCGGGTCTCCTTGCGGTACCGGATAGCCAAAATAGTCTTTTTCAAACGGGTGACGTGGATTGACCGCATGCAATTCGGGATGGTCTAAGGCCTGGAACACTGCTGCCACATTATCCGTAATGGTGGCATCGGCTCGACCAGCCAGTAACTCGGCAACCGTACTCGCCGGTGCAGTAATACGTTTGATGGTAGCATGTTTGAACCGCTTGGTCACAATCTGGTCATTCGAGGTGCCCAGGGTCACTACCACCGTGACTCCAGGTCGATCCACATCCTGCCAGGAGCGGAACTTTTTGGCATCTTCTTTGCGCACCAGCGGAGAAGAACCGATGAGAATGTAAGGCTCACTGAAATGCACCGATTTCGCGCGCTCCAACCGGATCGTAATCCCACTCATGGCGATATCGTATTTATCCGCTACCAGGCCTGCAATCAGGTTACGCCACTCGAAGGGGACAAATTCCACCTTTACCCCGAGATCCTCGGCCAGCTTCTTCGCGGCATCGATATCGAAACCGATGAGTACATCATCTTCTTTCTTTGACGCAAGACGAGAACCCACTTCAGCAACGGCTAAACGACCCTTTTCTGCCTCAGTCTTTGGTACGATAAAACTAAAAGGCTTATAATCACCAGAAGTTCCTACCCGCAGAGTCCCACTTTCTAGGATCCGTATAAGACGAGATTTTTTCTCCTGGGCTATACTTTGCCCTTGAAAGAGGGTCAATACCAAAAGCCCTACCAGTATAAACAGGCCGATTTTCCCAAAAGGATTGCGCATGGTTGATCTCCTTTCCTCTCTGAGGGATATGTTTAGGAACTCTTTTCTGCGTTTACGGCTACTAACCAGGGGAATAAGTTTTCGGATCTACTCTCACCTCCTTTGGCGGAAAAATTTACCTCCCCTTTGGCCCCCTCACCTTTTTCCTTTTCTCTTTTCCCTATGGGCTACTAGTGCTTTAGAAGCAAAATTTTGACCGGTCATGCTGAACGGCGCGAAGCATCTCAAAACCGAGATGCTTCGTCTTCGGCTCAGCATGACAACTCGTCGTAACTTACTTTCCAAAGCCCTAGAATATCGATCAAGTAATCGATTGGAGAGCCGACGGCAGCCACCCTCCCCCTCGATGGGTTCAGGGGCGGACAGAGAGACTCGATGGAATTTACACTCTTCCCTGTCGCACGAAGAGAACCCATCCATCTCCTCCCCCTTGAAGGGGGAGGATTGAGGTGGGGGTGTAAAAGTTCCTTCCTGTCCCCCCCATCCCAACCTTCCCCCTTGAGGGGGAAGGAAGATGTCCGCCCCTGAACCCTCAATGGAGGAGGGGTACTACTTGACCTGTGTTTAGAATTACTAAAAATGAAACCGATTGTCAATAGAAAAAATCGCTTCCGCTGAAATCTTTAGATTATTCTGGTAATACCGTTATGATGCTCAATCTCCCGGCTCATATTCTTTCTTGACACTCCTTTGCGCATCGGGTATGTAAAGGAAACCAGAATCATATATTTATTTGACCGCTTCTCGGTACTACGACGACAGATGGTCATTCTGAGGGAGCGCCCGCGACCGAAATTTTGAGTAGGTCCTGCCCCAGGTAGGACAAGCAGGTGCAGTATAGTCTCACCGAACTATTCATCCGAAGAAGGAGCAAGATGTTATGAATTCATCCCCGTATGAAGGATCAGCAGTACAATACGATGTGATCGTAGAAAAAAACGTATGTGTACCTATGCGCGATGGTGTCAGACTGGCTGCTGATATCTACCGGCCAGCTCTGAACGAAAAGGCAGTTGAGGGGAGATTTCCAGCAATTTTGGAACGTACTCCCTATAACAAAGAGCGACTCCCCCTCATAGCCACGGCAAAATTCTTTGCTGCCCGGGGCTATGTCAGCGTGCTCCAGGATGTCCGAGGCCGCTTCCAATCCGAAGGAGAATGGTATTTCTTGATGAATGAGGGGCCGGATGGCTATGATACGGTGGAGTGGATTGCCACCCAGCCCTGGAGCGATGGACAGGTCGGGACGATTGGCCTCTCCTATTCGACGGCTACCCAACAAGCCCTGGCTGTATTAAAACCCCCCCACCTGAAAGCGCAGTTTCATCTCGATGGGGGATATAATTATTTTACCCGCACCATACGCCATTCTGGAGCTTTCGAGTATGGCATTCTCTTGCCTTATGTGTTCTGGATGGCCCGGTATAGTAAAGAAGCTGCGGCTGATCCTCTCGTACAGCAAGCGCTGGATGACGCCTTTGCAAATATGAAAGAGTGGCTTACCCGTCTCCCCCTCAAAAAGGGCTCCTCACCTTTGCAATACGTCCCGAGCTATGAAGAGTGGTTTTTAGAGATGTCCAGTCATGGAGATTATGATGAATACTGGAAAAGAGAGGGATGCAATATCGAAGAGTTTATCGATGACTTCGCCGATGTGCCGGTCTATCTCCAAACCTCCTGGTATGGCCATCATATCTGGGCCACCATTACCAAATATCAGGAGCTCACCAAGCGGCATCAGACGCCAAAACGGTTGCTTATAGGCACCTGGCTTCATGGAGTAGATGCTTATACCCATTCCTGGTCTGGAGAAGTCGATTTTGGGATCGATTCCCCGCTGGATAATCTCAACGATCTCCGCTTGAAGTGGTTTGATCACTGGCTCAAGGGGATGAAAACGAATATTATGGAGGGTCCCCCTATCAAGATCTTTGTGATGGGGGGAGGGAGCGGTAAAAAGAATCGAGAAGGCCGACTCAGTCATGGGGGACACTGGCGATATGAAAACGAATGGCCATTAGCCCGTACGCAATTTACCCCCTATTACCTTCATGCCGATGGAAGCCTGACCCCTTCTCCACCTGAAAAGGATGCTCCACCGAGCAGTTATACCTTTGATCCATGTGATCCGGTGCCTACTATTGGTGGGAACATGCAAAATCCTCAAGTGCCCGGAATCATCGAGGGGGGTGGATTTGATCAGCGTGGACGAAAACATCTGTTTGCCTGTAAGGATACCTTACCTCTGGCAGCTCGGTCTGATGTCCTGGTCTTTATGACTCCACCTCTGGAAGAAGAGGTAGAAATCGTAGGCCCACTGGTGGTCAAACTCTGGGCCTCCTCTTCGGCTGTCGATACCGATTTTACTGCCAAACTCATCGATCTCTACCCCCCCAGTAAAGACTATCCAGATGGCTTTGCCTTGAATCTTGCGGATAGTATCGTGCGGGCCCGGTATCGGAACTCGCGTGAAAAAGCCGAACTGATGACGCCAGGCGAGATTTATGAGTTTACCATTGAACCACAACCGGTAGCCAATCTGTTTCAGGCCGGTCACCGAATCCGGCTGGATATTTCCAGCAGCAATTTCCCCCATTTTGATGTGAACCCCAACACCGGTGGCCCTCTCGGGACAGAGCGACGGATGATCGTGGCTCAGAACACCATCTTTCATGATGCCGACCATCCGTCCCATATTGTCTTACCCATTATTCCCACAAAGCAGTGAGCATTCTGGGCGCTTTTCCTCTGCAGGCTCAGCGGGAAAATCCAATGGCCTTCCCTGCGCTTCCCTACCGGAGCGGAGTCAGGGGCGGACAGAGAGACTCGATGGAATTTACACTCTTCCCTGTCACACAAAGAGAACCCATCAATCTCCTCCCCCTTGAGGGGGGCGGCAAATGGGCAACCCTGCGCTGCGCTTCGGGATGACGAACGGACTTCCCTGCGCTGCGCTTCGGGAGGATTGAGGTGGGGGTGTAAAAGTTCCTTCCTGTCCCCCCCCCATCCCAACCTTCCCCCTTGAGGGGGAAGGAAGATGTCCGCCCCTGAACGGAGCGAAGGGAAGGCCGTTCGACTCCCGGAGCGCAGGGAAGGCCTCTCGTCATCCGGAAATGGTATGTGCAAAATGTGCGCAAAGATTATACGAATTTGCCTTGAGTACGACACATTCTTGTCCTTCTGAGCGTAGCGAAGAATCTTGGGTATAGACTCTTCGCAGAGTTTATTCCTTCGCTCTGCTCAGGACAAGCGCTGAACAGCGTGAAGGACTCAGAGTGACACAAGGGTATGCTCCATTTCTCTGGCAAATGGGTATGAGCTCCCGTGGGGTGAGTGCAACCGGAGTCGTAATCAGAAATAGAATCTCTCAGGACGAAAGCTTTTCCTTGAGAAGCTGATTGACAAGCTGCGGATTGGCTTTCCCCTGGGTGGCTTTCATGGTCTGCCCCACCAGATACCCAAACAGCTTTTCTTTCCCCTCTCTATACGCTTTTACTTCCGCTGGATTTTGGGCGAGGACTTCATCGATAATCGCGCGGAGATGATCTGTATCCGCAATCTGCTGGAGTCCCTTTTCCTGAACAATACTTTCTGCTCGTTTTCCAGTGGCATACATCTCCTCAAACACGGTCTTGGCAATCTTCCCACTGATGATCCCATCTTCGATCATCTGGAGGAGTTCAGCCAGATGTTTAGGCGGAACAGGGCAGTTAGCCAGGGAGGAGATATCCTCTCTTTTAATTTCCCGCAGCAATTCTCCCATAATCCAGTTACTCACCACTTTAGGTTGAGGAAATAGGGTTACACATTCTTCATAGTAATTAGCCAGAGCCTTTGAGGTGGTCAGTACACTCGCGTCATATTCAGGGATACTGTATTCCTCGACAAATCGTTTCCGGCGGGCACCGGGCAATTCTGGTAACCCCGCTTCAATTCGCTGGATCCAGGCTGTGTCAACCACGACAGGCACCAGATCGGGCTCGGGGAAATAGCGATAGTCATGCGCCTCTTCTTTGGTCCGCATGGGCAGAGTCACTTCCTGGTTTGCATCCCACAGGCGGGTTTCCTGAACAATCACTCTACCTTGTTCCAGGAGATGGGCCTGTCGTTTTGCTTCATAAGCCAGTGCCCGTTGGAGATTACGAAAAGAGTTCATGTTCTTTACTTCTGTTTTGGTGCCCAGGCGTTGGTCTCCCTTGGGACGAATGGAGATGTTTGCATCACAGCGCAGGCTCCCCTCTTCCATATTTCCGTCACAGATCTCCAAATATTCGAGGATCGCTTTGAGGGTCTCGAGGTATTCACGAGCTTCTTCTGGAGAACGAAGATCCGGTTCACTCACAATCTCAATCAGGGGGACTCCACACCGGTTGATATCGACATAACTACTCTGAGGGTCATCCAGGTTCTCGCCATGGATCGATTTGCCAGCATCCTCTTCCAGATGAATCCGGGTAATCCCGATCTTTTTGGCTCCGGCTGGGGTGAAAATCTCGATATAGCCGTTCTTGGCCAGCGGAAGTTCGTATTGTGAGATCTGGTACCCTTTGGGAAGATCGGGATAAAAGTAGTTTTTTCGGGCAAATTTGCTAAAAGGCGCGATGTGACAATGGGTAGCTATGGCCATCTTCAAGGCAAACTCCACCGCTTCCTGATTGAGGACCGGGAGCACTCCTGGCATACCAAGACACACCGGACACGTGTTTTCATTGACCCCTGCTCCAAACTGTGTACTGCATCCACAGAAAATTTTGGATTTGGTCAGGAGCTGGGCATGCACCTCCAGCCCAATGACAGTTTCATACTCCATGCTCTTTTACTCTCCTTTCTGCCTATAGCTTTGTGCTAAATCGAGATACGATCCCTGAATCAGGTCCTCTGGAGCTATGTCTAACCTCTGCATTAAATCGTGGGCGATCTGTATTCCCTCCTCCGTAGTTTGTCCTGGCTGCAGGACCACTTCCAGTTCCACAAAGTCTCCCAGCCCCTGGACGGTATCGAGATGGAGCCGGGTGTGACCTAGCATATAGAGGCGCCGTTTTTTACGGATGATACCCTGAACACCCAACGCCAGAGCGAGAGTTGTGCGGAGCGCATCCGGATCTTCGGTGGAGAAGAGAGCATACTCTGATCGTTTTGGCCCGGCTATATCCGCTCGTTCATAATAGATCAGCTCTCCTCGACGCGGTGCGAAGATACGCAACTTCAGGCGGCCTTTAGGGGTACAGAAGAAGGTATCTTCCTGTTCAAGCACCATAGCAGCACGCTGACTGAGTTCCTCAGCACGCTTTTTCAGTCGGGCAAAATGGGATACTCTGGCTTTAATCTCGATATTAGCGCGCAGGTTCATGCTATTGGCCACTCCCGATCATTCAGCATTGGTTGAGGCCTGGAGAAAACTCTCCACAATCTGCGGCACAGCCTGTAATGCCATATCGAGTTTCGCCGGATTCTTGCCTCCCGCTTCAGCCAGATCGGCTCGGCCTCCCCCACTTCCGTCGACCAGGGCGGAAACTTTCTTGATCATCTTGTCCGCGGAAAGCTGCTGAGTCAGGTCTCTGGTCACGCCAGCAATGAGAGCGACTCTCCCATCGGTCACACTTCCCACTACTACCACCCCCGATTGTAATCGATCACGTGCAGTATCCACAAAGGAACGCAGCGCTTTCCGATCGAGATTATCTTCCCGCACAGTGAGGATTTTGATCCCCTGAACCACTACCACTCTCTCCAGGAATTCCTCACTGCGTGTACGGAGGAGTTTTTCCTTGAGCGCCATCACTTCCCGCTCTAATTCCCGGGTGTGCTCAAACAACCGCTGTACTTTACTCGCTTCCTCAAATGGTTGCGCCTTGAGCAACTCCCGAATAGCAGTCAGGGTCTCCTCTTCTTTTTTGACATACTGATACGCTCCCTCACCGGTGAACGCCTCGATCCGGCGCACCCCAGCGGCGACCCCGGCTTCCTGGACGATTTTAAAGCTCCCGATATCTCCGGTGGCTCTGGCATGCGTTCCACCACACAATTCAAGGCTTACCCCTCCCATCTGCACCACGCGGACTTCTTCTCCGTATTTCTCACCAAAGAGGGCCATGGCTCCTCTGGCTAAAGCCTCATCGAGAGGCATATAGGAAATCTCTACCGGAATGTTCTGCCGGATATAGGTATTCACCAGCTCTTCGATACGATCCCGTTCGCGAGGACTCAGACGAGAGAAATGGGTAAAATCGAAGCGTAATCTATCCGGAGCAACCAGCGATCCAGCCTGCTTGACATGATCCCCCAAAACCTGGCGCAACACGGCATGTAAGAGATGGGTCGCAGAGTGGTTGAGCACAATGGCCTGTCGTCGTTCCGCATTCACTCGGGCCAGGACCTGCGTTCCAGAACTTAATATGCCCTGTTTTACTCTTCCCTTATGCACAAAAAGATCGGGAAGTGGTTTTTGGACATCAACAATCTCTACCAGGAGCTCCCCGCTGCTTAATATTCCCTGATCACCTACCTGACCACCAGATTCCCCATAAAAAGGGGTCTGATCCAGAAAAATTTCTACCTCTGCACCAGGTTGAGCACTCTCGACCAGTTGGTCTCGACAGAGAATGGCCTGCACCTGGCTGGTCGATTCGAGGGAGTGATAGCCTACAAATTTCGTAGGTCCCCATCTATCTCTTATCTCACGATAGAGCGGATTGACCAGCGCTTCGCCAGAACCTACCCACGAAGCACGGGCCATTGCTCGCTGTCTGGCCATCGCTGCTTCAAAGCCCGCCTCATCCAGAGTAAGATGATGATCCCGGGCAATCTCTTCCATCAGATCAAGCGGAAAACCGAAGGTATCGTACAGCTTAAAGACCTCTTCGCCCGGAATTTTCTGTTCTTTCCGGGCTTTGGTCTGCTCAATCACCTCCTGGAAAACCTTTAACCCCTGATCAAGCGTATGCGCAAAACGTTCCTCTTCGTAGCGGATCACTTTGGCGATATATTCTCGGGAAGCCCGCAGCTCTGGATAGGCGTGGTGCATGATCTCGATCACGATATCCAGAGCTTGAAAGAGGAAAGGCTCGTGAATCCCGAGAAGCTTTCCATGACGAGCCGCTCGACGCATGATACGTCGCAGGACGTATCCCCTCCCTTCATTGCTCGGTAGGACCCCATCGTTAATCAGAAAAGTGGTGGCGCGGATATGGTCGGCAATCACCCGCAGGGAGATATCGACTGCCTCCTCCTGTCCATAGACCTTCCCGGCCCGTTTCTCTACAAAACTGATGATAGGACGTAAAAGATCCGTATCAAAATTACTGGTAACCCCCTGCACAACCGCGGCAATCCGTTCTAATCCCATCCCCGTATCAATGCTGGGCTTGGGCAACGGAGTCATGGCTCCACTCGTATCTCGATTAAACTGCATAAAGACCAGGTTCCACAGCTCCAGATAGCGATCACACTCGCATTCGAGATTACATTCGGCCCGTCCACATCCAACATCCGGTCCCTGGTCAATGATGATTTCCGAACAGGGACCACAGGGTCCAGTGTCTCCCATACTCCAGAAATTGTCCTTCTCCCCCATACGTCCAATACGGTCTGGAGAAAGGCCGATCTGCTTGTGCCAGATATCAAACGCCTCATCATCCTCTTTGTAGACGGTTGCCCACAGCTTCTCCTTTGGGAGGTGCATCTCTTCAGTGAGAAACTCCCAGGCCAGGGCAATCGCTTCTTTCTTGAAATAATCCCCAAAAGAGAAGTTGCCGAGCATTTCGAAAAAGGTATGATGCCGGGCGGTTCGTCCTACATTCTCGAGATCATTGTGTTTGCCCCCCGCACGCACACACTTCTGAGAAGTGGCAGCCCGGACATAGTCCCGCTTTTCTCGACCCAAAAAGAGATCTTTAAATTGCACCATACCGGCATTGGTAAAAAGCAGGGTTGGGTCATCTTTGGGAACCAAAGATGAACTCGGAAGGATGCGATGATCATGTCGAGCAAAATACTCGAGAAATTTTTTCCGTATCTCGTTTCCAGTCATAGTTACTCCATCGGTTGAAAAAAATATCAGTTAACCTCTGGCAAATCCAATAGTTCAGTGTGCAGTCTCATTCCAGGATGACAAATGGACTTCCCTCCGCTGCGCTCCGGGCACTAACCACTCTAGAGACTCAAGCGAGGTTCAGCGAGACTTCCCCCTACCCGAAACAGTAAAAACCCCTGTCGGTCGCGTGGAACCTTGAGTAGGGCTAACACGGGACCAAATTGTTGTCCTAATGTCCCAGAGGTCCGCACCCGAACCGTTAAGTTCAAGGTGCTTTGCGGAAGGGGATCGGCAAGGAGAATAGCCCCTTTGATATCCGCATTTACTTCTCTCCCCAGAAGTTCGAGAAGGCGTATGGTCAGCTTGCGCTCATCCAGGACCACCTCCCCTTTCAGCTCTTCATACTGGATAGCGGGAAGGAAAAAGTTGAGGATTTTGAGTTCTGCCACCTCTCCATTCTTTACCGTAAAGGAGGCCTCACCTTTCCCCTCTATCCAGCGGTTGATGGGAGAGTCTAAGCGCACCTCAGCTTCTACCTCCCCCTGACATCTGGCTTCATACAGCGTTACCAGGGGTGTGTATCGTTGCAGTTCCAGTCCCTGTACATGGGCATATACAGCCACCTTTTTTGCGGGCACCCCATTCCTTTCCACCGTCGCCTGTCCAGTCAGTTCTCCTCCATAGAGATTCCCATGGAAACGGAGCCCTATAGCACCGTGCAAAAGCGAAAAAACCTGTGGTCGAGTACGCAATTCCTGAATTTCCAGGAATTTGATCGGTTGGGTATCCACAGTCGTCTCAAGCTGAAGATTCTGGAGCGCAATATCCAGCGGGAGAGCCGGAGTAATCTTTCCTATACCGATCTGCACATTGGACTGGTTTTGCAAGACGGAGAGCAGGCGGGTACGGACGAGATCATAGGGAAATTTTAGATAGACGAGGAACGTAAAGATCACGATACCATAGAGAGTATAAGCGAGGATCTGTACCAGTATCCCTCGCCATTTTTGGATCATCGCCTTACCCCTTATTCAGTGGTTAGTGGTTAGTGCCCGGAGCGCAGCGGAGGGAAGTCCGTTTATCATCCTGGAATGAGACTGGACACTCGACACTCAACACTCCTAAGACACTCCACTATCGGACCTGCCAATAGACAAAATCGATTTTCTGGTTAGTTTTGTATAATACAGCCACAATTTCTCTGGTTATTTGACCCACGGTTCCGGTAGCTGCTACTGTATAATATTGACTCGTCACCCCGATATAGTCCTTCACCTCATTATAAAAGGTGGAGATAATGGGTTGCATCTCCTCGATAGTTTGAAAAGGTTTTTCTTCCCGTATCGTTATGATTTCGTCAGCCAGCCCTTCAGTCATCTCGGCCGAAAGACTCATCAGGATTTCTTTGCTGGCTGTATTCACATTGATTTTGCCGGTCTGAGAAAAAACAGTCAGATAAGGACTCGTTGTAAAATCCACCCCTTTGCCAAAGGGTTTCCCACCCAATTGCAGCAATACTTCCGGAGAGAATCCTTGAATCAGACTGAGCTCTGAGATGACGTCTAAGGGGCCATGTTTACTCTCATACCCCTTTTCTCGATAATCAAAAGAGGGGAGATCTATGGGGCGCTGGGCTCCCTCCGGAAAGATCCAGTCCAAGAGGGGATCAACAAGCTGGGGATCAACTCCGCGTAAGATAAAGAGGTTCTCTAGCATCGCCACCCGTTTCTCGTCAATGGTCAGGTTGTTTTCCTGGAGGAGACGATTCACATCAAACTTGCGCTCTTCATCGACAATACGCACGGCAACCACCCCTTCCCCCAGAGGGAGAGGGGGTAACTCTTGGGCCCAATCTTCGGTAAGAGCGTCGTATTTACTCTCTTCATCAGCCCTGAGCAAGGCTGCTGCAAAATGGATTCCGGATTTGGCCAGGTAATAGGCTTTTGTTCCATCTCGAAAATTAGCGGCAATATCCGTCTCTACCTGCGCACCATAATTAAACTCCAGTACCACTACCACGAGGAGCGCCACCACAAGTAGCGTAATGACCAGAGCCATGCCTTGCTCATTACCAAGGAGACGCTTCATAGCATCCTATCTCGCAGACCACTGATGAGCTATCGGAATCTCGATAGCGGTAGAAAAGGGTTGAAAAATCCTTTCTCCGAGTTTTCCCTGTGGAGTTTCCAGGGGCAGAAGGAGCGTTACTTTCACCCACACGGGTAACGGGGTTTCTCCAGGAGTTCGAGAATCCCAGCGCTCAAACTCTTCTCCATCCGGAAGATAATATTTGAGATCAAACCCCAGCACCTTATTACTCAACTCGAGAGTAATGCCACCCGGAATCGTTTCCCCTTCGACGGTAACCGGTGGGCATACCTCTTGTCGAAAGAGGCTCTTGACCAGACCCTCCTCGGTTTGATTCTGGACAAAATAGCGAATGGTACATAACCCTCCCCCCTGCCCACTACCCACAGGTAAAAGCGTAGCCGAGGGGGCTGTAAAAGTCAAACGGTCTACCGGAAAATCTCCACTGGTATCATCTTCTCCCAGGAAAAGGGTCCGACTATCCTTGGTCGAAAGATAGGCGGAAGACAATTGTTGAGCGAGCAAATCAAAGATGATCCGTACCTCCTGGTAGTTTTCCGTCCGTTTTTGAGCCGTTTGCATTACCTCCACCGAGGTGGCATAGGCGGCATAAATGATCGAGAGGATCACTGCCAGGATCGCTAATGCTAACACCAGTTCTAGCAGGGTAAATCCCTGCTCCGTCTTTGAGCATTGGGTTCTGGCGCGTGGTCTTTCCATAAGGTTCACTGGCCTGACGATTGCTGTGAGGTGATAGTACGATCAGCTATATAAGTCACTAATTCGAGAGTACGTTCCCGTCGCCCCTCCTCCCAGGTGATGACAACCTGCACTTCCCGTAATCCCTCAAACGGAGTAGAAAGAACCCGCTCTCTCCATCTATACCCGCGGTATTCTTCCTCAGCAAAAGTTCCCTCTGCCTCATTGAGGTCCGGGAATGGGTCGCTTTCCAGGTTTACCATGCGTTGTTTGGCCAGCAGTGTTGCGGTGGTAATATTCGCCGTTTCTGCCAGGAGGTCAATACTTCGATTCTGAGTATGAATAAAGGTCACCAGAGTGAGGGCGACGATGACCAGAGCCACGGTCACTTCGAGTAGAGTAAAACCATGCTCCTGGCAGAGTCCTGCCCGGTTGCATATTCCTCGCTTATCTCTGTTCTTGTTCCACATACCCTTTGTACACGGTAGCGCGTCCGGCAACAGGATGTATAATGACCGTATATTCCTCCCCATCACCATTTCGCAGGTGGATGGTGGTATTTTCTACCAGGCCATTGGGAAAGAATTGGGTAAAAACTTCTCCCTCCGTTACCTTTCCAGCATGTGGGGTAATAATATCCACGAATTGCACTCCTGGTAAAAGCTTCCTTCTTCCTGTCAGGTTAGATTTGACCTCGACAAGTTTCCCTTCTTGATCGTAGGCCGTAACCCAGAAGTCATTCTCTTTGAAGTTATAATTCAGGAGAAGGAGCTGTCTGTTCGCTGCAGCTTGATTCGCCAGATAGCGTGCTGTTCCCACAAGCATATTGGCAGAACTCTGGAGGCGTCTGCCTCCCAGCATATCCCCAAAACGGGGCACTGCAAATACCATTATTAATCCCAGGAGCAGAATAACGACGGAAAGTTCAACGAGGGTAACCCCACGCTCATTGGAGATTCCAGCTCTCAATATCTGCAAACTGCCCTTCTCCTCCTTCTGCGCCGTCTGCTCCATACGATTTGAGATCGTAATCAGGATTGTGGATACCTGGCGAGAGATAGACATAGGGATTTCCCCAGGGGTCTAGAGGCACCTTCCCCCCTTCTAAATACCCCCCCTCTTTCCAGTTGCGAGGGATCAGGCCGGTGGTAGGTTGCTGGACAAGCGCCTCCAGCCCTTGCTCTGTCGTAGGATAAAACCCATTATCCAGTTTGTAGAGACGCAGAGCAGACTCTATATTCCGAATATCTACCATCGCCTTGGTTCGTTTGGCTTCTTCGGTACGTCCAATCAGACGAGGGGCAATGATCGTGGCGAGAAGACCCAGAATAATGATCACGACCATCAACTCGATCAGAGTTAACCCCTTTTCGTTTCTCAGAAATTTGAGTAACGTTCTCTTCCACATAGGTTGTCTTACCCTCACACTTGTCCGGGAAATCCAGAGGCTGTTTGCCCATTCCCTGAATATATAGTTTAGTGATCAGTGATTTTACTGACCACTCACCACTAGTCACTGACTCAGAAAGATACCTTCTCTCATCGGAGGTCCAGATATCTTCTGCTCATCTTCCACAAGTCAAGCTCGATACCGGGCTATGAGCTGGGACCAGACTCCTTGAGCTTTGAGGATAAACTCGATAAATTCTCTGACCGCTCCTTTACCACCTTCTCGTTCCAAGACATAATCGACCACTTCTTTCACTTCCACCACCGCATCCGCCACTGCGGCAGAAAATCCTACCCTCCGGAGTACCGGAATATCAACCACATCATCCCCAATATAAGCGATTTCTTCACTCTGCAAGCCGGTCTGTTTCAAAATTGCTTCAAAGGCTTCTAGCTTATTATACACTTTTTGAAACACAAGTTCTATCCCTAACTCCGCCGCACGTTTGGTCACCACTTCTGAGGCTCTGCCGGTCAGGATGGCGGAGCGGAGTTTAGCCTGGTGAGCCAGAACGATACCATGTCCATCGCGGACATGAAACATTTTGATTTCATTACCTTTCTCATCGAAGATAATCCGACCATCGGTCATCACTCCATCTACATCCAAGATGAACAGTTTGACTTTCCGCGCCTTTTGTACAGCGATATCATATGGTTGGGTCATGTACGACCAATCCTTTCTTGTCCCTGCGCACATGCGATTCGACACCTGCTCCTTACTACAACTCATAGCAAACCCACCGGTAAAAGGCAAGTATCTGTTTCAATTTAGTATCTATTTCGACTTAATGGAAAGGGGTCATGAATCGCTACCTGGAACAGATACAAAAAGTAAATAAAATTTGACTTCCTCAGGAAATTTTGCTACTGTGCATAGACTTGGGAGGTTAGAGAAAGTGACTTATTTTGAAGACAAGAGAATGATACCCGCGATGAGTTCAGTGGATAGCGACTATGAAACATCTTCTGGTCATTGCTCCGAATTGGGTCGGGGATACGGTACTGTGTACCCCTCTCCTGGTCAATCTGCGCCGAGCCTTTCCAACAGCCTCTCTGGATGTACTGGCTCTGGAGAGGGTGCGTCCCCTCCTTGCCCAGCATCCAGCGATTGATCATCTCATCACCACCCCAAACGGTGCTGGCTTTAAAAAGTGGGTCTATCGTTTCTATCAGCTCCGGACGCTTCGGGCGAGACAGTATGATGCCACTTTTCTTCTGCCGAATTCCTTTGGGGCAGCGCTGCTGGCTTTTCTGATCGGGGCAAAACGGCGGATTGGTTATGCCCGGGATGGCCGATCGCTTTTCCTCACCGATCCTCTTCCCTGGAATATCCAGCAAAATCAGCATCAAGTCGAGCGCTATTTAGCCCTGCTCCAAACCCTGGATATTCCTATTGTCTCTCGGGATTTATCGCTGCATGTCTCGGCAGAAGCAGAGGCATTTGCCAAAGAAATCTGGGAGCACTATCAATTGACCAGCGAACAATTCATCATTGGCCTCAATCCCGGGGGAGCCTTTGGCCCTTCCAAACGGTGGCTTCCCTCTCGATTTGCCGCTTTAGCCGATCATCTTCAACTGGTGGAAAAAGCGCGGGTCATTTTCTTTGGGAACAAAGCGGACCAGGCGATAGTAGACCAGATTACTGCCTCCATGCGTACCCCTGCTCTTTCTCTGGTCGGGAAGGATACCCTCGACTCTCTGGGAGCCCTGATTCGCCGTTGTGCTGTTCTGGTAACCAATGACAGTGGTCCAATGCATATAGCGAGCGCTTTTCAGATCCCGGTCGTGGCGATATTCGGCCCTACTGATCCGAGACAGACTGGTCCATACAGGGTACCACATATAACTCTGCAGGCCAGGCTCTCCTGTACCCCCTGTTTTCAAAAGACCTGTCCTCTGCCAAAACATCTCTGTATGGAAGAGGTGACCGTGGAAAGCGTGGTGCAGGCTATTCGGAACCTTACGGGGGCAAAACGATGAATGCAGAACGCTTGTTAGACATTGTACAGACCTTTCCGCAGCGACGGATTGTAGTAATCGGGGATCTCATTGCCGATGAGTATATCATGGGGTTTACTTCGCGGATCTCCCGTGAGGCGCCTGTTCTCATCTTAAAATTCGATTCGCGCCATATTCTTCCTGGTGGGGGAGCAAATGCGGTTCACAATATCTGTAGTCTGGGGGGAACGGTCTTTCCCATCGGACTGGTCGGAAACGATGAACCAGGGAAGACACTTCAAAAGATCCTGCGCGAACGAGGGGTGGATACCAGCGGAATCCTGGTCTCGGATCGCGGCTATACCAGTACCAAGACACGAATTTTAGCCGGTGGACAGAATACGATCAGACAACAGGTTATCCGCATTGACCGGGAAGGGAGCCTCATCGTGGATAGCACCATGGAGAAGAGGATTCGAGACCTGCTGCAGGCGAATCTCTCGCATGCCGATGCGCTGTTGATCTCTGACTATGGGCTGGGAATGTGCACGGAAAATCTCATTAAATATCTGAACAGCCTGGCGAGAAAAGGCCACAAGATAATCACGGTCGATTCCCGCTATCATCTCTTACACTACCGGTATGCAACAGCGTATACGCCAAATGAACCAGAAGTCGAAGCTGCTCTGGGCTGGGCTCCTCTTACGGATGCGACCGTTATCCCCGCCGGTCGTGCTCTTCTCCGAAAGGTCAAAGGACAGGGAGTACTGATTACACGAGGGAAAAGAGGGATGGTGCTCTGTGAGGCGAGTGGGAAGGAAACGGTTATCGATATCTTTGGAAGTGCGGAAGCAGTCGATGCCACCGGCGCCGGGGATACGGTAATTGGAACTTTTACCCTGGCTTTGACTGCTGGGGCAACTATGGAAGAAGCGGCCCGTCTGGCAAACTATGCCGGTGGAATTGTGGTGATGAAACGCGGGACAGCCGTGGTTGAGGTGTCAGAACTCCGTGAGGCGATTATCCGTGATGCACATACCAGATCACTCTCAGAAGAAAATTAAGACCTTACAAGAATTACAACCCATCGTTACCGAATTGAAACGACAGGGAAAACGGATCGTCTTTGCCAATGGGTGCTTTGATCTGCTCCATGTGGGGCATATTCGTTATCTGCGCGCAGCAAAGGCGCTGGGAGATGTCTTGATCGTTGCCGTAAACAGCGATGCTTCAGTCAGAAAATTGAAGGGGGCAGGACGCCCAATTATTCCAGAGACAGAACGTCTGGAAATCCTTGCTGCTATAAGCTATATCGACTATCTCCTCCTCTTTGATGCGCCTGATGTGCGACATATTTTACAGAGCCTTCAACCTCATATCCAGGCGAAGGGGACTGACTATACGCTGGACTCCATTCCGGAACGGGAGGTGGTGCTCGGCTATGGGGGAGAACTGGCTATTGTGGGAGATCCGAAGGAACACTCGTCTACCCAACTTCTTGAGCATATTGTTCATTGGCAGTATCAGCGGAGCAGCGTATGAAGGGAGAACGATTTCTGCTCATCCGTTTGGGAGCGCTAGGGGATATTCTCCATACCCGCCCGGTGGCGCATACCCTGCGTCGTCATTATCCACAGGCGCATATCACCTGGGCTCTGGAGGAACAGCATCTCCCTATGCTCGAAGGAAATCCGGATATTGATGAGGTGCTCCTGGTAAATACCAGGCGCTGGCGTAAAGCCTGGAACTGGCAGACTGTACAAGAGATGAAAAGGGTAAAACACCAGTTGCGGACCTCTCGCTTTGAAGTGGTACTTGATGTGCAGGGGTTGATCAAAAGCGGAGTGCTGGCGTATCTCACCCAAGCACCGGTACGGATAGGTTTTAGCGCTCACGATTGTCGAGAACCCCTCAATACTCTGTTTACCACGCATCAAGTGGCTCCTTCCAGACCTAGGCAACATGTGATCTATCGGAACCTGGCCTTACTCAATGCCTTAGAGATCACCCAGTTTCACCTTGCCTTCCCCTTTCATATCCCCGTTTCGGCTGAGGAGACAGCCGACGAAATCCTGCGTAAGCATGGGATGAATAAGGACCCTTTTATCATTCTCAATCCAGGGGCAGGCTGGAAGACCAAACAATGGGGGAGTGGCAAATACGCGCGTTTGAGTGAGGCGATTACCGGCAAATTGGGCTTGAGAACGCTCCTCACCTGGGGACCGGGTGAAGAAGAGCTTGTACACGACATTGCGCGGGTGAGCCGATCCTCTCCCATCGTGCCACCCCTGACCACAATCAAAGAGCTGGCCGCTCTTCTCCAGCGCGCGCTCCTCTTTGTCGGTGGCGACACGGGGCCGCTCCATCTTGCTGCCGCTCTGCAGAAACCGGTGGTGGGTATCTATGGCCCCTCAGACCCTCTCCGCAATGGCCCTTTTGGCACTGAGCATCTGATCATTCGCCATAGGCTTCCCTGTAGTAATTGTTTCCAGCGGACCTGTCCGACTACGCAGTGTCTTCAGGAGGTAGGTGTAGAAGAAGTATTCCAGGGAGTAGAAATGCTCTTACAACGCATAAATCTTTCGATGAAGCAAAGTGCTGTATCTCAGTCACACCCGTAATCACTATGAGTTCGATATGGTCAGGTACAGTATGGATCAACTATAATCAGCAGAGAGGGAGAGCGGTGCATGCATTGTTTAGTGACCGGTGTAGCCGGATTTATCGGGTCGCATCTTGCCGAGCGACTGCTACGAGAAGGATATCAGGTTACCGGGATTGATTGTTTTCTCGACTACTATCCCCGAGCAACCAAACTCCAGAATCTGGAGACCCTTCTTACTTCACCTCGTTTCCGGTTGGTGGAAGAGAATTTAGTGACTACCGATCTCTCTCGTCTTCTCGAAGGGGTAGATGTCCTCTTCCATCAGGCTGCTCAGGCTGGGGTAAGGGCGAGTTGGGGGAATCAGTTTGCCATCTATACTGAAAATAACGTCTTAGCCACTCAACGACTTCTGGAGGCCTGTGTGAACCGCCCACTGCAAAAATTTGTCTATGCCTCCACCTCTTCGGTGTATGGGGATACTCCGACGCTTCCCATGCAGGAGGAGAGCATTCTAAAACCGGTCTCTCCTTATGGCGTGTCCAAACTGGCTGCTGAACACCTCTGTTATCTGTACTGGAAAAATTTTGCAGTCCCCACCGTGTCCCTGCGGTATTTTACCGTTTTTGGCCCTCGGCAACGACCGGACATGGGGTTTCACAAATTTATCCGGGCCATTCAGACCGGAAAAGAAATTACCGTCTATGGCGATGGAGAACAAACACGGGATTTTACCTATGTGACAGATGTGGTGGAGGCAAATCTCTTGGCCATGCAATCTCCAGTAACTGGTGCAGTGTTTAATATCGGTGGAGGCAGCCGGATCAGTGTCCTGGAAGTGCTCCGTGTTTTGGAACGTTTAATGGGGAAACCTCTTCGGTTAAAACACGATCAGATCCAAAAGGGGGATATGCGTCACACGTATGCAGACATCTCCCGGGCCAAAGCACATCTCGGTTATGTCCCCCGTGTCTCTCTTCAGGAAGGCTTGCAAGAGGAAATTCGCTGGCTACAGGGAGTAAAGTGAGGTATATTTTAGTGGTCAGTGCATAGTGAATGATTAGTGATTAGTGAACAGTGGTCAAAAAAACGCAGTCTGATCCTCATTCACTGAAAAGAGCGAGAAACCGGATGCAGTCGAAACAAAAACCTCAACTTTCGGTAACGATTATTACCCGCGATGAGGCGGAGAATATCCGGCGTTGCCTGGAGTCTGTGCAGTGGGCAGATGAGATTATCGTAGTAGATACCGGAAGTAGGGACAGCACTCCCTCTATCTGCCGGGAATTTACCCCCCTGGTTTACGAGTATCCCTGGGAAGGATTTGCCCGGAGTAAGAATCAGGCTCTTTCCAAAGCTACCGGCGACTGGATTCTCAGTCTGGATGCCGATGAAGAGGTCTCTCCAGCCTTAAAAGCAGAAATCCTTGCTCTGCTGGAAAAGAACGTGGACACAGATAGGGCAGGGTTTTATATTCCTCGCCAAAATTTTTTCTGGGGGCGCTGGATAAAACATGGAGGATTTTATCCCGATTATCAACTACGACTCTTTAAACGCGGGGCTGGAGTGTTTGCAGAGCGAGCAGTGCATGAATCGATAGAGATGCGGGGTCGTAAAGGCTACCTGCAGGCTCCGCTGTATCACTATACTTACAAAGATACTACCGATCTCCTGGATCGATGCAACCGGTACGCGAGTCTGGCCGCAGCCGATCTGTATCAGCGAGAACGGTTTACCTCTTTTCGGCTTTTAGGGAGACCGCTAGGACGTTTTGTCAAAGGATTTTTTTTGCAGCGGGGATTCCTGGATGGTATTCCTGGTTTTATACTCGCTACAATCTATGCATTTTATGTTTTTCAACGTTATGTAAAACTCTGGGAGATGGAAAGACGAGGAGGGGCTTTGCCCACCACACCTCAGGAATCGGTCAAGAAAAGAGTGGATCCGAACAGCCTTGCGTATCTTACAACTGGTCAGCAATCGATGGTGGACAGGGACAGCCGATCCCGTCCTCAGTGTGAGTAGAGAGTTACGACAACTTGGATTTCAGGTCTACTTGGGCTGCACGCCGGGGGATAGTCTGGAGAGACGGGCGCGTGAGATGGGTTTTGCTCCTCTTCCCCAGCTTTGCCTCGATACGAAAAGACCGTACTGGTTTTATCGGGATCTTTGTGGGCTTTCTCAGGTTGTGCGGAGGGAGCAGATCGATATTGTGCATACCCATCTCTCCCATGACCACTGGCTTGCGGCCTGTCTCAGATGTATCACCCCTCCCAGCAGGTTTCGGCTGGTTCGGACCATACATAACAGACGGAGTATCCATCGGGACCCTGTACATCGCTGGCTCTTCCGTTCACTGACCGATCATCTCTTTACCGTGTCCCATTCCCTGAAAGCTGATCTTTGCCACAATGGAAACATCGAAGAGGAAAAGATTACGGTCATCCCAGGAGGGGTCGATACCAGGCGGTTTCATCCGGCCATAGATGGCCAGAGAATTCGACAAGAATATCAGCTCTCCGCTACTGCCCCCATCGTTGGGATTGTCGCTCGTCTGGTCCCGTCTCGTGGTCATCTTGCCCTCCTCGAGGCGCTGCGTATAGCGGTGAAGCATCAACCGAATATCAGGCTCTTTATTGTGGGAAAGGGAGAGTATCTGCCGATAATAACACAACGGGTTAAGGAGCAGAAGCTCGACCAGTATGTCATCTTTACCGGGTATCGCGATCATGATCTTCCAGAGGTACTCGCTGCTATGAATGTCTTTGTTCTGCTACATGGAGGCTCTGAAGGATCAGGGCGCGCGCTACTGGAGGCCATGGCGATGGGAAAAGCCTGCATCGCTGGAGCAGAGGGAGCCTTGGCCGAAAATATTGAACATCAAGACTCGGGGTGGGTCGTAGACCCCGCCAACCCCGCAGAGATTGCCGAAGCGATGCTCACTTTACTGGGTGATCCTGCTCGTGCTGAAGAAATGGGCCGGAAGGCGCGTAGACGTGTGACCCAATATTTTACCGAAGAAAACCGGGCGAAAACTATTGCGGAAGTGTATCAGAAACTCTGCACTGCATAAGTAATTTGTGGTTGGTGATGAGTGTGAGACAGCTTGGCAAAAATACTTTTTGGATTTTTACTATAAAATCATAAAGGATACGGAGACTTCTTAGACTTAACTCACTATGCGCTGGGTTCCCTGTGTTTCCTGGAAATGTAGAGAAGTCTGCATCTGGACTTCGCCGGGGTTCTCTCGACCCAGGCTCAGGACGCAGGCAGTCAAGGCGCTCAGGTGAGCTTCTTTTCGTCATCCAGAGCAAATTGGAGGTATAAATGACAACAACGGTTCTTGACTTATTGGCTTTCGGTGGTGATCAGGATGCCGCAATCGCTGCTCCTCATCGTTTCTTTGCCTGGCTTGAAGAAGCAGAGCCAACCTGGTATACGGCGGTCCCTACCAGGCATCAAGCCATCCTCCGTCGGGCTGCTCGGAATCAAGAAATTATCCGGAAGGTAAAACTCCGCTTTATTCAGTCTTCTTCCTCCTCTTTATCCCCACAAGTCATGTAAGAACTGGAAGAGATCTTTCAGGTTCCGGTGATAGAATCGTATGGCATGACAGAAGCAGCTCATCAGATGACGAGCAATCCTCTTCCTCCCTACCCCCGAAAACCTGGAACCGTAGGGATTGCAGCCGGATCAGAGGTCGCCATTATGGATGAGGAGGGGCACTCCTGCCTCCAGGGTCTACAGGCGAAATTGTAGTTCGGGGAGAGAATGTCACTACCGGCTATGAAAATCCAGAAGCCAATACGAGCGCCTTTACAAAGGGCTGGTTCCGTACTGGTGATCAAGGAGTGATGGATGAAGAGGGGTATCTGACGTTCAGTGAACGTCTGAAAGAGATTATCAATCGCACTGGAGAAAAGATCTCTCCCCAGGAAGTGGATGAGGTGCTCCTCGATCATCCCGCCGTAGAACAGGCGATAACTTTCCCTATGCCCCCATAAACGCTGGGAGAGGACGTGGCAGCAGCAATTGTGCTGCGCGAAAACATGACGGTGACCGAACGAGGACTCCGAGACTTTGTTGCCCAGCACTTAGCAGATTTTAAGGTACCGCGTCGTATCTTTTTTCTGAGTGAAATTCCCAAAGGAGCTACTGGAAAACTCCAGCGTATTGGGCTGACCAGGGAATTGGGGGTAGGATGATGAAAATTTGTATTTACGGAGCTGGAGCCATCGGCGGCTATATGGGCGGTCTTCTTGCTTTAACTGATGTCGAAGTCACCCTTATTGCGCGGGGACCCCATCTGGAGGCGATGCGTAACCAGGGGCTTACGCTCTTGATAAAAGGGAAAGAGCTGGTCACGCATCCTCTGTGCACTAACGATCCCGCAGAGGCCGGTCCCCAGGATTATGTCATCATCACCTTAAAAGCGTATTCTGCAGCAGCGGTGGCCGAACAGTTTGCTCCATTGCTCGGACCGCATACTGCGGTGGTTACCGCCGTGAATGGTGTTCCCTGGTGGTATTTTTATCGGCTCAAAGGGCCATGGGAGAATACGCAGATTCAGAGTGTCGATCCAGAAGGGAAACAGTGGGAACTCATCGGCCCAGACCGGGCCATCGGTTGTGTGGTGTATCCAGCCTGTGAACTGATAAAGCCTGGAGTGGTGCAACATCTCTCTGGAGACCGCTTTTCCCTGGGAGAACCGGATGGCTCCCGCTCAGAACGATGTCTGACCGTGAGCAAAGCCCTTATTGCTGCGGGGATGAAGGCGCCGGTACGTCCAAAGATCCGGAATGATCTCTGGATAAAGTTATGGGGCAATGTGGCCTTTAACCCGATCAGTGCGCTGACCGGTGCTACCCTGGATACTCTCTGTCGTGATCCTGGCACTCGTGCTGTTGCTCGTACCATGATGCTGGAAGCGCAAACGGTGGCCGAACGCCTGGGGGTGGAGTTTGAGGTCGATCTGGAAGCACGGATCGAAGGAGCAGCCAAGATTGTCGGGCATAAAACCTCTATGCTGCAGGATCTGGAACGAGGCTGTCCGATGGAAATTGATGCGGTGGTGGGAGCCGTAGCGGAATTAGGACGTATTGTCGGGGTCCCTACACCCATGATCGATGCGATCTATGCCCTTGTGCGTCAACGGGCCATCCAGGCCGGTTGTTATCCAGGCTGCCCAATGGACGCTACCGATCTTGGGTCAGGTTTCCCTTTGCTGCGCTCCAGGTGGAGAACGTTTCGTGACTGCTCAGAAGAAGGGGCTGGTCTTTTTCAGTAGCCCCTTCCTTCTCCTCTCCCGGAGCGTAGTGGAAGAAGGTCGATTTGACTTCTGGAAAGAGCAAACCGTTTTTTCTACTCAGGGGTAGACGTTTTCACCATTTGCTTTCCCGTACAACCTGTTTTAGAGCTTTTCCCGGTCGGAAGCGGGGGACTTTGCGCGCTTCGATATGAATCTGTGCTCCAGTCTGCGGGTTTGTCCCCTTACGCGCTTCACGCCGGCTCACTTCAAAGGTGCCGAAGCCGACGAGGGTGACTTTATCGCCATGCGAGAGCGCTTCTTTGACGCTTTCCATAAAAGCATCCAGGATCTTTTCCACACTGCGCTGAGTCATTTCCGTTTTTTCGGCCATGCTGGAAATTAAATCGGCTTTGTTCATCTCTTCTCCCCCTCTGTATGCTCTACCGAGACTTTGCCATACGGATCATCCGTGCTCCACCCTTTTCCGAGCACGAACTCTCCCCCTCCTGCCAACGTTGCGCCTGGCTAACCAGCCTCTTCTGATCCAGCATATCCATTTGCAGCAGATGGACAGCCAGGTGATCAGATGGCTTGAGTGGCCAGAACACAAATCACCTTTACCAGGTTGAGAATATCGGAAACCCGAGCATTTTCATCTACTCCGTGCCCGTTACTCTCTTTTGCTCTCCCCACTCCATAGGAAGCCGAAACAAGACCGGTAGCTTTCACGGTATAGGCGACATCTGTAGATCCCTGTGAACCACAGATACTGATAACCTCGCCGGTAATCTCCTTCACGACTTGCTGTACCTTCCGTGGCCAGGGGTGATTGGGATCGGAAAAAAAGGAGGTATAGACCGGATTGATCTTGAGGGTACAGTCGAGTTGAGGGTCCCTGGCTTTGGCCCGCTCCACTGCCTCCTGGATCTCTCGCTTAATCTCTTCCTCATCCTCCTCTGGAATAAACCGACGGTCTCCTTCCAGGACAAACACCGAGGGAACGATATTATGCTTTAATCCCCCATGGGCGATGTTGATATTGAAAACCGGCTGGATCGTATCGCTTCCGGTCTCCTGGGCCAGATCAGCCGGGGCAGGCATCTTACTGCGGCGGGTGGCTACTTTCTTTTTCAATTCCAGAAGTTCACCAAGCAAAGCATAGGAATGTTCGATAGGGTTAATTCCCAAAAAGGAAGAACCGGAATGAACACTCTTCCCCCGAATAGTAGCGGTCCAGGTGAAGGTGCCGTTTCCGCCGATACTAATGCGATCGCTTCCCCCATCAAGCGAGTGAAAATACTGACAATCCGCAAATTTCCCCAGATCGGCGAGATACATCAATCCACTGTAGGGGCCAATTTCCTCATCGCAGGTCAAAGCGACAGCGATATTATATTTCGGTTCAATCCCAAGAGCATGAAGAATCTGAAAAGCACAAATCCCCGCGGCACATTCTCCCTTTGCATCAGAGGTACCCCGTCCCCAGATCTTCCCATCCTTTACTACTCCCTCATAGGGGGACACACTCCATTGCGAGGGGTCAACCGGGACCGTATCGAAATGTGCATACCAGAGTACACCTTCTGCTGCGCCAACATGTTTACGGGCAAAAAGATTGCTCCGTATCCCTTGCATCTGGGGATAATAGGCCCGACAGCGTTCTTGAAAAATCTGGTCGGGCATATCGATACGTTCGGTTTCAAAACCCAGCTTTTGAAAGTAGGGTAGCATGAGGTCCACAATCTTATCGTAATTCTCTCCAGGTGGGGTAGCGGTAGGAATGCGCACAGTTTGACGGACCACCTCCAAAATCTCTTCCTCGCGTTTATCCACCTCTTGACAGATCCGTTCCACTAACGCTCTGTCGCTCATGACCGATCTTCCTCCTCTCTCATGTTCGATTCCTGGGGAATATAGATTGCAATATCATGGACAAGCAAGCCAGTTCAGAAAAAGCCTATCATAGCTTGACCGCAAAAGGCAAGAAAAAATTCATTCTGTCGCCGATTTCTCTATACAACAGGTCATTCTCCGGTTTACTCGCTCTGAGTTCTATGGTAAAAGAGGAGAGAAGTCCAGGGATGTTATCTTCGATAATCAATGCGTAGTAAGGATTGTTCAATTCCTTCAAAAGGAGAAGAATTATGCTCCCAGCAGAATATGATGTGACCGGAAAGGTAGTGTTTATCACCGGGGCAGGACGCGGTATTGGCAAGGGGATTGCGCAGGTGCTTGCCGAAGCGGGGGCGGAGGTCATCATCAATGCCCTGACCCCTCGCTATGTAGAGGCTACTGCTGCAGAGATTGCCAAAGCAAGTGGGAGACGTGTGGTCCCCCTCATTGCCGATGTGACCAAAGCAGAAGATGTGCAACGGGCTATCGATACGATCCTCCAAGAGTTTGGACGAATCGATGTCTTGGTCAACAACCTCGGGGATGCGATTCGGAAGCCATTAGTCGCTCTTCCAGGAAAAGCAGAAGCCTCTACGCCTCTCTCCAACGAAGAGTTGAAATTTGTGCTGGATATCAATTTAACGGAAGCCATTCTTTGTACCCGGGCAGTGGGACCCCACATGCTCGAACGGCGATCAGGCAAGATAATCAATATCTCCTCCTTTACCGCCGGAAAGGGAGGAGGTGATCTGGTGGTCTACACCATCGCTAAAACTGCTCTGGTAGGATTTACCCGTGCGCAAGCTCTGGAATGGGCTCCCTATAACATCCAGATCAATGCCATTGCTCCCGGGATCTTCCCGGATCCAGTGACTGCAGGAGAAGAAGGAGCCCGTCGCTCTGCGGAGCGTGCCGCTCAACTCGTCCCTCTGGGACGGGCCGGGCGTCTGCGTGAGGTGGGGTTGCTGGCTCTGTATCTGGCTTCGGCTGCCTCTGATTATATGACCGGACAGACTATTTTTTTGGATGGGGGTTTGAGTCTCTAGATACAGAAAAGCCTTCCTTTAAATGTCCGTAAATGCCCGGATACAGGGTGGGCTCCGCCCACCAACACAGCCAGGGGTATTCTTGGTGGGCACAGCCCACCCTACATTTTTATGGCTGACCCTTTGGATGCTCGGATTTTGGATTAATGCAAGGGGAAAAGCCTCCGGGTATGATCGATTAAAAATGGCTTGACATTATTTTGGGATTGGGAATAGAATGAAGTCTAACGCATGATAAAGATCCGTTCTTTCAATCTCCTCAGGAGGTAAGCATGAAAAAGATATGCAAAACTTTTTTGCTTCTCGTGGTCTTTAGTACTCTGTCTGTCACCCCACTACTGGCTGGGGAATTTGTTCCACCCCGGCCACTTCCACATGAACCTACCGGTGGTACCTTAAATATCGCCTATTTTCGGAAAGCCAGCAGTCCGGATGGATTTCAAGCCTGGGGAACCTTTGACCGGATGTATTTTTTTACCGGTAATGAAACCCTGGTATCGATTGGGAAGGATGGCAGATACGATCCCGCGGAATCGCTCGCTTATGCCTACGATATTCTGGATGATGGCAAGCGGTATCGGTTTTATCTGCGCAAAGGGGTCCAGTTTCAAGGGGATTATGGTGAGATGACCGCGGAGGATGTGGCCTGGAGTCTGAATCGTATTCACAAAGAAGATACCGGTTCTCGATGGTCGAGTGTTTTCCGGGCTATGGACCGTGCCGAGGTTGTGGACCCGTATACAGTCGATGTCTATCTGCATAATCGTGATGCTAATCTGCTCATCCGGATGTTTGACCGGGGATCGATTATCCACTCTAAGAAACATTGGGAAAAGATCGGTGGAGCGAAAAACCATAAATCTAACCCCATCGGTACCGGTCCGTATCGACTCGTAGACTGGAAGGTTGGGGTGGAGATGAAGTGGGTGAAACACCCAAAATATTGGCGGGGTGAACCGATGGTGGATGAGGTGAATGTGAAGGTTATCACCGAAACCCGTACTCGTCTGGCCGCGCTGCAGACTGGCGAGATCAATGTGGCCTGGCTGCAGGCAGAACAGGTTCCCGAAGCGATCAAGGACCCGAACATTAAGGTATGGGATTTTACCGGTGTTGGATGGGATGGCTGGATGTGGGCCATGGGCCTCTCTCCACTCGATGATATGCGGATGCGTCGTGCTCTGGTCAAAGCGGTAGATCGCGGTGCCCTGAACAGGGCTATCTATCTCGATACACTCCGGGCAAGCCAGTCCCATACCTTTCCTCCCGAATCTCCGTACGGGATCAATGCAAAAGATCTGTGGGAAGGGGAGTGGTTGAAGTATGATGTGGAAGCAGCCAAAAAACTCGTGCACGAAGTGGCCAAAGACAAGGGGCTCTCTCTTCCGGTGGAGCTGAAAGGAGTATGTGAACAGCGCCCCGATCGTCAGCTCTTCTGCGAGTTTTTACAAGCAGCCTGGAGTGAGATCGATGTAAAATTCGATTTTAAAATAGTCTCCAACGCCGCGGAACGTCAGGCGGTAATGGAGCAATGTCAAACCCACGTTACCCAGACCGGATCCGGGATGCTCGCACCACACTTCATGGAGGGGAGTTTGCTCTCTTCTGGGGCAAGCAATGTGAGTACGACTGCCTGTAAAGACAAACACAAGCTCAGTCCCGAAGATGCCAAGGTCCAGGCTGAACTGGATCGACTCCTGAACGAGGCGACTCAGCAGGCCACGCTGGATCAGGCGATTGAGATGTACAAAGAGGTCCAGCGTATTGCTCTCAAGAACCTCTGGCAGTATGTGCCGCTGATGTTACGAGTCAACTACGTCGGTTGCCATATCCCCACGACGGGTGGATGTGAGACAAATCCTACGTATGGTGATGGTTTCGTCCGGGCCGGGAGTTTCTGGCTGAAGAAATAAAGAGGAAGATTTACCACGGAGACACGGAGGACACGGAGAGTAGGCCGTGTTCTCCCAGTTTTTATGAAACACGGCTTCAAGATAACGTCATGCTGAGTAAAGTGAAGCATCTCCTTTCCCTCTCGTCTCTGGCAAGATGAGGAGGAGAATGAAGGATTAAACAGTGCGTAAGTATGTAGTGAGAAGATTAATTAATATCATTCCCACCCTGATGCTGGTGAGTTTTATTGTCTTCTCGCTGGTACGGTTACTGCCCAGTGATCCGGCACGTTTGCTGGCTGGAGTGGATGAGACGGGAGCCATCGATCCGGAGGTGTATGCCAAAATCATAAAAGATTTAGAGCTGGATCAGCCTATCCTTATTCAATATGGTCACTGGCTGGCTGATATCGTGCGGGGACGCTGGGGTACCTCTTACCTGACCGGCATCCCGGTGTTCTCTCAAATTATGGATCGTTTAAAATTCACCATTCAACTCGCAATCACCTCCTGGATACTGGGAGTGATTCTGGGCATTTCGTTTGGAACCATAGCGGCCATTAAACGAAATTCTCCATTCGATATTGCCGTTACCATTTTTGCCATCTCGGGAGTGGCCATTCCTCATTTTTGGATGGGGATGATGCTGATTGTGCTTTTTGCGGTCTGGTTAGGCTGGCTCCCTTTTGGTGGTTTCAACGCGAGTCTCTTTGACGATCCGGGCTTATGGATTCAGCAGATGCTTCTCCCTACATTTGTGCTCGGCACCGGTCTGGCTGCAATCCTTATGCGCCAAACCCGTGCCGCTCTTCTGGAGGTCATGCGGGAACAGTATATCCTGACGGCCCGGTCAAAAGGACTCCAGGAAGGGTGGGTGATCTGGAAACATGCCATGAAGAACTCTCTCCTTCCCGTAGTGACCATTGCCAGTCTGCAGTTTGGAACCTTGATTGGGGGAACGGTAGTAACCGAAACGGTTTTTACCCTGCCTGGTGTCGGAAAGTTTGTGGTAGATGCTGTTCTTCAACGGGATTATCTGGTGATTCAAATGGGTCTCCTGGTCCTGACCCTGGCGGTTGTGTTCTCTAATTTCGCTGCGGATATCATCTACACCTACCTCGATCCCCGTATCCGGTATCATTAAAAGGAGCTAGAACAGTGGGCGAGAATGAGCATGGCTTGGCAGGAGCTATCCAGGAAGCGCCGGTACGCTCTCCACAGAAACTAGCCCCCATCCCAGGAAGAGAGAGTGGCCAGGGCTTTTTTTATACGGTACAGGAGGTTATGCGTGTTCGTCTGGCCAAGTTTGCCGTGGTCATCCTGTTTGTCACCATTTTTTCGGCCATTTTCGCCCCCTGGATAGCACCGCATGACCCCTTGAAGTCCAAACCCTGGGATTCGCTCAAGCCCCCCTCAAGCAAATACTTACTCGGTGCAGATCGGTTAGGACGTGATCAATTTAGTCGGCTTATCTATGGAGCCCGGGTGTCTCTGATCATCGGGGTTGGGGGGGTAGGAATGGCGGTGTTTCTGGGGATTCTGATCGGAGTGACTGCTGGCTGGTATGGAGGGATGTGGGATGAGGTGCTGATGCGCCTGATGGATGGCATCTCTTCCTTTCCGAGTCTCTTGCTGGCCCTCTCCCTGGTCGCTATTACCGGTGGTGCGATGCTCAATATTATCCTGGTGGTTGGACTGGTAGGCACACCCTGGATGGCGCGAGTTATTCGGAGTCAGGTGCTTTCGGTACGCGAGCGGGAGTTTGTCATGGCGGTGGTCGGTTTAGGAGCCTATCCCTTTCGTATTATGTTCAAGCATGTGCTCCCGAATTGCCTCGCCCCGGTGATTGTGCAGGCCAGCCTTTCTATCGGGGCGGCTATTCTGCTGGAAGCCTCGTTGAGTTTCTTAGGCGTTGGGGTAATGCCCCCTACTCCGACCTGGGGGGGAATGCTCCGTCATGCGTTTGAGACGGTGGCGCAGGCTCCCTGGCTGACCATATCGCCAGGAGTAGCCATATTCATGGTGGTTCTGGCTTTTAATTTTCTGGGTGATGCGCTTCGGGATGTGCTGGATCCGAAATTAAAGGGGGCACGGCAATAAAGCCTGGCTATGCCGGGAAGAGATTGGCGGTGAAAAACAGGCTGTAGTACAGCGTTTCGTGATACGGGAGGCTGTCCTATTTCCCTTCTCCCGTATCACGAAACAGCTTTGGTAAATAGTGGAGTTGATATTCATCAACAATTGTCAAGGAGGTAATATGTACAAACTGGGAGTTCTTGATCCGGTAGCCCCACAACAAGGGGATGTCACTGTGTTGCCGCTGGCACCACGTCCGACCTCGCTGGCCGGAAAAACCATTGGATTGTTGTGGAATGGGAAAGCGAATGGGGATGTCGCTTTAAAACGAGCCGGAGAGCAGATCCAAAAACGGATTCCAGATGTCACTATCCGGTTTTACAGCGGAGCCCTCCCTTCTCCAGAAAGGGTAATGGAAAAGGCCAAAGCAGAGGCAGAAGCGGTTGTAGCCTGCACTGCAGACTGAGGGTCATGCACGTCGTGGCTTGTCCACGACATGATTGAGCTGGAGAAGGCGGGTATTCCCACGGTAGCGATTTTGTCGAATGGGTTCCAGCATGATGCCGAGGCTACTGCGAAGGCCTTTGGCATGCCAGGCATCCGCTATGCGGTGGTGCCTCGGGTCTATAACAACATCACCAAAGAGCAGGCTATTGAACAGACTGATCCGGTTATAGATGATCTGATTAAGCTGCTCACCACGCCGGTAAATGGGAACGAAGTGGCTTTGCAGCAAGTCAAACGAGCGAGTCTTGAGGAATTCTCTGGTGCAGACCAGTTTGCCGCTCTGGAGGCCTTTAATGAACAGTTTCTGGATCGGGATTGGGGTGATGGGTTTCCCCTCATTCCACCGACTCCTGAACGAGTAGAGGCTATGCTCCGCGGTACAACCCGGGATCCGCTGGATGTGGTCTGCATGCTCCCACCCGGTAATGGGGTCGCCACAGTAGAAAAGATTGCCATCAACTGTGTCATGGCTGGATGTAAACCAGCCCACCTTCCCATTATCATGGCTGCTGCCAGAGCGATCTCGAAGATGGAAAAGCGGGCGGTACGCGGTTTTCTTATGTCCACCAGTGCGCATGCCCCTATTATGGTGATCAATGGTCCGATTGCCAAAGAGCTGGGGATTAACTCAGGCCGATGTACCCTTGGGCCCGGGAAGATGTCCCGGGTCAATGTAGTGCTGGGACGAGCCCTGGTACTTACCCTGAAGAATGTGGGCCACTGGTATCCGGGGATTATGGATATGGACACCATTGGTACGGCCCGGAAATTCAGTATGTGTGTGGCAGAAAATGAAGAACACAGCCCCTGGGAGCCTCTTCATGTAGAACTCGGTTTTCCGCGGGAGGCGAGTACAGTTACCGTCTTCTCCACCAGTGGAGATAAGGATATTGGCGATCAGGGAAACACCACCGGAGAAGGTTTGTTGCGGACCATTGCCTATTCCGCGATCTGGGGGGGTGCGAGTTATATTGCCAGCCTTGCCGGTGAGTATGATGATACACCCCAGGGAGCAACACTGGTCTTCATTCCACCGGCGCATGCCTGGCCTATGGCCAACGATGGTTTCAGCAAGAAAGCGGTGAAGGATTTTATCCACGCCCATGCCAAGGCGCCGGTACGGCATCTGATCAATAGTTTTAATGTGCCGGAGAAGGTTCGTATCCAATGGCAGTGGCTCTACCGTCTGTCACGGGAAGAGCAAGAACGGATGCTGATGCCCGTCCAGGAAACCGCCCAGCGGTATTTTGTGGTCTGTGTGGGTGCTCCAGACCGGGCCAAGGATATGGTCTTCCCGAGTGGTTCTCCCTCTATTGAAGAGATTACGGATCGGGCCCCGTTGAGCTGAACTCGGCTGGGTGTATTTTCTTGTTGAACTCTTTTCACCTTTGCCGTAGAAGAGAAGCGACCCTCTGCGGCAAAGGTGAAAGCCCAGAAGGGGGGCAAAACAGGTTTACGCATCGTCTGGAGTAACCAGTACAGAACAGAGGAGGCAGGAGTGAAAATCGGCTGGATTGGTCTGGGAAACATGGGCAAGCCCATGGCAAAACATGTACAGAATGCCGGGTACGATTTTACGGTGCATGATCTTCGCAAATCAGTAGCTGCAGATATGCTGGAGGCGGGAGCTCAGTGGGCAGAGTCACCTGCAGAAGCCACCCGGGGAAAGGATATCGTCTTTACCTCGTTGCCCATGCCGGAAGATGTGGAAAAAGTCGCTCTGGGACCAAAAGGGATTCTCGAGGGCATGGCTGCAGGGAGCGTATTCATCGACCTCTCTACGAATTCTCTTCCCATGGTCAAGCATATTCATGCAGCATTTGCCGAAAAGGGCTTTATTATGCTGGACGCACCGGTGAGTGGTGGGGTACAGGGAGCGATAGATCGCGATCTGGTGGTACTGGTAGGGGGAGACGAAGCCTCTTATCACCGGGTAAAGCCAGTGCTCGAGGTCATCGGTGACAAGGTGACTTACTGTGGACCGATTGGGAATGGCACGATATGCAAATTGTGTCATCAGCTTATGGGAGCGGGGATTGGCCAGGTCATTGCCGAAGTGCTCACTATGGGAGTCAAAGCCGGGGTCGATGTGGAAACGCTGGTCGACGCGATGTCTAAAGGACTCGCCGGAAGACGCCCTCCCTTAGCCGGCTGGAAGAATACCCTTGAGGGCCAGTTTGAAGGGACTCCGCTGAGCTTCTATCTGGAACTCTTCCGGAAGGATGTGCGGTTGGCCTGTGAGCTGGGCCGACAGGTGAGTGTTCCGATGGAGATAGCCAATATTGTGGAACAACGTTTTATTGAGGCCATAAATCGGGGTTGGGGACGGATGAGCTCCAATGTAGTTGTTCGTGTGCAAGAAGAGCGTGCCGGTGTGGAATTGCGAGCCAAAAAGATCGAGAAACCTCAACCTTCTCCTCGTTCCACTTAACACTTAACACTCAACACTTGACACTAACAGAGGAGGTAGGAGTGAAAATCGGCTGGATTGGTCTGGGGAACATGGGTAAACCCATGGCAAAACATGTACAGAATGCCGGGTACGATTTTACGGTGCATGATCTTCGCAAATCAGTAGCTGCAGATATGCTGGAAGCAGGAGCCCACTGGGCGAACTCCCCGGCAGAGGTAGCGGCAGGCAAAGATATTGTGTTCACCTCTCTGCCTATGCCGGAAGATGTGGAAAAAGTCGCTCTGGGTCAAAATGGAATTCTCGAAGGGATGAGTCCTGGCGGAGTGTTTATCGACCTTTCTACCAATTCCCTGGCAATGGTGAAACATCTGCATGCGGCTTTTGCCGAAAAGGGTTTTATTATGTTAGATGCCCCGGTCAGTGGTGGGGTGCAGGGAGCCATGGCTCGCGATATGGTCGTGATGGTGGGAGGAGACGAAGCGACCTATCAGCGGGTCAAACCGGTGCTCGATGCTATGGGTGATAAGGTCACCTATTGTGGTCCGATTGGGAGTGGTACGGTCTGCAAGCTCTGCCATAATCTCATGAGTGCTGGAATCGCTCAGGTTATTGCCGAGGTATTGACCATGGGCGTCAAAGCCGGGGTCGATGTGGCGACCCTGGCCAGCACTATTGCGAAAGGCGCATCGGGAAAGCGTCCTCCGCTCGATGGCTGGTGGGATACCACCTTTAAAGGAGCCTTTGAAGGGACTCCTATGAGCTTTTATCTGGAGCTTATGCGGAAGGATGTGCGGTTGGCCTGTGAACTGGGCCGGCAACTCAATGTGCCCATGGAAATGGCGAACATCGTGGAACAGCGGTTTATCACGGCGATGAACCGCGGCTGGGGCCGTATGAACACCAATGCTGTCATCCGTCTGCAGGAAGAACGGGTAGGAGTCGAATTGCGCACAACACCGGAAAAGAAAATAGAGATAGCAGCGCGCTGAGAGGGTACTGATGGTACACTCATTGCGAACACGTCTCGCTCTGGCATGCTGAGCCCTTCGCTTCGCTCAAGGAGTCAAACGGACAACCCTCCGCTGTGCTCCGGGGTGACGAGATGACTTCCCTATGCTACGCTGCGGGGTAAACTCCGCGAAGCATCTCAAAAGCGAGATGCTTCGCCTGTGGCTCAGCATGACCACTGGTCAGAACCTACATAACAGAGCGCTGGTCATTTTTTTGTTCTATGAGGAGGAAGAGATCGAGGGAAACCGGAAAATTGTACATGAACAGAAAGGAGGAGTACCATGAGAAAAGGCTTACCGATTGGTTTCTTGCTCGCCGCGATGACCTTGCTGTTGCTAATAGGACCCGCACAGGCTGCCGAAGATTGTAAACTAACCGTTTGGGATGACCGCTCCAATCCTGCCGTACGCAGTATGACCGAAGAACTTATCCTGAAACCCTTTAGCGAGCAGTACAAATGCAAGATTGATTATGTGCTGCGCCCCACGATCAACAATACACAGACCCTCATTGCCGCAGTAGCCGCAGGGAATGCACCTGATGTGGCGTTTTTTGATCTGTGGGGAGTGCCGGTGCTCCGGGATATGGGGGCGCTGCTGAACATCTGGCCCTATAACGAGAGCGTGGCAGAGGATCATCGTCTTGTTGAAGAGGACTATACCCCTGCTATCTGGCAGTATTTTCGTCCGAATCCAGATGTGGTGGATGCTCTCCCCGGTGTAGTAACCCCGCTCGTCTTTTACTATAACAAAAAGTATTGGCGAGAGGCCGGGTTAACGGAAAACGATATCCCCAAAACCTGGGACGAGTTCATTGCCGTGGCTAAGAAGCTGAACAAGGATACCGATGGGGATGGGAAGGTGGATCGGTACGCCTTTACCGAGCTTCTTGGTGGAACACCCCGCCGTATACTGTATCGCTTCCAGGGGTATCTATTGCAGGCTGGCGGCTGGTGGGTGGATGCGGATGGAAATCCTACCATGACTACCAAAGAAGCGGAGACTGCACTCCAGTATGTAGTAGACATGATTCATAAGCATCAGATCGTTTCCCCTTCAGCGCTGAGTTATGGGTTTGAAGATACCAAGAAGCTCTTTACCTCTGGGCGGATTGCCATGCTGCAGGATGGAGCGTGGCTAGCTGGTTCTCTCAAGACGGAGTATCCGGATATAGAATGGGGAGACTTTGTTTCGCCAGCCGGTCCATCTGGCAAGAGTGGAACGTGGCTTGCGGCTGACCCATGGGCTGCTTTTAAAACCACCAAGTTTCCTAAAGAAGCTGCTCATCTGGTCTTCTGGATGACCAAAGGGAAAGAGTATGTGACGATAACCCAGGAGATGGGGCAGGAGCCTACTCCGGCCACACTCAAAAAACGACCGGGCTTTCAGTCAAAAGTGACCCCAGCGGCAGCAGAAGCCATGACTACCGGGCGTTTCTGGCCACCGTATGAATACTTTCCTAAACTCTTCCCACCGATTGCGGAAGGGATTCAAAAGGCAGCCTCCGGCCAGATGAGTGTACAGGAAGCTTTAGCCGAGGCAAACAAGGAAGCAGAGAAAATTGTCAGGAAGGAACGGCGGAAAGCGGCGCGGCAATAACCGCCTGTTATTTCTGTAAGGTTTCTTTACCATCGTGAGGGAGCCCCATTGCCAGGTTCCCTCACGGTCAGGGGTATTCCAGGTTTTCTCAACCGCAAACAATTCGAGGTGCATCATGGCTGAGACCACAGCTATTTCGATGACGAAGAGAGCCGAGCGGATCTTTCCAGCCGCCCTGATAAAGGTGCTCACACTCCGCTGGAGACGTTATGGTTTAGCGTATCTCTTCATCTTCCCCACCCTCCTTATCCTCACTTTTGTCAGTTTTTTCCCTATCCTGTACAACTTCTACCTGAGCTTTACCGATTATGAGATACAATTGCCCCTCTTTGATCAATACTGGGTAGGCTGGGAAAATTACTTTGATCTCTACGATTCAAAGGGATTCTGGCGCTCGCTCAAGAATACCTTTATCTTTACCTTTAGCACATTGAGTCTGGTGATGTTGAGTGGCATGTTTACCGCGTTTCTCCTCAATCAGGAGTTCCCTTTCCGGTCCTTTGTGCGGGGCCTCTGGCTTCTCCCCTGGGCTCTCCCTCCGCTTTCGGTGGGGATTGTGTGGAAATGGCTCTATAATGACGAAGTAGGACTGATCCCCCATATGTTACAGCAGATTGGTATCGATATCGGAGCCATTCTCTCCTCCGGTGACACGGCCATGGTCGCTATCATTTTTACCTATGCCTGGCGGGCGTTTCCTTTTGTGATGCTGGCGGTGCTTGCTGGCTTGCAGGCGATAGATCAGGAGTTGTACGATGCGGCAGCAGTGGATGGGGCTTCCACCATCGATCAATTCTTTCACATCACCTTGCCGATGCTTCGAGGGGTCTTATTCCTCTGTGTGGCGCTGGAAACCATGTGGATCTTTAATCAATTTGATCTGACCTGGATTCTGACTGGAGGTGGACCGGCCGGGGCCACTCACCTCTTCTCGACCTATGTCTATCATAGTGCCTTTATGGAATGGGATTACCCACGGGCGGCGACCACCGGTGTGGTGATCTTCTTCTTTAACCTGCTGTTTGTACTCTTTTACATCCAGCTTTTCATGAAGAGGGAAGACTAATGACAAGCATGGCTCGCAGAAAACGAGTGAAACAGGTTTTTGTCAACCTTGGAGTCTTGACGGTTTCCTTGGTGGTGTTAGTGCCACTTCTCTGGATACTCTTCTCGACGTTCAAGACCGAACAAGAGATGTTTTCGCTCCCCATACACTGGTGGCCAGAGCAGTGGACCCTGGAGCATTACATTCAGATGTGGAACTCTACAGCGTATCAGGTCAAGAATAGCCTGCTGGTATCCTGCAGTGTCACTATTCTCGCGGTGTTCTTTGCCACCTTTGCCGGATACTCCCTGGCCCGGTTTCAGTATCGGGGCAAACAGACCGTAGGGTTAGCGATCTTGGCCACTCAAATGTTCCCAGGAATCATGTTCATTGTCCCCATCATTATTATTCTCAAGCAGTTTCATCTGACCAGCACCTATACCGGTTTGATCATTGCCTATCTCTCCTTTGCCCTCCCTTTCGGTACCTGGATGATGCGGAACTATTTCCGCACCATTCCCCTGGAACTCGAAGAAGCAGCGCTCATCGATGGCTGTAATCGGCTGGGAGCGATCTTTCGGGTTATCCTGCCCCTTTCCATGCCCGGGATCGGGGCCACTGTCGTCTTTACCTTTCTCCTCTCCTGGCGGGACTTCATGATGGCTACCCAATTGCTCCCCAATCAGGAGTACTGGACTATCCCGGTAGGGGTGGTCACGCTGATCGGGCGCTACGACACGGGCTGGGGTCCCCTGCTGGCCGGCTCTCTCTTTGTCGCCGTGCCGGTCATGATCCTCTTTTGCTTCCTGCAAAAACTGTTTATCGAAGGAATGACCGCCGGTGGGGTGAAGGCATAAACGGATCGTACCTCTATCAGGTCAGTATCGCCTTGAGCAAGGCATCGACAGCATCGGCATAAAACTCAATAGTGATTTTGGTGGCCAGCTCGTCCGGCAGGTCAAAAAGCTGCCGGCGGGAGGAGACTGGCATTAGTAATTGCGTAGCCCCTTTCTCGATGGCCAGCTCCGCAATGGCGACCGGATTGGGGATTATCTCGATGGATCCCCCCAGATTCAAGGCCCCTACGATAATCAGTCCCCCCTTGACGCTCCGTTCAATGAGTCCTCCACATAAGGCTATGAGCACGGGCAATCCTAAGCCCTGTCCGGAGCGATCGTTATCCATAGCCCGCAACTGGATGGAGAACTCATGGCTCCGTGGATCGCGATCACCGACCAGTTCTCTGGCCCGGGTATAGAGGTTCTGCTCCCCGTACCGGACACTCTCTCGAAAGGCCGGTGGAACTGGGGCATTCAGGATCTTCACACCGCTACCCGGACCCACCGTAGCTTCGATCCGGTAGAGAGCCGGTGCCGCATCTTGCCCACCTGGACTGATCGCCCAGACTTGACCCGGAGGGAGAGGATCAGTATCAATGGCCTCGTCGCTATGCAATTCGGGAGTAGATACGAACTGTTCGATCCCCTCTACGCCCATAAAATAGCTGAAGTGGGTGTTCCGGAATTCGGTCTTGAGGCAGCGTTTTTGTTGTTCCTTCTGGTCAAACGAGATACCGGATACTTCATCAAAGCAGACCACGTCATAGAGACAGACCAGACCACGCTGTCCGGTGGCATTGTTGACAAACATCTTGGCCACGGTCGCTTTTCCGCCGGAAATCAGGTGTGAGTACGGGGAGATCTGCTGGAAGAGATGACTCTTGCCCGTCCCTCTCGGACCCAGTTCTACCAGGTTAAAATTACTCTCCACAAACGGTACCATACGCAGCAAGACAACGTTCTTGGCCCGGTTTGATAAGGCTGCAGGCTCCAGACCAATGGAACGAATCAGGAAATCTCTCCACTCTTCCGTCGTGAAGTGCTGGCGTCCGCGGTGTAAAATGGACAGGACATCGGCTTTGGACAACTGGATTGCGCGCAGACTTTCGATGGCAAAAGGCCGGCCATGTTTCTCCTCGGCAATGGTGGCGTCATAGGTGAGGGTAACCTCTGCATAGAATCCATCAGTGAGCATCCGTTCATGCGCGTGGACCAGCTCGTCACTGATCCGCACATCGCGAAGTTGCAGGCTGGGCAATTCGACGAGAAAGTAATCATTCCAGGAATCGAGACGGGCTTTGACCAGGTCGATCAGCTTGATGGACCCTTTTTGCCGGGCACGCGCCTTGAAGAGTTCTTCCTCTCCGGTGCGCACTGTCCGGTCCTGGAGCTGCCGCTCCACGATCTGTAATCCTTCTTCGATTTCTTTCTCCTCGACGGTCGCGCAGTATCGTCCGAGGAGAAACTCCACCACATAGGTCGGTACCGGATATTGTTTACCAGAAAACCCGCTGAATGCCCCTCAGTTGACTGAGGGGATGAAAGCGGGGGTGGACGTTGGGCTAGCAGACCTGGATGGCTTTGGTATATGGCCAGTATGGCCACGCGAAGAGCAACTCATGCCGTCTCCGATATCAAGTACCCTTCGTCTGGATTCCGCAGTCCCCGAACGCTATGTTGACCGGAGAAGGGGCGGAGTATGGCAAAGAAGTATTGCAGCAGATCGCCGAGCAGTATGAGAGGGAGATCGATACGGTGGGGTCGGAGCGGAGCAGGTGCATCTGGTGATCTATGCCCCACCCCGGTATGCTCCCTCTCAGATGGTCCACCGGAGGAAAAGGCTCTCCGCCCGGGAAGTGTGTCGCCGATATCCCAGGCTGAAGAAGCAGCTCTGGGCTGGTGAGCTATGGAGCGAGGGCTACATGGTGCGGACAGTCGGGGAGGCAGTGCCGACCGAGCTGATCCGCAGATACCTCACCTCTCACCAGCATCAGCGCGAGAGGGTGCAGCTAGAGCTGTCGTGCTGAAGATGTTGGTTTTAAATGCCCCGCAGCTTGCTGCGGGGATGTTTACTCCTGACCGGTTAATCTCCTCCTTTTTCTCCTTTTGCCAGAACTGGTAGACCCAGCCCAGGCTATCATCAGCGGTGAATACAGCAGAGTCCAGATCGTTTAGCAAGCTTTCCAGTTTCAGGCGGTGTTCCCGGGCAAACAGAACGCGGAACAAGGGATCAGCCGGTCGAAAGATTTGGGGGAGCATATGCTGAGCGCAACGGCTGGCAAAGGCCCATTTGTCCTCTCCACTCTCCTTGGCCAGCTCCTCGGCTTCCTCCAGACTAATGGTCACCTCCATCTCCGGCTCGATCAGCAGATCGTTCTCTGCCAGGAAACGGGCAAAGAGCATGCGGTGCCAGTACGCATAAACGCATTCGTGGATGAGATGGGAGATCCGCAATCGACCAGAACGGTCCTGCTGGTCACCAAGCTGCCGGGCCCGAGCACGCAGATGGTTGCGCAATTGCCGGGTCTCGGCATCCATATGCGGATACGGTTCGTAGTGGTGGACAGCCAGAGCCTCCAGCGCCGCTTTGGCCCCTGCCTCCGCCACCTTCCGGGCATCAATGATGGTTCGCTCGAGTTTGTTGCGCAGTTCTGCTGGTAATGAAGTCACTTTTTACCACCTCAGTAATATTTTCCGGATCATCTCCCAAGACGGAGAACCCAAACTGGGGTAACAGCTCCTCAAAGGTGCGGCGGGTGATACCCAACGCCATACACGCTTCTTGCTCAGAGAGTTTCCCAAGATGATACAGCATCGCCACTAAGGCTTTGAGATATTCTTGGTCTAAACATGTCAGTGAGGCTGTATCAGGCAATTCTATAAAAATTTTCATATCGGACCTCGACAATGAATTACTCCTCATTCTCATGGAGAATCCTGCAGACAGAGCTAACGCATTATGCAAACATCAGGCGGCCTTTGGGCTTAGGAATAGGACGCCCTAATTCTTTTGCGGTCTCTATCCACTCCTGAATAATGACTTGCACGTTGGAGAGCGCCTCTTGGTAAGTCACTCCATCGGCTGCGCAACCAGGAAGTTCCGGCACTTCCGCAATGAATGCTTGATCCTCCTCACTCCAATAGATGATGATTTCATATCGGTAGTTATGGCTCATCGTCCTGACCTCCGAGGCGATATTTGAGGATAACATAACGAACCTGTTTCACTTGATAGGGTTTCGCATGCTTACCTTTGGGTTGTAAGTTCAAGATCTCTTCAACCCCCTCTTTGGTAAAGATATGGTGGCTCCCACGAATGCGCTCATCAAAACCGAGACGCCGGAGCAATTGGCATAGTTCTTCAAAGGAAATATTGGCATCAGAGGTGCCTCGCAGTATCTGAAGAAGAAGTCGATTATACTTGCTCATACGAATAATCTCTAAGGACCTACATCTATCTTACATCGTCCAACGGCTGCGCTAACCGACAAGACGTATAGTGTTCTTCAACTTGTGATCGCTAGCGAAAACCTCAGGAAATTACAATCGGTCCATCCTGCAGTTTCTCCCCTAACTCCACTTCGGTCTGGGCCAGTCAATTTTTGACCTCCTCCTCTGTCTTAAGTGCAAGGCTAGTCAGAGCCTCCATCGCCGCTTTAGGCCCGGCTTCCGTCACCTTCCGGGCATCGACGATGGTTCGCTCGAGTTTTTTCAGTAAACTTCTTCATGTGTTCCGACCGTCTCTAGCAGAATAGCTTCGGAGCCTTCGTATTGGACAAATCGAAAAACAATCCTTAGATCACATCCTACACTGCACGCCCAGGAACCCTCAAGTTTTCCTTTCAATTTGTGAGTCCGCAGTTGAGGATGAAATGTGTCTTCCGCTAATAATTCCAAAGTAGCTTGGAGATTCTCAGCGACATGAGGATGTTTTCTAATAATGCGTTGTGCCGCTCGTACAAAGGCACTGGAACGCAGTAACCGTCGTCTCACGAGAGGATCTCTTTCATCAGTTCGGCTGGCGTCACAGGGCGACAGCTCCCTGCCTGAAATTCCTGCTGTGCATCGTGGATATCTTGAGCGATCTCTTCCCGACGGCGCTCAATGATGCGACGATGGAGAATCTCCTGCAATGTCTCCTGTTCCTCTAAGGATAATCTCTCAATAGCTTCTAATATTTCTCCAAACGGTATCGCTTTTGTCATAATTTTCCTGGTTCCTTATTTGCTGATTCTGTCACTTTAATGAAACAGCTTCACGGAACACCTGTTCAATACTATCAGGTTAGACTTTTGATATCACTACCACAAGAGCTTCATAAATTTTTATGTTAATGCGACCCGCTCGTAACAACTCATTGAGCTTGTTGCGTGCTGCTGTCGCTGAAATGATCTCCTGTCGAAATGCCTTAATAATCTGACCGGCAATGCCTGAAATGTGTATACCTAAACCCTGGGCAACAAGACGTCCAGCAGTTTCTTCAATGAGAAGAGGTAACTGGAGTTCAAGTGCCAGTTGTATGGCTTGTATCTCGCCTTCATGCAACCGTTCTGCTTCTGGGAGACCGTATGGTTGTGACACGCTGCGGACCTCAATCAGGTCGATGATGTCGTAGTGATGTAGATACACGTATGGATCCTCAAACTGCTCTTCCGCAACCTCGTCAAGTACAGCGGGAGGAATGATCAGCTTCTCGTTCAGCTTCTCGTATAGTTGTCGAATAAAGTCATAGCCATGGCTCAGCTTCTCCAAAGAGATCAACGGACCCGTATTGCTGACAATCTGCCTCACCGTCCTCATGTCCGCAATTCAATATTAATGTTTTCCGGATCATCTCCCAAGACGGAGAACCCAAACTGGGGTAACAGCTCCTCAAAGGTGCGACGGGTGATACCCAACGCCATACACGCTTCTTGCTTAGAGAGTTTTCCAAGATGATACAGCATCGCCACTAAGGCTTCTTTGAGATATTCTGAGTCTAAACATTTCAGTGAGGCTGTATCAGGCAATTCTATAAAAATTTTCATATTGCACCTCAACTTCGTATCTGCTCATAACGTATTCTCAAGATGTGTAATATGGCGTCACCTGAGCAGTTTACTATGGTCTTCGAAGCCCTTCAGAGGCTCATCAAAACCCTTAGAAACCGTGATCAGTCCTTTTGCACTTCCAAACTGGAGACGAGACTTGATCTATAACAGAGGTTCAGGAGCGGATACCTTCCCCTTCTCCCCTGGTGGGAGAAGGCTAGGAGGAGGGGGGAAGTGTAAAGAACTTCTGTCCAGATACTTACTTGATACATGACGGGCGGTTCGTGAACCGCCCCTACTTCCTAATATGGGGTCAAAACTGGGCTTTAGTTTAACAGAACAGTTTCATAGAGAATATGCTCACGAATATCAACAGGATAACATAACGAACCTCAAAAGTATATGGTCATCTAGTGGTGCCGCTTCATTTCATGATCGCTAGCAAAAACATCAGGCAATCACAATCGGTCCATCCCGCAGTTTCTCGATTAATTCTACTTCGGTCTGGGCTAACCAGGCTTTGATATCCTCTTCTGTCTTCAGCGTAGGGCTGGTCAGGCGAACCTGCTGTGTCTTGGGCTCCAGGAGCTTTGCAGCCTTAAGCGCTGCGCTGGCAAATTGCTGGAGGAGCGCATCTGTCTTCGCTCCTCTTCAGACAATTTCTCCCAGTTATCATTTGCTTCCAGAGCGGCCATTTACTCTTTGTACATCTGGCAAAATGCGCTATGCGCGGTCGTCATAGCCTTGCGCCGGATAGCAACGGCTGTCTTACGGATATCAGGCACCGGATCGGTCGGTTCCAGCAGGCGGCGTTCATCCTGCACCGCCCTGGCCTGCTGATTCAGTTCACCTGCCTCGGGTAAGCTTGCGGCATGTTTGAGCAGGGTACTGAGTGTTTCCCAGGCCAGTTTACGCTCAGCCGCAAGTGTAGCCAAAGCTTCCCACTCCTTCATCTGCTGCACAAGCGTATCGTACTGTTTCAGGATAGCCAGGAGCTGTTCATTGCCAGTTAAGGCACGCAGATCATAGAGAGCCGAAGTATCCGGCCTGGGTGGCAGAGGTGGATCACCACCAGCACGCTCAGCCAGATCGGCCAGTCGGGCCAGAAACTCGCCAGCTTTCACACTCTCCTCATTCGGTTTACAGGGAATACCAGCGCTCTGAAATAGCTTCCGTAGTTTGATCCGGCCACGCGCATCAATAGTAGCGGTCAACAGTGCGAGTAATGGCCGTCCTCTTTCCTCCAATTCCCAATGCCGACGAAGCATCCGGAACAGTGGGATAGCCGGGTTCAGACCATAGAGTTCTCTCAAACGTTGCCCCGACCACTTGCGAGTCGATACGGTTCTCTTACCCAGACAATTATGAGCGAGTATAGCCTCCGCATAGACCTTTTTCTTCGCTTCGGATGGGCAGGCCTCCAGCACAAGGCTCAGCTCGGCAAACATGATGGTTCGACTGGTGTGGGTGCCCTTATCACCAAAGCGAAAACCGATCTCCGCCATACTGTGCAAATTTTGTTCCGAAGGAATTGTTTTCAGCAAAGGATCCGGATACATCCCCCAATTATAACAAAAAGTATTTTGTCCGTAAATTGATTTATAACGGTCGGTTGGCTCATTTTTATAGACCGAAAAACAAATCAATACTATTTTGCTTGACTTCTTCTTAGCCTTTTGTTAAAGTGGTCTTACCATTAGACAGCCATACCAAAAAGAGCGGGAAAGAGTCTGCTTCTCCCTTTATTTTGTGCCTCTCGATCTCTCCTTCCCCTTCTGCCGGCTGTTTTGTTCCTTTCTACTCTCTCTTCTCTCAAACCCCTGGTGGAAGGAAAGAGGAGAGAGGAGGATTGTGACAAGATAAGGAATAGCTATGCTGAAAGCGATTAAGAAAGTTCGGATTCATGAAGAGGTCGTCACTCAGATCTTGGAACTGATTCGGGAAGGCAAACTGAAAGCGGGAGATCAGCTCCCTGCAGAGCGAGAATTAGCCGAAACCTTTCAAGTGAGCCGTACCTCTGTGCGTGAAGCTATCCGCGCTATGGAAACCCAGGGCCTGGTAGTCAGTCGGCCGGGAGCGGGTACGTTTATCACTGCGCGTACGGTCGAATCGGTGGTCCAGCCGTTGGTCTCCCTTCTGCTGCAAGCACGAAGCGATCTGGTCGATATTTTTGAGATGCGGTATCTTCTGGAACCGCACATTGCGGCCCTGGCTGCCAAACGTGCTACTCCCGAGGATATAATCCGTCTGCGAGAAATTGTGCAAGCGCAGGAAAGGAAAAATCAGCAGAAAGAGCTAGCCGTTGAGGAAGATACGACCTTCCATCTTACCCTCTGTCAGGCTACGCAGAATAAGGCCCTGCTGAAGTTGGTCTCTGCTATCGTCGATATCTTAAGCCAGAGCCGGAAATATTCACTGCAGACACCTGGTCGCGCGCGCCGATCATTGGCTTCCCACCGGGAGATACTGGACGCGGTGGAAAAACACGATGCAGAACGCGCGCTGCTGGCTATGCAGAAACATATCAAAGAAGTAGAAAAGAATGTCTTTACCAAAATTTTACCGGAAAATCCTCTGTTGTAACCAGGAAATAGATAGGGTACGCGGAGCATATCCGAAAATTTTCAATAGTAAGGATTAAGACTTATATTTGTATTGAGCATAACCTTGTAGTAGTAAAAAGGAGAGGAGGTCAGGATGAGTACAGTTGCTGTGGAGGTTGTATACCGCGGCATTTTTCAAAAAACGTTGGCCAAAAATATCTGCCGTGGTATCGTCCTTTCTGCCCGCAAGGAAGGGAAGGTTGGTATTGCCTTTGGACGCTATGGCGATTCGCCGGAACGGAATGGGATTCCGGCAAAGCAGTTTGCGATTGTGGCAGACAATGAAGAAGAACTGCAGGCAAGCATGGCCAAATATGAACCCACCGAGGTAGATGTCACCATTGCGGTGGACGATGCGCTTTGTAAAGGTGTGGAATCGTGGGCCTGGTATGGACTCCAACCGATTAATAAACTCCTGAAAGAGCATGGCACTTTATTGGTGACCTCGATCCGGTCTCCGGAAGAGTTATTGCAGCATATTCATCGGAAAGCTGTTCCCTACAATCTCGCTATTATCAAGGGGGCAGCAAGTTTCTCCGGCCTTTGGGTCTATAAGGATGATCATACAGATGTCCGGATCTTAGGGGCTTTACCCAAGATCTGCCCGCAACTGGTAAGCCTCCTCTCTATGGAGAAAGCCATTCAAGAGCAGTGGAAAGATGACCTAAAGGTTACCTCAGCCCAGCGATCCTATGAGCGAGTGCAAATCAGAAAGGTGGAGCCAGAAGAGGGGAATGCTGAGGTTCCCTACTCATTTGAAATGCCCAAGTGGTGGGAAATGGAAGAAGGGATTATCGTACGGGGTATTCCTCAAGGCAAGGGATTTCGGAATGGTGAAGGGGGATACCAGCCGGAACGGAACCCCTACTTCAAGAAGTATACTACCCGTACCATGCGGCCAGTAGTGGATTTTGAGAAATGTACCAAGTGTACCCTCTGCTGGTTGCAGTGTCCCGATTCTTGCTTCGATGTCACCCCGGATGGTCTGTACGATGCCAACATGGAAGCCTGCTGTGGGTGTGGGGTCTGTGAAGATGTTTGCCCTGTGGAGGCCTGTATCACCATGGTAGACGAGACAGCGTTTACTGATAACCAGAGCCAGTACGAGATGTGGCAACGGGATAAGGAAGGGTACAAGGCGTGGGTGGTGGAAAAAATTAAGGCTCCCCGCGAAGCGCGCCGCTCGCATGGCTTCCAGTACCGCGGCCAGTATCAGGAGGAGTTGGCAACCATGGCAAAAGAAGGAGGTGACGTATGAGAGCAGAATCGGCAATAGTTGAAGCCAAAGCCCTGCAAGGTGGGGAAGACCGGGAGGAGTTGATTAGTGGATGTGAAGCGATTGCCCAGGCTTGTCGTCTCGCTGACGTGGATGTGATCACCGCTTACCCGATTCGTCCCTACGACACAGTGATGCAGGCGGTTTCCAAGTTGATCGCTGATGGGGATCTCGATGCCGAGTATATCGTAGCCGAGAGCGAGCACTCGCAGTTTGAGATTGTGAAACACGCTTCGGCAGTCGGTGCACGGGTCTTTGTCGGGTCGAGTGGCGTCGGTTGGTTCTATGCTTTTGAGGCGATCACCGTGACGGCAGCTCTCCGTATGCCCGTCATTGCCATGGTGGGGAATCGGGCACTCGATGACCCGGGTGCTTTTGGAGTGGAGCACAACGATGCTTTGGCGGTACGGGATCTGGGCTGGATGCTGGTGTGGGTCTCTACTGCTCAGGAAGCGCTCGATACCGCCCTTATCGCTTACCGGGTGGCTGAGGACCATAGAGTCCTCCTCCCCTGCGCCCTGGGTGTTGATGGCGCATTCCTCACCCACTCGCAGCATCTGGTAAAGGTTCCAAGCCAAGCAAAAGTACAGAAATTTCTTCCTCCCTATGACCGGAAAGAAAAGCTCCTTCACCCCGATAACCCCATCACCATTGCTCCCCAGGTCAACGAAGATTGGCTTATGGAAATCCGGAAACATAATGATGAGGCGATGAAACGGGCGAAGGAGGTGATCAAAGAGGCTTACAAAGATTTTCAGCAGATCTTTGGCCGAGGTGATGCTTCCTCTCCCTTCTTTGAGGAGTATATGACGGAGGATGCGGAGATTGTGCTGGTTGGTATGGGGACGCTAGCTATGCCAGTCCAGGTGACGATCCGGAAACTTCGTGAGCAGGGGAAAAAGGTAGGCTTTGTCCGCATGAAGTGGTTCCGACCATTTCCTACTGAAGAGCTGCAGCAATCGCTTTCGCGCTTCCGTGCGGTGGGTGTGATTGATCGTGATTATTCCTTTGGTTCTCCGTCAAACGCCGGAGTGCTCTTCAACGAGATCCGTGCGGCTCTCTATCCGCTCAAAGAACGTCCCACTGCCCTCAGTTTTATCTGTGGCCTGGGTGGAAGGGAAGTCACTATCGAGAATGTTATGGAAATGGCGGAAATTACACAGAAAGCAGCCAACACTGGTAAAGTGGATCAAGATACCTACTGGATAGGACTAAGGGGGTAAAGACGAGATGACGACAACAACTATATCACTGGAAAGAATCAAGGGTGTCAAGAATATTCCATTGGAAGAGTATTTTACTTCTGGCCATCGTACCTGTCAGGGGTGTGAATCGGCCCTGGTGATGAAGTTGATGATCAAGGCGGCTGGTCCGCGAAGCATCGTCCTGGGAAGCACCGGCTGTATGTATGTGGCCAATACTACGTACTACACGACGCCGTGGGTAGTGCCCTGGATGCATACCCAGCTCGGGTCTGCTGGCTCTGCCGCCCTGGGGACCGCGGCTGGGCTCAAGGCGTTAATGCGTAAGGGGAAGATCAAGGAGGAACCGATTAATGTCATCGCCTTCTGTGGAGATGGGGGTGGAGCAGATATGGGCCTCTCAGCAATCTCTGGTGCTCTGACTCATAGGCATTATAACCTCCTGATCCTGTTGTATGATAATGAATCCTACGCCAACACTGACATCCAGGTCTCCGGTGTTTCCCCCTGGGGGGCCCACACCACCTTTAGCACACCGGGCAAGGCCAAGCGGATCATGCATGACCGGTGGAAGAAAAACGTCGCTGGTATGCTGGCCGCTGGACACCCGGAGTGCCGCTATGTGGCCACCTGCTGTGCCTCTTTTGCGGTCGATATGATGAACAAAATCCGCAAAGGGCTTTCGATCGGTGGACCGGCTTTTATCCACTCCCTTGATCCCTGCCCAAAAGGATGGGATTATGATCCCATGTTCTCTCATGAGCTGGGGAAATTAGCTATCGAAACCGGTGTCTGGCCCCAGTACGAGATTGAGGATGGGCAGCTCCGGCTTAACGGGCCGACCAAAATGATTGCGGAGGGGAAGACGAAGCGGAAACCGGTTCGGGAGTATTTACTGAGACAAGGGCGCTTTGCTCACTTCACCGATGACGATATTGATTACTTCCAGAGTAAGATCGATGCCATGTGGGAGAAATGGCTTATCCCCGGTGTGATTCCGGTTGCGAAGGATCTAGAGGAAGCATAGGGCCTTTTCATTCACTGCTGCTGTTCTCCTGCGGAAAGTATGTAGATATCTGAGCGCTGTTCTTTGAACTGACCAGCCGTCTCCTGTGCCCGGTTGATCTTCTCTAGAAGATAATGGGATATTGTTTAGTTGGGGCCTTTCCTTCCTTCCTACCTTGCGGTTGGCAAGAGAGGAAGGCCCTCTTCTGGAGGTCTTTATCAGAGAGGAGAGACAGCTATGACCAGAGCATGGAAACCGTTGAACTGGAGAATCTTGGCTACAACTTTCTTCGTAAGTTTTATTCTGTACGCTCTCTGGGGAGGTGGAGAGGCTACGGCAGCGTGGCAACCCAAAAAACCTATCGAATTCATCGTTATGGCTGGACAAGGGGGAGGAGCAGATCGTATTGCCCGACTTGTCCAGGGAATTGTCCAAAAACATAACCTCTCTCCTCAACCCCTGGTGGTTATCAACAAACCTGGTGGAGCAGGAGCTGAAGCCCTGGAATACCTGCGATCAAAGCAGGGTGATCCGCATGTCATCATGATTACCCTGAACAGTTTCTTCACTACCCCCCTTCGCACCAAACTTCCCGTCAATTGGAAAAATCTAACGCCAATAGCCCGCCTGGCTCTGGACACCTTTGTTCTCTGGGTAAACAGTGAATCTCCGTATAAAACGGCTGAAGAGTATATCAAAGCAGTCCGGGAAAAACCGGGGGAATTCAAGATGGGTGGTACGGGGACCGGTCAGGAAGATTCCCTGGTTACCGCCATGCTCGAGGAAGCCTACGGATTAAAGTTTACCTATGTGCCCTTTAAGGGGGGAGGGACGGTCGCCTCCAACCTGGTCGGCAAACATGTCGATTCTACAGTGAATAACCCCGCTGAGCAAATGGGCTATTATAAAGCAGGCCGGTCCAGACCTCTGGCCGCTTTTACGCCGGAGAGACTCCCCCAGCTTTCGGATGTGCCTACCTTTAAAGAACTGGGAAAAGAGATGGTCTATTATATGCAACGCAGCATTATTGCTCCCGGAAAGATTCCGGCAGATGTGGAAGCCTTTTACACTGGACTATTCCAGAAAGTAGCGGAGAGCCAGGAATGGCGGGAGTATGTCCAGAATGAGGGATTAGAGGCTGCTTTCCTTGTGGGGGAAGAATTGCGGAAATTTTTTGCCGAGCAGGATGAACTGCATAAGCGGCTATTGAAAGCTATGGGAGAAATCTGAGGGTATGCGAAGGGCAAACGTATGGTGGGTAGGAGTTCTGTTTGCCTGGGCTGGACTGGTAACGTATAAAGCCACAGAACTCCCCATTGGTTGGGTGAATCAAGTTGGCCCAGGTGGAGGGGTCTTCCCTTTTTGGTTGGCTATCCTTACCGCGCTTTGTGGAGGAGGTATTCTCTTCCAAACATTGTTCAGTAAGCCGACCGGGAATCCAGACCTGATCCCAGAGGTCCCTTTCATTGAGGGAGCACGTTTACGTTCGCTCTCCACGGTGTTCCTCCCGATAGTGGGAGTAATTGCCCTCCTCCCTATCCTCGGTCTCTATCCACTGATAATCCTCTATTTTATCTTCTATATGCGCTGGGTGGGAAAACATCGCTGGAGTATAGTGCTACTGATAACGTTTGCTACGGTGGTGTTCGTTTTTGTGGTCTTTGAAAAGTGGCTGTTCATCATTCTACCCAAGGGGTGGTTTGAGGAGTATTTCTACCTCTTCTATTGAGAGGGTACTCAGGAGCACGAGCTGAGAGGGGTCTCCTCTTAGTGAGAAAATGCTTCTCCGGCTTAATCAAAACGCCTGCAAAGATCTAAAGAAGAGGAGGGAAAAGGGTGGAGCTTTTTGGGGATTTATTGACCGGTTTTAGTGTGGCCTTCTCTGGTACAAACCTCCTGATTGCCTTGATTGGTATTGTGCTGGGAATAGCCATCGGGGTACTTCCCGGACTGGGAGCGGCGAATGGGATAGCAATCCTGTTGCCCGTTACCTTTACCTTGGCGCCAAGTTCGGCGGTGATCTTTCTGGCCGCTATCTATTATGCGGCCTGCTTTGCTGGATCGATTACCTCTATTCTCTTTAATATCCCGGGAGAACCATGGTCAGTAGCGACCACCTTTGATGGGCATCCGATGGCCAAAAAGGGGAGGACAGCCCAGGCTTTGATTGCCGCCTTCACTGCCTCTCTCGTGGGAGGGATGCTTGCCGTGGTTCTCCTGACCCTCTTTGCCCCTCCGCTTGCCGAGTTTGCTTTGCAGTTTGGACCCCCAGAATACTTCGCAGTAATGTTTCTTGCTTTTGGTACCTTTACCGGCCTGGGTGGGAGCTCTGTGCTGAAGACGGTGGTTGCTATCCTCCTCGGGTTAACGCTCAGTACGATTGGGCTGGATATCATTAGTGGAAGACCCCGGCTCATTTTTGGTGGTATCAGCGGTTTCTATCACGGTATCGAGTTCATCGTCGCGGCTATCGGTCTCTTTGGTATCGGTGATATTCTGGCCTCTGCAGAGGAGGGGTTGGAGTATAAAGCGGTACACGTCCGTATCCCCTTCCGTGAGATACTCCTTACTTTTCGGGAGTTCAGGCTACACTTCTGGACAGCGGTACGGAGTGGTCTCATCGGCTTCTTTCTCGGTATTTTGCCGGCCGCTGGGGCTACTCCAGCATCCTTTATCAACTACGCCCTGACCAAGCGATTTGCTAAGAATCCCAAAGAATTTGGAGAAGGAGCGATAGCGGGTGTTATTGCACCCGAAGCCGCAAACAATGGGGCAGCAACCGGCGCGTTTCTGCCTATGATTACCCTTGGCGTCCCTGGTTCTCCCACTACCGCCGTGATTCTAGCCGGTCTGCTGATCTGGGGGCTTCAACCAGGACCGCTTCTCTTTGTAGAACACAAGGATTTTGTCTGGGGACTCATCGCCAGCATCTATATCGGAAATATCTTTGCCGTACTCCTCTGCCTTTTTGCCAGCCCACTATTCGCCGCTATTATGCGCGTACCGTACGCCATCTTGACGCCGCTTATCGTCCTCTTCTGTACGATAGGAGCCTATTCGGTAAACAGCAGCTTTTTTGACGTCTGGGTAATGCTCATCTTCGGTGTGATCGGCTATATCTGCAAAAAACTGGACTACCCTCTCGCTCCCCTTGTCCTCGCTTTGGTATTGGGCGATATGACTGAAAAGTCGCTCCGGCAAAGTTTGATCATGTCTCACGGCTCATTCCTTATCTTCTTTCAGCGACCTATTGCCGGAGTATGCATGGGACTGGCCATATTCCTTTTCCTGTTTCCACTCCTTCTCAAAGGTATACGGGCCGCTCTTTCATTTACGACCCATAGACGAGCGATGCTTTCCATAAGGTGAGCATTCACCGCGAGTAAAACTCAGCATACCCTGCTGAGTCCTTCGCTCGGTTTAAGACTGATCAAGGGACTTCCCTGCACTATACTCCGGGATGCCCAATGGGCTTCCCGGGCTGTGCTCTGGGATGACCAGAGTGAACTACTTACTATGAATTCTGAAGGAAAAAGGAGGAAGAGAGATTTACACGGAGAGGGCAGGAGTGAATAATTACTCTTCCTCAGAACCCCTCAATCCCATAAAATATCCGCTGTTTGGGGGGGGTTAGTCCCAGCAAGCGCATATAAATGTAGAGTTGTCCCCGGTGATGAAGCTGATGTTCCAGCTCTCCGAACAGGAGGTGAAGTGCTGCCCGTTCTCCCACCGGTGTCTGAAGTGTTGTAGTAAACCAGTAAGGCTCTTCAAAGAGAGCTTCTGTTTCTGAGAATACCCCTTCCACAAACGCGCGCAGTGCTTCCTTACTGGACGGAATCAGTTGCATCCAGTGATGGTATTCTTGCACATCCATTTGTCGAGAAATGATGCTCTGTACATAAAACTTCTGGTTCACATACATGTGATAGAGTAAGAGCCGTATACTCATCACTTCTGGTACCGGCTGAAAATCGAGCTGCTTCTCCGGTATCATTTCGAGACACTGGAGGTTTAAGTGATGGATTTCTTCCAGATACCGAAATAGGTCTTGAGGGCTGATCTTCTGAATATTCGCTTCCACTACCTCTTCCCCTTTCTTGATAAGTATTAAGTCCCTACACCGCTGGATAACAGCCTGCTTCAATGGGCCGATGTACCAGGGTATACACAGCAGCAATCCTCGAGGGGAGCCTTCCATTCAGCAGTAAAGAAGATTCTGGATGAGAAAATGCTACATTTTTAAATCAACTCATAACGAGTAAGTCTGCAAATGTCATTCTGAGCAGAGCGAAGAATCTCGTAGTTCTGCAGCGACTCATGAAAGATCCTTTACGGATGACAACAGGATTACCCTGCGCTTCGCTCCGGGAGTTTACCCTGAGCAGAGTGAAGGGTTCAGGATGACTTCAGGAATCTACTCGCTATGAGTTCAATAACAAAATCTGCTGGAGAAGTCAAATTTTATTTCCCTTTTTGCCCTTCTCGTAAGGCCCTCCCAAATCTCCTTGACAAATCCAGGGAAACACCCTACATTACCATTTATATTTTTGTTCTTTTCACCTCACAGGGTATACCAGTTCGCCTTATGTATGATGCACTCCGGTCATGCTGAGCTTTTCGGCTCGCTCAAGGGTGAGGAGATGACTTCCCTGCGCTGCGCTTCGGGATAAACTCCGCGAAGGGTCTCTTGTGAAAAGGGGCGCGATGCTTCGCTTCGCTCAGTATGACAAGCAGAGGAAGGGATGAAATGGAAGAGTGCAAGAAGAAATGTAATCATAGTTACTGAGGGTACTTTCATAATGAACAGGGTATAGAGACAAGTGATGTCACGTTACATTCTGGCACTAGATCAAGGTACAACCAGTTCCCGGGCCATACTCTTTACACGAGAAGGCACGGTACTCGCTACAACGGCTCAACCGCTCACTCAGATCTACCCTCAACCGGGATGGGTAGAGCATGATCCCAGAGAAATCTGGGAATCGCAACGTCTGGTTGCCCATCGGGTCATGGAGCAAGCGGGAATCGGGCCGCAAGATATCGCTGCAATTGGGATTACCAATCAGCGGGAGACAACGATTCTCTGGGATAGAGCTACAGGGGAGCCGATTGGAAATGCCATCGTCTGGCAATGTCGCCGCAGTGCCCAGATTTGCCAGCGATTGCAGCAGGAAGGGCTCGACACCCCGATCCGGGAGAAGACTGGTTTAGTAATCGATGCTTATTTTTCGGCGACTAAAATCATGTGGTTGCTGGAGCAGATTCCCGGGCTCAGGCAGCGGGCAGAAAAGGGAGAGATCTGTTTTGGCACTGTCGATAGCTGGCTTATTTATCAATTGACCGGGGGGAAGTTACATGTTACAGACTACTCCAATGCTTCTCGTACCATGCTGTATAACATCCATCAGCAGACCTGGGATGCGGAGCTCTTGAAGACTTTGGCCATCCCTCCGGCGGTGTTGCCAGAGGTGAAACCATCGAGTGGGGTGTATGGCACGACTGATCCTCGGGTGTTTGGTGGAATAGAGATTCCGATTAGTGGCGTTGCTGGGGATCAACAGGCTGCCCTCTTTGGGCAAGCCTGTTTTAGTCGGGGAAGTACAAAAAACACCTATGGGACCGGTTGCTTTGTGCTGATGAATACCGGTACTCAAAGTATCTCCTCCCCCTCGGGTTTGGTCACCACTATTGCCTGGGGAATTGCGGATCAGGTTACTTATGCGCTGGAGGGGAGTATCTTTATTGCCGGAGCGGCTATTCAATGGCTGCGTGATGAGCTGCAAATCATTACGCAGGCTGCAGAAAGCGAAGCGCTGGCCCAAAAGGTCCCCGATACCCAGGGAGTCTATTTTGTACCAGCTTTTGTGGGACTCGGTGCTCCGCACTGGGATATGTATGCGCGGGGGATTGTTGTTGGGCTGACCCGCGGGGTGAACAAAAACCATATCACGCGTGCTGCACTGGAAGCTATTGCCTATCAGACCCGGGATGTTTTAGAGTGTATGCAGCAGGATGCGCATATCTCCTTCTCAGAACTGCGTGTAGATGGTGGAGCGGTGGAAAACGATTTTCTCCTCCAGTTTCAAGCCGATATTCTCAATGTTCCTGTCTTGCGCACAGCCATTGCCGAGACAACTGCCCGGGGAGCGGCTTTTTTAGCTGGCTTAGGGGTGGGGTACTGGAAAAGTCAGGAAGAGCTTGCCAATTTATGGCAGGAGGACAAACGCTTTCTCCCCAAGATGGAAAGCCAAAAGCGAGACCAGCTCTACCAGGGCTGGTGCCGAGCGGTGGAGCGCTCCAAGGCCTGGCTCAGTGCCTAACTGGAGGAAATACTATAATCCCATTCTCATGCTGGCCCCAGTGGATCATTCACTATGGCTTGCGCCGCTGAGACGGGAGGTTCTAATACATCATCTGTAGAAAAGGAGCAAAACGAAGAGGGTGGATCTCACACGACTAAAGCAACTTTTAGAAGACATTCATGCGCATAAAGTAACGCCCGACGAGGGGGTACAGATTCTCAAAAAGCTTCCCTACGAAAAACTCGAGTTTGCTCATATCGATACTCACCGCTCACTGCGACAGGGTTTTCCGGAAGTGATCTATTGTGAGGGGAAGACCACAGACCAGGTCGTCTCGATCGTGGAACGGATGCTGGAACATGGACACACTATACTGGCCACCCGGGCCCGGGAAGAGATTTATGAACGGCTGAAGAGGCTCGATGACCGGGTACAGTATAATCCGCTGGCCCGTACTATCGTGCTTGCCTCCGAACCTCCCAAGCGGACCGAAGGGCGCATTCTGGTAGCAAGCGCCGGGACATCGGATATTCCGGTAGCAGAGGAAGCGGTAGTAACTGCGGAGACTCTTGGCAGTAGTGTGGATCGCCTGTACGACGTCGGGGTAGCGGGGATTCATCGCCTTCTCGGCCAGACGGAGCTTCTCTTTCAAGCCCGAGTCATCGTGGTTGTAGCCGGAATGGATGGAGCGCTGCCCAGTGTTATCGGTGGCCTGGTAGATAAACCGGTCATTGCAGTGCCAACCAGTATCGGTTATGGAGCGAGTTTTGGAGGCATTGCCGCTTTGTTAACTATGTTGAACAGTTGTGCCTCTGGGGTAGCTACGGTCAATATCGATAATGGCTTTGGCGCAGGATATATTGCGCATTTTATTAATATACTGGGGGAAAAGGATGCTGCATCGTGATCCGGGCCTTCCCCCTTCCTTATACAGTATCCACAACTGCAGTCTCAGGGGCCATCATGGGGAAACCGTTTACCCTGGGAGCGCGGGTCTCCGGCCTGCAACGGGCGGGACGCCGGAGGTCTCAAAATAGCCATTCTCCTCATCATCTTATACGATGGCGAGGCTCTCTATTACCAGAGCACCAGGGCTGCCTGGATAAGAAGAGAATCGGCTCGTTGCCTGATGGCAAGGTGCTACTCTCAAGAGCCTCCTGCATTGGGCCATTACTGGATACTTTTTTACGTGGAATTGTACTGAGGACTGGTTTCGTTCTCCGGTCATCCCAAAGTGAAAACCCCCACATGCTATGTGGGGGTTTGCTTCCGGCAAAAGCTTATGTGTATCTTGAGAATACAGAAGGAGAGGTACTCTGATCAGAGCATATTTTGACTGTTTTTCCGGTATCAGTGGGGATATGATCCTTGGAGCGTTAGTCGATGCTGGTCTGGAGCTGGATCGCCTCCAGGCAGAATTGACCAAACTCCCGATTACCGACTATACGCTTACCGCAAAATCAGTAAAGAAAAAGGGGATCACCGGGACAAAGGTCGATGTGGTGTTAACCTCAAAAGCGCAACCGGTTCGGCATCTCCATGATATTGAATCGATCATCGATGGGAGTACCCTCGATCCAGGGGTAAAAGAGACCGCAAAGCGCATCTTTTATCGCCTGGCAGAGGCAGAAGCCCGGGTCCATCAGCATCCTATTTCACAGGTGCATTTTCATGAGGTAGGGGCTATAGATGCTATTGTCGATATCGTAGGCGCAGTGGCCGGTCTGCACTTGTTAGGAGTTGAACGAGTCTCTGCATCACCGATCAATGTGGGATCGGGCACCGTAAAAGCTGCGCATGGAATTCTTCCGGTACCCGCACCAGCCACAGCCGAATTACTCAAAGGCAAACCGGTCTATGCCAGTGCCGCTTCAGGGGAGTTGACCACTCCAACCGGGGCCGCATTTATTACCACACTTGCCGAGAGCTTTGGTCCGTTGCCTGCCATGCAGGTAGCACGGATTGGGTATGGAGCGGGAACTAAAGATCTGCCTGAGGCGCCGAATCTCCTGCGGCTCTTTCTCAGTACCGACGAGCCTGACACGATCCGGGATACTATCACTATTCTGGAAGCGAATATCGACGATATGAATCCTGAGGTGTATCCCTATGTGATGGAAAGGCTCTTCACGGCTGGAGCACTGGATGTCTCCCTTACCCCGGTCTTTATGAAGAAGAATCGCCCGGCAACCCAGATTACCGTCCTCACCGAGCCCAGCCGTGCCGAAGAGATGGCTCGTCTTCTCTTACGAGAAACCTCCACCTATGGTGTCCGGATGTACGAGGCGCGGCGGTTAAAAGTCAAGCGCTTTCAAAAAACCGTCCCCACCCCGTTGGGATCGGTTCTGGTCAAATTTGGCCATTTACCAGGAGAGGAGTTTTATCGTATCTCTCCAGAGTACGACTCCTGTCGGGAAGTCGCCCTGCGCAGCGGTACCCCACTGCAGGAAGTCTATCGGGTCGCTACGGAAGTGGCGCATCATCACTTCAAACCGGAAGCTTCCCTGGGGAGAATCCTGGATCCGCCTGACGATACCTCTTGACAGGTGGAGGAAAATGATGGTAGTATGGCGGTGTTTCTGGAAGGCTATCTCCTCTCCGGATCTTCTAACCGAAGCGCCTGAGCAGGTCCCAGGGAGGGTTCTCCTGACCAATATGGCGATACCCTTCAGGACAAAGAACTGTAATTGCGACAAAAAGGAGGTAGGTGTATATGATGGATAAGGAAAGGCTTGAATTCAGTGAAGCCGAGGTTGCTGTCCACTGGCAGGAAGAGAACTACCTATACCCACCGGTGGAGTTTATCGCCCAGGCGAACATGACGGACGCTGGCATCTACAAACGGTTCAGCCTGGAGAACTTCCCGGAGTGTTTTAAGGAATATGCCGACCTGCTGGACTGGTATCAGTACTGGCACACGACGCTGGATACGAGTGATGCCCCTTGCTGGAAATGGTTTGTGGGTGGGAAGATTAACGCCTGCTACAATTGTGTAGACCGGCATCTGACCAAATATCGCAACAAGGCCGCGTTTATCTTCGTGCCTGAACCAGAGGATGAACCGCATACAGTCTTGACCTATCAAGAGCTTTATGTCCGGGTGAACGAGATGGCTGCCTTGTTGAGGGACTTCGCCGGGCTTAAGACCGGAGATCGGGTGACCATCCATATGCCCATGGTCCCGGAACTGCCGATCACCATGCTCGCCTGTGCCCGCCTTGGTGTGATCCACTCTGTGGTCTTTGGTGGTTTTAGCGGTCAGGCCTGTGGGGATCGGATTGCGGACTCGAAGAGCCATGTCCTGATAAGTATGGATGGCTATTATCGGAGTGGTCAGCTACTCGATCATAAAGAAAAAGCGGATGAGGCCCTGCAGACCGCCCAGAAAGCGGGTCAAACCGTGGAGAAAGTCCTGGTCTGGAAGCGTCATCGAGACCAGTATGTCTCCAAAACACCGATGGTCGAAGGTCGTGACTATTTTCTTGATGATCTGCTCCGCGATTACGCTGGTCAACGAGTAGACCCCGTCTCAATGCCTGCCGAAGCTCCTCTTTTCTTGATGTATACCAGTGGGACTACCGGAAAGCCCAAGGCTGCTCAACACAGCACGGGTGGTTATCTCTCCTATGTAGCCGGAACCTCAAAGTATATCCAGGATATCCATCCCGAGGATGTCTACTGGTGTATGGCGGATATCGGGTGGATTACCGGTCACTCTTACATCGTTTACGGTCCCTTAGCCCTCGCAGCGACCAGTGTCCTCTACGAAGGAGTACCCACGTACCCGGATGCCGGGCGTGCGTGGCGGATTGCGGAGCGTCTCAATGTGAATATCTTTCACACAGCTCCAACCGCCATCCGGATGTTACGCAAGGTTGGTCCGGAAGAACCCAAAAAGTATAACTACCAGTTTAAGCATATGACCACGGTGGGTGAGCCGATTGAGCCAGAGGTGTGGAAGTGGTATTACGATGTTGTCGGCAAGGGTAAGGCGGTCATTGTGGATACCTGGTGGCAGACGGAAACGGGTGGATTCCTCTGCAGTACCATGCCGGCTCTGCATCCGATGAAACCCGGGAGTGCCGGTCCCGCCGTACCAGGGATTCATCCGATCATCTATGACGAGGAAGGGAAAGAAATCCCGGCTGGATCGGGCAAAGCTGGAAACATTTGTATTCAGAACCCCTGGCCAGGAGCCTTTCAAACCATCTGGGGGGATCGTGATCGATACGTAGCCACTTACTACGCCAAGTATTGTAAAGACAAGAATAGCAAGGACTGGCGTGACTGGCCGTATTTCACCGGTGATGCGGCCATGCAGGCTGCCGATGGTTACTACCGTATCCTTGGCCGTGTGGACGATGTCATCAATGTCGCTGGTCACCGGCTCGGTACCAAAGAACTGGAGTCGGCCTGCCTCCTCGTGCCCGAAGTGGCTGAAGCGGCTGTAGTCCCTTGTGCCGATGAGCTCAAAGGCCGGGTGCCGGATATTTACGTTTCGCTCAAACCGGGTGTTGACCATACGAAGGAGATCGAGACGGCCGTCATTCACGCCATCGAAACGACTATTGGGAAGATCGCCCGACCGAAACATGTATATGTCGTGCCTGATATGCCCAAGACACGTTCTGGCAAAATCATGCGCCGCGTGCTGGCTGCACTATCCAACAAGCAACAAAATGTAGGGGATATAACCACTCTGGTCAACCCGGAAGTGGTAGAGCAAATTCGGCAGATGGTTCAAGACTGAAGACCAGTCTGGCTGTAAAACTGTTACAGAGTAATAATTTGACTATGTGAGTTTGAATTTAACCGCTGAGGACGCAGAGGTCGCAGAGAATACCTCCGGGGTGATTTTCAAAAGATTCCACTTCTCTCGGCGTGCTCAGCGAACTCTGCGGTTAGTTTTCCATTGCCGAGAGAAGTAGGATAATTTCCTTCCCTTACTCAGGCCCAGTGGAGACTTCCACCGAGTCGAAAGAGCATGAGTGTCAAGAATCTCGACAAGATCTTTCATCCAAAGAGTATCGCGGTCATTGGTGCCAGCAACACCAAAGGGTCGGTAGGATACCTCCTGTTGCGTAACTTGATCGGCGTTGGGTATGAGGGAACAGTCTATCCAGTCAACAAATCCAATCCCAGTGTCCAGGGAATCCATGCCTACAGTAGCATTTCCCAAATTCCCCAAAAGGTAGACCTCGCGCTTATTGCGGTACCGGCAACGGCTGTGCCCGATGTCCTGCGTGAGTGTGCCGATACCGGTATCGGTGGGGCCATCGTCGTCTCCGCCGGATTCAAAGAGGTGGGCGAAGAGGGGAAACAGCGCGAAGAGGAGATCTGGAATATTGCTAAGGAGGGGGGCATACGCCTCATTGGTCCGAATTGCCTGGGTATTATTCGCCCGCAAATTCACCTCAATGCCTCCTTTGCCCAGCGCATGCCGGAGCCGGGGAACATCGCCTTTATCTCGCAAAGCGGGGCGCTCTGCACGGCCATTCTGGATTGGTGCGCCCAACGCCATATCGGTTTCAGTGCTTTTGTCTCTAGTGGATCCATGGTAGATGTAGATTTTGCAGATCTCATCGACTATTTTGGTATGGACCCGTATACGCAGAGTATCATCTTGTATATGGAGTCGCTCAGCAATGCCCGGGAGTTTATGAGTGCAGCACGCCACTTTGCCCGGAGTAAGCCGATCATTGTGGTAAAAGCCGGCCGTTTCTCCCAATCTGCGCAAGCGGCCACGTCCCATACCGGTGCGCTGGCTGGTGATGATGATGTCTACAATGCAATGTTTCAGCGCGCCGGCATCATCCGGGTCTCGGAGATTACCGAGCTCTTCAACTGTTCAGCAGCACTGGCTAGCCAGGCTAGACCACGCGGTCCGCGTCTGGCTGTGGTGACTAATGCCGGAGGACCTGGAGTAATGGCGGCGGATAAGCTCTTGGAAAAGGGGGGTGAGCTGGCTATACTGTCTCAGGCGAGCATCGAAGCACTCAACAAGATACTCCCTTCTTTCTGGAGTCACGGCAATCCGGTAGATATTCTGGGAGACGCTACTCCTGAACGCTATCGGGATGCCCTTTCTGTTCTCCTCCCAGATAAGAATATAGATGGTATTTTGGTGCTTCTTACCCCTCAGGCCATGACCCAACCCGATGCCGTGGCCATGGTGGTCAGTCAATTCGCCAAAAGTAGCCGTGGGAAGCCGATTCTTGCCTCCTGGATGGGCGAAGAGAGTGTCGCTGAAGGCCGTAAGATTCTTAATCTAAGCGGTATACCTACTTTTGATACGCCGGAAGAAGCGGTCGAAACCTATCTCTATATGTACCAGTATACCCGCAATATCGCCGCTCTTTATGAAATGCCCGAAGACATCCTCGAAGGGTTTACGCCAGACCGAGGGAGGGTGAAAGAGCTTTTTCGACGAGTGGCTAAAGAAGGCCGGAGACTGTTGACAGAAAACGAAGCGAAAAGCGTACTCCAGTCCTATGGTATCCCGACTGTGCAAACCCTGACCGCTACTAGCCTGGAAGAGTGTGTACGCTGTGCCGAAGAGGTCGGCTATCCAGTAGTGGTAAAAATCCTGTCACCGGAGATCACGCACAAAACAGACGCTGGTGGGGTTATGCTCAATCTGAAAAACTCCGAAGAGGTACGCTTGGCCTATAAACAGATTCTGGAGAACGTAGCAAGCCACTCCCCAGAGGCAACTATTCTTGGCGTAACTGTTCAGGCCATGATTTCCGGTGCTGGTTATGAAGTGTTTATAGGCTCAAAGTACGATCCTCTGTTCGGACCAGTCGTTGTTTTTGGAGCCGGTGGTACTCTCGTAGAGTTTATGCGCGATCGATCCCTGGGACTACCTCCCCTTACTCAAGCCCTTGCCCGCCGAATGATCGAAGACACCCAGATCTTTCATCTACTGAAAGGTTTCCGGGATCGACCAGCAGCCGATCTCCGTCTTCTAGAGCAGACCATAATAAAAGTTTCTTCGCTCCTGGTGGATTTTCCTGAGCTGGTAGAGATGGACATCAACCCTGTTTACCTCGATGATCATTCGCTCGTGGCATTGGATGCCCGTATCCTGATCGATCCTGTAAAAGTAGGAATCCTCATGCCGCCAGGTAAACACCTGATTATCAGCCACTACCCCACGAAATACAATCGAGAGTGGGTGTCAGACAGAGGGGACCGGATCTCCTTTCGGGTGATACGTCCCGAAGACGAACCGCTTTGGATCGATATGTTAAAGTCCTTTTCCGCGGAGACCATTCGCTACCGCTTTTTCGCTCCGTTGAGCCAGATCGATCATCATACGGTAATCCGCTATTGTCATATTGATTACGATCGGGAGATCGCCATCGTGGCCGAGACAGTGGAAGATGGGAAGCGTAAGATGATCGGTGTGGGACGACTTATTCGGGAACCGGAAGAGGGAGTGGGGGAGTTTGCCGTCGTGGTCACCGATCGTTGGCAGGGAAAGGGAGTGGGAAGCCAACTGCTCGATAGGCTCTTCGAGGTAGCGAATGATTTCCGATTGCGACGAGTTGTCGGAGATGTTTTGGCTGATAATACGCGGATGCTGACGCTTTGTCGCCAGAAAGGTTTTCGGATTCAACGCGGTGCAGAACCTGATCTCCGACGCGTGGTGCTCGATCTCTAAAATCTCCCAGACCACACGTCCAGCATCTTTCTGTACCTTTATCCCCTGATCTGCTTGAATACCTCCAAGGAGTCACCCCTCTTCATCCCTCTTGCTCGCTCAAATAACGGAGCAAATCGGTTTTGGTGATAATCCCCACCAGCCTCGTGCCCTCCAGAACCGGTACACATCCGATGCCCTTTTGCAGCATCAGATCGACGACCTCCTTGAGCGAGGCGGTGGGAGAGGTAGTAATGACTGGATAGGTCATGATCTCTTTGGCCAGTACAGAGCGTAAATATGCTTTGTGTGCCTTTTCTCCTATCCCCATTGTCGAAGACATGGAGGCTTTGAAAAGATCGCGTTGAGAAATGATTCCAATGACTTGTCCGTTCTCTAAAACCAGGATATGACGGACCTTTTTATTGATCATGAGCTCTTCTACCGTCAGTAAAGTATCATTCCGCCCGACGATTTCTACATCGGTAGACATAATATCCTTTGCTTGCATAACGTATTCCTTCTGAGTAAGCACGACTAAAAATTTTTAACAAAAGCTAGGGGTAGTATTCTCGGTGGGCTCAGTCTACCCGACATTCCTAATCCATATCCAAGAGAGATCTTTGGTATTGCCCAAACAAACGAGGGAATATAGATGTCCTGGGAGGCGAACGGACAACCCTTCGCTGCGCTCCCGGAGGAGGCTTTACCAAAAATGTCTCCTGTGAATGCCCTAAGCAAAAGAAATGCCATCGGAGAGATTTAGAGCTGGAGAAGAGCTCTGCCAGCCAGAAGAACAAAGGTTCTGGGAAGCATTTTAAGGCAAAACTGTTGCTGTCTCTCCCGGACCCTTTGATTCCTTGGGACATTTTGGCTCAGGAATGAGAAAAAATGTCCCAGAAAACGAGCCAACTCTTCCCTGAACTCTTCATAACCTTTGGAAAACCCTAACGTCTTTTCCTTGGCACAACTCTTGCCTTTTCTTCTCAAGAGAAATCCAGCACAGCTTAGTACAAATAGGTTACTGGTTTTTCACCACAGAGACACAGAGGACACGGAGAAAGCAACGGTGAGATCTCCGTGCTCTCCGTGTCTCCCGGAGCGTAGCGGAGGGTTATCCATTCGACTCCGTGGTGGATATGTTAGAACAATAACCTACACAGGAACTTTTGTCGTCGTGTACCTGTGCAGTAAAAAACAACTCACCACTGACCACGGACCACTGACTAGAGAGAGGAGTAAGGAGCATGGTAACCAATACTAACAAATATATCCGCTGGTTCGAAACCCTTACCGCTGCTGATGTACCCATCGTAGGAGGGAAGAATGCTTCCTTAGGAGAACTGATTGCATTGAAGGATGAGGGAATACGCGTTCCAGATGGCTTTGCCACTACCGCCCTTGCCTATTGGGAATTTTTGGAAGCCCATGGGCTTAAAGCCAGGATTCAAGCTCACCTGGAGAAGCTCAAACATGGAGAAGAATCCCTCGATCAGGCAGGAAGAGCGATCCGAAGACTTATCCAACGGGTTGAGTTTCCAGAACCGATCCAGGAAGCTATTCGGAATGCTTATCAGGCTCTCTCTCAACGCTACCATACAGACGAAGTCGATGTGGCCGTCCGCAGCAGTGCTACTGCAGAAGATTTACCCGAGGCAAGTTTTGCCGGTCAACAGGAGACTTTTCTCAATGTGGTGGGAGAAAAAGAGTTACTGGAAGCCTGCCGAAGGTGCTATGCCTCTCTTTTTACCGATCGCGCTATTGCCTATCGGAATGCTAAGGGTTTTGACCACATGCAGGTAGCACTTTCCATTGGGGTACAAAAGATGGTGCGTTCCGATACTGGAGGCGCCGGGGTGATGTTCTCCATCGATACGGAAACCGGTTTTCGGGATGCAGTAATTATCAATGCTGCCTGGGGATTGGGGGAAAATATCGTACAGGGGCTGGTCACTCCGGATCAATATACTGTTTTTAAGCCGTTGTTGCCGCAGAAAACGTTCAAACCGATCATCGAAAAAACCCTGGGAGACAAGGCAAAGAAGTTAGTGTATGCAACCGGTGGCACGAAAACCACTCAGAATGTGGATACACCGGAGAAAGAACGCCGTGCTTTTGTCCTCCAGGATGAAGAAATATTACAATTAGCCCGGTGGGCCTGTGCGATTGAAACCCATTACCAAAAACCGATGGATATGGAGTGGGCTAAGGATGGAAAAACCGGGGAACTCTTTATTGTGCAGGCTCGCCCGGAAACGGTCCAATCGCAAAAGACAACGAGTGCATTGCGTACCTATAAGTTAAAAGAGAAAGGCACAAGATTGCTGACTGGTGTGAGTATTGGTGAGGCAATCGCGGCAGGGAAGGTGTGTCGAGTCTTGAGTGTACGGGACATGGACAAAGTGGAACCGGGCGCTATTTTAGTGACCGAAATGACCGATCCCGATTGGGTACCAGCGATGAAGCGGGTGGCTGGCATTATCACAGACTATGGTGGACGCACCTGTCATGCGGCTATTGTGAGCCGCGAGCTTGGTATTCCGGCGGTAGTGGGAACAGGGGAAGCTACCCAGCTTTTGCACCATGGGCAAGAAGTTACCCTCTCGTGTGCCGAGGGTGATCAGGGATATGTCTACGAAGGGATATTAGCTTTTGAAACAGCAGAAGTAGATTTATCAAAAGTTCCGGAGACCAGGACTCAACTTATGCTGAATATTGCCAGTCCTTCAGAAGCTTTTCGCTGGTGGCAACTCCCCTGTCAGGGGATTGGATTAGCCCGGATGGAGTTTATTATCAACAATATCATCAAAATCCATCCCATGGCTCTGGTTCATTTTGATGCACTCAAAGATAGGGAAGCGCAGAGAAAGATCCGGGAAATGACGCGCGGGTATAGAGACAAGACCGAGTATTTTGTCGAACATCTGGCGCGTGGGATTGCCAAAATTGCCGCCTCGCAATATCCGCACCCGGTGATTGTCCGGATGAGCGATTTTAAGACTAACGAATATGCTCATCTCATTGGGGGGGAACAATTTGAGCCGGTTGAAGCCAATCCTATGCTCGGCTGGAGAGGGGCCTCTCGCTATTACGATCCTCGCTATCGAGATGGTTTTGCTCTGGAATGTCATGCGATAAGAAGGGTTCGAGAGGAGATGGGATTTGAGAATGTCGTGGTCATGATCCCCTTTTGTCGTACAGTCGAAGAGGCGGATCGTGTGCTGGCAGTAATGGCGGAACTGGGATTACGCCGGGGTCAGCGTGGTTTAGAGGTCTATATGATGGCGGAGATCCCCTCGAATGTCCTGCTTGCCGAACAGTTTGCCGAACGGTTCGATGGATTCTCCATAGGGAGCAATGATCTGACCCAACTGGTACTGGGTATTGATCGGGATTCTTCGGATCTTGCCCCTCTGTTCGATGAACGGAATGAAGCGGTGAAAATGATGATACGGCAAGTGATCAAGTCAGCTCATAAAAAGGGGCGTAAGGTCGGTATTTGTGGCCAGGCGCCAAGTGATTATCCAGATTTTGCCGCTTTTCTGGTCCAAACCGGTATTGATTCCATCTCCTTGAATCCCGATAGTGTCATTCAGGTAAAGTACCGGATTGCCGAGGAGGAAGCAAAGCGACAGAGGAGGAGAAAAGGAACATCTCCTTCTGCAGATCACCAGTAACCGGACAGGAAAGCTGTGAACCTTACTGTTCGCCGCACCTGTTCCTTCGCTTTGTGCCGGACGGGCTCGGCATAGACTCAAAGGCAAAACTGCGCAGCCTCTTCACCGCGTTTATCTGGAGCGAAAAGCTCAGCCTGACCTCGGCGACCTCCTCTTGAGAAAACCCGAGTGTATTACAGGTCCCTTACCGCGTCCAGTAACTCCTGAAGGGGGAAGGGTTTATGAAGGGTACGGAGAGCGCCAAGCTTCTCGGCCACATGCAGAAAGTCGAGTGTCCCAGTTCTCCCTCCACCGGAGATGGCAATAATTTTGACCGAGGGGGATTTTTTCCGGAGTTCCTGAATAGTCTCTAACCCTTCTTTCCCGGGCATCAGAATATCCGTGATAACCAGATCCACAGGATTCTCCTGGTAATATCGTACTCCTTCTGCTCCATCCTGGGCCTCGACTACACTGTACCCGGCTCGTTCTAAAGCTTGCCGGAGCATCTGGCGGGTCTGATTATCGTCATCAATCACCAAAATACGTTTCATCGTTCAGGTTTCCTCTTCATATTCCTATGGATAAAGATATTACGAGAGATCAAAAACCACAACCGTTTCCTCCTCTCCAGGTGAACGCTGGAGACGGGGAAGGTAGATCTCAAATGTCGTCCCCACTCCCGGCGTACTCTCTACCACGATAGCCCCTCTATAGCCGGTAACGATACCATGAACAACGGCGAGTCCTAACCCACTTCCTTCTCCTACCTCTTTGGTCGTAAAGAAGGGATCGAAAATGCGGTTCAAGATCTCTGGTTCAATCCCCTCTCCGGTATCTCGAACGCACAACCGTAGATGAGGTCCAGGTTGCAGGGGAGGATGGAACCTGGCAAAATCGGGGGTTACCTCTAGCGCCTCTAGCGATACCTCGAGTACCCCTCCACCCTTTCGCATGGCATAGCCGGCATTTGTGCAGAGATTCACCAGTACCTGATGCATCTGCGTAGGATCGGCCAGTACCGTATCCTCTGTGGTATGAATCCGTTGCCGAATCCCTACAGTGGCTGGAAGGGAGGCGCGGAGGAGGCGAAGGGTTTCCTGGATAATGACGTGCAATTGAATCGGTCTCTGCTCCACCCCACTGCGTCGGCTAAAGGTGAGTATTTGCTGCACGAGGTCCTTGGCGCGTTTTCCTGCGATAAGGACTTCCTGTAAATTTTGGTGAGCCTGGCTATGCGGTGGGAGATCGTACAGGGTCAGTTCGGTATAGCCTAATATAGCCGCCAAAATATTATTGAAGTCATGGGCAATTCCTCCCGCCAGGGTGCCAATGGCCTCCATCTTTTGCCGATGACGGAGCTGTTCCTGCAAGCGTTCTCGTTCTTCCTCCGCCTGCTTCCGCTCGCTGATGTCCAGAAAGGTGGCCAGCACAGCCGGTTTCCCATTCCATGAAACGACCGAAACCAGACTTTCCAGCCAAACCAGCGATCCATCTTTGCGCAAGAGCTGACATTCATACCGGCAAGGTACCGGTTCTCCTTGTAGTCGCCCCTGTCTGTTTTTTTCTACTCTATCGCGCTCATGTGGAGCAAAAAACGAGAGGTAGGAACAACCGATCAATTCTTGCGGATTTGCATATCCGAGGATATGCGCAGCCGCAGGATTGGCAAACTGGACAATGCCTTCCTGGTGAATCCATATGCCTTGAATCGATCCTTCCACCAGCGTACGATACCGGGTTTCGCTTTCCTGGAGCGCCTCTGCAGCCTTTTTCTGTTCGGTCATATCATGGATAATGGTCAAATATCCATGGATACTTCCATCCGGAGCCTTCCATACAGAAGCGGAGGAGAGACAATCTAGAAGCGTCCCATCTTTTCGACGAAGTTTGGAAGCATAGTTTCTTATAGCTTCATTTTGTTCAAGCTCACGACGGAAAGGCTCCCGAGCATGCGGATCGGCATAGAGCTCTCGCGCATTGATCTGGAGTATCTCTTCTCGGGTATACCCAAAGAGTTCGAGAGTGGCCTGATTGACATCGAGATATTGGCCCTCAGGAGTGCTTATCAGAATAGCATCTTTAGACTCTTCGAACAGTGTACGATACTTTTCTTCACTCTCCTGCAGTGCCTTAAGTAACCGTTTATGTTCGGTAATATCGGTGAAAGTTCCCAGCAAACTGTGCAGCTTCCCATCAGCAGTGAATAGAGGAGCGCCAGAGATGATCACATGCCGTTTTCGACCACGTTTACCAATAATTTCTACTTCATACCTTGAAGCAATTCCCTGAGGCCGTTTCGCATGTTCACGACGCATGATTTCCAGGCTCTCTGGGGTATAGAAGGCATGGTGGGTTTGTCCGATCAGTTCTTCCGGACTTTCCACCTGCAGGATAGAGCACATGGCGGGATTTGCATAGATGGTATACCCATCCGGAGTAATCTGCCAGATCCCTGTAGGACTGTTGTCTACCAGTGTTCGATAGCGCTTCTCGCTTTCCTGTAAAGCTTCCTCTATCCGTTTACGCTCGGTGATATCTTCAAAGGTACCCAGGATCCCGATAACTCGTCCTTGCGGGTCATGCAACGGAATTTTATTTTTGTCTAACCAGACGAGATGACCAGCCGGATGATGGACCTGTTCGATCATATGATAGCGTGGTTGATCACTCTCCATAACCTCTCGGTCCACTGAGCGCACCCGCTCCGCTTCCTCCAGGGAAAATGCTACTTCAAAGTCTGTTTTTCCTGCGATCTCCTCTGGAGTGAAACCAGTCGCTTCGGCAAAGATTTTGTTACAGCCAAGATAGACCGACTCTCGATCTTTCCAGAAAACATACTGGGGAATATTATCGAGGACAAGCTGAAGCATTTGTTGAGAGCGATGGCTTTCGGTATAGAGACGAGCATTATCGATCGCCAGGGCCGCTTGTTGAGCGAGCTCTTCAGCGAGCTGCAGATCTGTCGGATCATAGTGACGTTCTGGGTGCAATATCCGGAGCGAGATTGCCCCCAGAATGCGGCCACGTGCTATCAGGGGGACACACATTACAGAGGTCGGAGCAATCTGACACAACAATCTGTAATGGTCCGAGTCTTGAGCCATGGCCTGGAAATGAGAGCGGGGAATATTATTGAGCATCTCTGCCCGGCCAGAGCGCAGGACTCTTGAGGCCATATAAGGAGTGGTGAGAGTCGGAGGGTAACGATGGTAAAGTTCCTCAATATATTCGCTCTTCTCTGGAGCATTGTGGGCCAGCGCTACCCGGCGCACTGTCCCATTTTCTTCGAGTAAATCTATCATACACCAGTCTGCAAGAGCAGGTATCGTTAACTGGGCTACTCTTTGCAGAGTCGCTTCATAGTCCAGGGAGCTGGCTAGTACATTGCTCACTTCGGTCAGAAAGGCGAGCCGTTGTCGAGTCGCTTCCGCCTCATGGCGCAAGGTCTGTTCACGAGAAAGACTCTGCACCAGTTGCTCTTCTATTTGGCTCCGCTCTTTGATTTCAATCTGAAGGACGGCATTCGCCTTTTCCAGATGGACGGTTCGTTCCCGAATCCGTAATTCCAATTCGTCCCGAGCCTTTTGTAACGCTTCTGCCATCTGATGCTGTGAGGAGAGATTCCCTAACCAACGATCTAAGGTTACGGCTGCTTGATTGCCGCTTAAAAAGTCTTGAGGGGGGATATAGTAGAAATTCTCGTAGAGGTCTGTCCCGACTATGAGAAGCGGGTGAGTGGTTACTACTTCGAGCAGCAAGGCAGGAGAAAATTGTCGGCGGTTGTACTGACAAAGCGCCAGACACTTACTCGCCGGGAAAAAGGTATTTATTTTCGCTTCATATTCGATAAACCGCTCCGAACCAGGCTCTCCCTGTAATATCCATGTTGGTTCACCAGTTACCCGAAAGGCGGAATACCCTTCCGCCAGGGCCCGCTCTGTTTCGGTACGGAGCAGAGCGAGCATCGCATCAGGGTCAAAATACCCTTTTCGGAGGTACGTCTCTTCCGTGGTCCTGATCAGGAGTTGTCCACTGGCTAAATAGGGCTCTACAGGCACTCCATCCTGCTGCAGGTATCTGATAATGGTTTCTGCTGTAGTCTGGAGATCGACAATCGCAAGAACTTTCTCCTGACGCTCCAACCCCTGTCGTAAAAAGGGAATCAAGATGGTGCGCTGTTCATCTGCTGTTTCATAGAGACAACAGACATGATCTCCTGGCTTTAGCGTGGCTATTTTCTCGAAAAAAGTAGAGGACATATGGTGCTTTCTTCTTTTTAAAGCTCGGCATTCTGGCTATTTTGCCCATGGATATACACTGGGCTTTCTCTTCCTCACTCAGCGAAACCTCCCCTGTTTGGGTACAGAATGACCAGGCACAGCAGGTGACCTCTCAAACAGGTTTTTTCCCGCGGTTCAGTATAGCAATCAAGCAGGATTTGCTTTCCAGGGGACCAGCTCGAGTCGAATGCTCTTCCTTCCCCTTCTCTCTATCGTATCGGTAATCTTGGCCAATTTTTTGAGTAGATTGAGTAAATTTTCCAGTCTGTTCACCTGCATTTATTCCCTCAGGGCATATCCAGTCGAACTCTTAGGTTGCTCAAGTGATTGGGGCTTAAAAGATCCTGGGAGCGCGGGCGTACCACCCGCTGCAGGCCAGAGGCCTGCGCTCCCAACGGAGGCAATTTTCCAAGGGGGTCTATTTTCTTGGAAATCCAAACCCTTTACAGCACTGCTCTCTTGTCTGGAGAAATTACAAGCAAAGAAATCCCCTGTACGGGAAGTTGAATCGTTTTCCGAAACCGGTCCTTAAAGAGAGGGATGATATGGTCAGGTTCCAGGAGCTCAAGCCCTTCACGAGAATGGATTACCCGGAGTTGGGTCTCTGTAGGATCCTGTGGTGAACCCTGACGCTTCCACTCAGTATACGCATTACTGTGCTGCTCGTCTATCCGGTAATGTCGGCAGTGTACCTGTTCATCAGACCAGGGAAGATTGAGCACCTCTATCTCTACAGTGACCTCTCCCTTTACCTCCCAATCATCATGATGATTCCAGAGGAGTATTTCCACTGATCGGTTTCCAGACATGGTGGCCAGTCCATCTACCTCCGGTGGAGCTCCACTACCGTACTCATCTTCATAGAAGAGGGGATCTTGCGAACCGGTGCTTGCTAAAGATAAGCGTTTATCTCCTAAATAACTGAACATACGGAAGAGGTTCAGGATTGGCTTATCAATATTGTTGGTGGCTAGAGAGCGGACCCCCTCAAAATAGCGTTTGCCCTCAAACAGGAAAGCCCAGGTAAGCATACTCGTCACTCGAGCCCCTGCACGAGCATTGATATCCAGGATATGCTTGACCATTGACGCCGTAAATGAGGGATAGTAGGACGTGTTACGCCAGAAGAGATTGGGATTGTCAAACATCCCCCAGGCTGCCCGTCCCTCTGGATCACATTCGGATAAATGGACTTCAAGACCGCTTAAAGCGGGATATTTATCAAGTATTTCCAGATACTGTCGGATAGAACGGCACATCTGTTTCCGCGACGGAAGCTGTTTTGTAGGACGCCGTTCCGGGGGGAACTGGCCTCCCTTCACATGAAAGCTGATAAAATCAATAGGCGTTCCTGTTTGACCGGTCACATGATTGGTGCCGTGGACAACGTGTTCCAGGAAGCCTTGAAAATAGTCCGGGTTTCGATGGGTGGTGGCCGGTCCACCAACCCTGGCCTGAGGATAGGCTGCTTTGACCCCGTCAACCGTGTAGTCGTACAGCTTGCAGTACTCCTCTAGAGTTCCCTTCCAGTACCAGATGTCCGGTTCATTCCAGAGTTCCCAGTACCAGGTAGCTACTTCCTTTTCTCCGTATCGTTCCAGGCAATGCTGGACAATTTCATACACCAGATTACGCCATTTTCCATAGTCTTTAGGCGGATAAGCCCACCCGCCATCTTCATAGGAGCGTTCCGGATGGTTGACTACCAGGTCTTTTGGCATAAAACCCAATTCCAGGAATGGTCGAATTTTGCGGCTGATCCAGATGTCTACAATCTCGTCGAACAGCCGAAAATCGTAGAGAGGATTCCCTGCTTCATCTTCAGTATAGACATTGGTAGAACCCCACTTTGGCGATCCCAGCCCATTGCCGGTACAGAGTAAGAAGTGTGTCCGGACGTAATAGGGTCTTTCGGCCAGATCACGTATCTTGTTCAGGAGCAGCTTGCCGTTACGTGTTGTGGTCCAATTACACTCATCGTATCCGAAGCAGGTCCAGATATGTGGAAAGTTTTCATTCCATGTTCCCGCATCGACCTTGACCTGCACCTTTGTGGAAGATGGGGATTGAGAAGGCGGTTGTTGCCCCACAGAATCCATGTTGCTCTCCTTTTTCCTTAGTTTACCCTGCTCTATCCCTTTATCCTTTCACTCCTCCTTGGCTCATTCCTTCGCTGTGGACTTTTCTGTTTTTATCCGGAAACGGAGGTAGAAGGTAATAGGTTTTGCCAGTACTGAAAAAAAATGGGCCTTCCTCTCCTTCCCAAAAGCCACCAGAAGAAAACAGAGGAAGAGAAACTATGACTCCACGCTACCAAAAAGGGGAGCGGAAAGTCAAGTAGGGTGCATGTCAAAAAGTCCGAAGGCGCTGACTCAAAAGCAAGTCTAGCTTGCAATTCCTCCGAACAATGGAACAGATAGGAATAGGACTTGTAGCAAGTAAATATTCTTACGAGTTCATGGATTACAAAAAATCATTAGTAACTATGACTAAATTTCTTGCACTCTTCACCGCCATAAAAATGTAGGGTGGGCTGAGCCCACCAAGAATACCCCTGGCTGTGTTGGTGGGCGGAGCCCACCCTACCTCTGGCTTTTGTGAAAAATGCTTAGTGATACTTACTTAAAATTTTAATTCAGAGAAACAGGAGTTGACAGAGAAAAAAAAATGTGCGGAAATAAATATAATATCTTATTTCTGCCTGGTTACGAAGAGTGGACAAATCTGAGGAGAAGCTTATGTCAGTAGAGGAAACTAGACGAACTATCCTTGAGCCAGCTCGAGAGATACCGGTCTTTACAGAGACCGATGTGCTTGTGGTTGGGGGAGGGGGAGCTGGAGTGCGGCTGGTGGAGGGCTGAGTGTCCGTTATAGCCCTACCGTCGATCCCGAAATGCTGAAATGTGTCTGCAATCAGATGGTGGAAGAGGCTGGTGTTAAGTTGTTGCTCCACGCCTGGGGAGCCAAGGCGCTTGTGGATGGAGAAGCGGTCCAGGGGGCGATCTTTGAGAGTAAGTCCGGTCGACAGGCTATTCTGGCCAGAGTCACCATCGATACTACCGGAGATAGAGATATTTTTGCGTCAGCAGGAGCAGTATTTGAACAAGGACAACTCCCGATGGGGCTGGTGTTTCGAGCTGGTGGGATTGATATGGCCCGGGCAGAGAGTTTTATCAATAACCAGCCTGAAAAGTGGACAGCGCTGATGAGAGAACTCGGACAACTTGGGGGGGTACGCGGAGGACATACCTTCAAGGCCGACTCTGTGGCCAAGGGGTATATCCGGACTGCCCGAGAGGATGTGGTCTGGTTCAACAGCACGTTTCCTAATGTAGACTGCCTGGATATCGAGGACATCACTCTGGTCGAGGTCGAAGTGCGGAAGAAAATGCTGCTCACCATCGATTTCTTCCAGAAAAATGTTCCCGGGTTTGAGTCAGCTTTTGTGCTGGATACTGCCTCTCAAGTGGGTACCCGGGCTAGTCGTCGCTTGATCGGTGAGCATGTCCTCACTTATGACGAGCTGGAATGTGGAGTGGAGTTTGAGGATGTCATCTCCATCTCGCATCCTCCTTGCCGTAACTTCTCCCTCGATATGCCTTTGAAACACATTCCCTATCGGTCCCTTGTGCCCAAAGACTCCGAAAATCTGTTAGTGGCTGGTCGATGTTTTTCGGCAGACTTCCGTGCACAAGAGGTGCTTCGTCTTATTCCGCAAGTGATTGCTACTGGTGAAGCGGCTGGTGTTGCCGCGGCAATGGCGGTGCAGCAGAAGACCACTCCCCGGAAGGTGGATGTCGGCGAACTCCAGGAGCGATTAAAAAAACAGGGAGTTTATCTTGGCCACAGGTAGGACCAGGCAGGAAGATCTTTACAGAGAGAATGATCACGCTTCCTGAACCAGAAGAAAGGAGAAAACCATGGCTCTTCCCCTTGAAGGGATTCGGATCTTAGATTTTTCTATCATGATGCAGGGTCCCTATGGCTCTCAGATGCTTGGAGACATGGGAGCCGAGGTGATCAAAGTGGAACCACCAGGTACCGGCGAACGGGGGAGAGCTTCCGGGGTGGAGTTTTTTAAGGGGGAGGGAGCTTATTTTCTAGCCATGAATCGGAATAAGAAGAGTATAACAGTAAATCTCAAATCAGAGAAAGGGAAGGAGATCGTCTTCAAGTTGGCGGAACGGTGCGATGTGGTGTTGCAAAACTTTCGTCCAGGAGTGATGGCTCGACTGGGACTGGATTACGAGGCCTTCGCTCGAGTTAATCCACGGATTATCTACTGTTCGGCTTCCGGATATGGACAGTCCGGGCCGTATCGCACTAAACCGGGTCAGGATCTCATTATCCAGGGTATAGGGGGTATGATGAGCCTGACCGGAGCCAGGGAACATCCTCCGATGCCTGCCGGGACGTTTATTGCCGATGTTCATGCCGCTACACTCGTCGCATACGGAATTATGCTGGCGTTGTTCCACCGGGAGCGAACCGGAGAAGGGCAACACCTTGAGGTCTGTCTGTTAGATGCCCTGCTCGATATGCATTCTCAGGAGGCAACCACTTATCTCAACAGTGGCCTCTATCCCCACCGAGGGGCTCCGGGCATCGGGCACGTGTACGGCACACCACCCTACGGGGTATATAAAACGCAAGACCGGTACATTACGCTTGTGGGACCGTTGTCAAAGATTTGCAAGGTTTTGGGTGTAGAGGATTTTGAGGCAAAATATTCGACTCCTCGCGAACGGTATGAGCACCGGGAAGAGATTCATGCCTGCCTGGAGAGTGTGCTGATCCAGAGGCCGAGTGCAGAATGGTTAGCACTCTTAGAAGCAGAAGACGTCTGGTGCGGTCCGGTTAACACCTATGACCAGGTCTTTACCGATCCCCAGGTAGGTCACAACGAGATGATTGTGGAATATGAGCATCCAGTGGCTGGGAAGATTAAGGTGACCGGGATTCCGGTGAAGCTGAGCAAAACTCCAGGTCAGATCCGCAGACCTCCCCCTTTACTCGGCGAGCACACCGACGAAGTCCTATCGGAAAGTGGCTATACTCAGGAAGAGATTGCCGAATTTCGGGCTGCTGGGATCATCTGACCGCATGGCGAATGTGAGATGAAGGAATAGGAATATCCTGGGAGTCGAAGGGACAACCCTGCGCTGCGCTTCGGGAGTCGAAGGGACAACCCTCCGCTGCGCTTCGGGAGCGCGGGTGTCTCGCCCGCTGCAGGCCAGAAGCCTGCGCTCCCAGCGCAGGTGCTCTCTCAAAGGGGGCTCTAGATAATGTACGAGGTTAGAGGAAAAGGGGTGTCTTCAGAGCAGTGAAAAAGCGCCGTCTGAGTGAAGCGAAAGGATGATAACCCAAGGATAAGGGTGCAGCATAAGGAACCGGTTTATGACCTATACTTATACCCTGTATGAGAAGCGAGGCCACATTGCGTATATTACCATTAATCGACCGGAGGTGCTCAACGCGATCAATCCTCAGACCAGCGAGGAATTACAACAGATTTGGCAGGATGTTGCCGCGGATGCCGAGCTCTGGGTAGCGATTATAACCGGAGCTGGGGAGAGGGCCTTCTGTGCAGGAGCTGATATCAAGTGGATGGCTGAACGGGGACCCCAGGGACCTCATGAGCGCTTTGCTTTTGCCCAACATCTCGGGGGTATCGTGCGCACCCAGGTCTGGAAACCGATTATCGCTGCGGTAAACGGGTATTGTTTGGGAGGAGGATTGGAGATTGCCCTGGCCTGTGATATGATAGTGGCTGCCGAACATGCGACGTTTGGTCTTCCAGAAGTCAGAAATGTCGGTTCCCCTCCCGGATCCGGTGGTCCGCTACGTTTGCCTCGGCAAATTCCCTTAAAGATTGCCATGGAAATGTTGCTTACTGGTGATCCTCTGACTGCGCAGGAAGCGTATCGTATCGGTCTGGTGAATCGGGTGGTTCCTCTGGATCAGGTACTGCCGACAGCAACCAAACTCGCTGAGCGGATATGTGAAAATGCACCGTTAGCCGTAAGAGCAGCCAAAGAAATCGCGCTGAAAGGGTTGGATCTCCCCTTAGAATACCCTGATACGGCCTGGAATCTCTACTATCCAATCCTTATCCAGTTAGACCAATCAGAGGATCGTCAATCTGGAGAAGGTCCACGGGCTTTTGTGGAAAAACGAAAACCTGAATGGAAGGGACGGTAGCGGAACATGGAAGGGAGGTGAACAAGGGAGATTTGAAAGCTCGACAGAGAGAAAAAGAGTCAATCTGTTTAGGGAAAGGAGGATTTATTATGACTAGAATGATCCACGCAAAGGGGATGAAATTGTCTCTGCTGGTCCTGGTTGTGCTTCTGATTGGGGTAGGGGGTATTTCAACGCAGGCAGCCGCAAAAACCAAATTTGAGTTTTGGACCTATTATACAGGTCCGGATGGAAAGGTTATGGCCTCAGTGGTGGAAGCTTTTAACAAACAGCATCCTGATATAGAAGTGGTGTTTCGTGTCCCCGGATGGGGAGCGGAGCTCACTACTAAGGTTGCAACGGCTATGGTCGCCGGGAACCCACCGGCCTTGCTGGCGCTCCATGATTGGGAAGTGCTGGCTTTCAAGGGAAAGATTCACGTCCTGACGGATCAGATGCTGGCTGATCTCGGTATTAAGAAAGAAGATTTTTATGAAACGCCCTGGAACTTAGGGGTTTTTGATGGGGAACGGTTAGGGATCGCCGAATCTACAGGAACCCTCAATCTTTATTACAACCGGGATATGTTCAAGGCGGCCGGATTGGATCCGGATAAGACCCCCATGACCCGTGACGAATTCGTAGAAGTGGCCATGAAGTTGACCAGAGACCTGGATGGCGACGGAAAGATTGATCAATGGGGTTTTTGTCCCCGCACAAGATCTCATCCGCAATATCACACCTGGATCTGGCAAAACGGAGGAGATTATCTGACCCCTGATTGGAAAAAGGCAGCCTTTAATACCCCAGAGGTGGAAGAGGCTTTGCAGTTTGGACGAGATCTCATCTTTAAGTACAAAGTCTGCCCTCCTGACCCTGGACGGGGAGCTGCTCCACAGGATGAGTTCTATGCTGGACGTCTGGCCATGCATATCAATGGCCCCTGGGAAGTGAGCAAAATGTTGCAGTATAATGAACAGAGAGGAACCAATTTCGATGTGGCTAAACACCCCTGGTTCTTCACCAAACAGAAGGTGATTTATGGCAGCAATCACGTTTGGGTCTATCCGATTCGGAAAACCGATGACGAAGCCCAGTTTCAGGCCGCGTTGAAATTTACAGCCTGGTTTTTTAAAGAAGGGAACAAGCTCTGGTTTCCTGCCTATGGCACCATCAGCAAGTCGATTGAAGCCTGGGCCAGACAACAGGAAGATCCGAAGATTACGAAGTTGCTCCTCTGGGCCGAACAGCAGCAATATATCCGTTTTCCACCTGCAGCAGAACAGATGCGCCAAATAGAGGATATATTGTTTGACGAGTTCTCAAAAGCGATCTGGCGAAATGACATCCCTATCAAAGAAATCTTAAATGAGACTGAGAAAAGGGTAAATGCTGTTCTGGCTCAATAGGAGAGACCTCAGGGAAAAAGGGGGATACAATTCTTATTCCCCTTTTTATACACCCTGAGAATCTGACAGAGTTTCTCCCTTTCAGCTACCGGGTATTTAGGCTAAAGTATAGCCAAGAGAGCCCTTTGGTATGGCCCAAGAGGAACGAGCCTCTTTGTGGTCGTTGGAAACAAAATTTTGACCTGTCATGCTGAGGGAAAGAAGTATCTCAAAAGCGAGATTCTTCACCTTCCCCTCAGCATGACAATCAGTCAGAACTTCCTTTCCAAAGCATTACCAAAACCGAAGTTTTTTTTGATGTTGACCATAAGGTAAAGGGGGTCACGATGACACCACAGACGAATATCAGCCTTCCCTTGGCCGTAGACAGGATCAAATTGCGAAGGAAAAGGATACGAAAAAAAGATCTCATCCCCTTTCTCTTTCTGCTTCCCTTTGGCCTTCCCTTTCTACTTCTCTTCGTCTGGCCTCTCCTGCAAGGGTTCTATCTTACTTTGACCAACTATCATCTTATCAAAGGCACCAACAAGTTTGTGGGATTCCAAAACTACCTGGACCTGTTTTTCAATGACCCACTCTTTCTTACAAGCCTAAAAAACACCTTCATTTTCGTGGTGCTCAATGTCCCTGTGGTTGTCATCATATCTCTGGGACTAGCTCTTTTGTTGAGTTATCCCATCAAAGGAAAAGCCCTCTTTCGTGCCGTCTTTGTCACTCCCTACTTTATCAGCGGTGCAGCAGTATCCATACTCTTTCAATATATGTTTCTTCCCTCTGGGCTGGTTAATTACTACCTGGGAAAACTGGGGATTCAGCCGTTTTCCGTAGAAACGAGTACAGTGGTAGCTATCTTTGTGGTAGTGCTGATCACCGTCTGGTGGCGAGTAGGACTCGCTACCGTCGTCTTTTTAGCGGGTCTTCAGGATATTCCCGATGAATTTTATGAGGCTGCCCGTATTGATGGTGCAGGTTCCTGGCACTGCTTCCGCTATATTACACTTCCTCTGCTTCGTCCGGTAATGGTTTTCGTCATTATTATTCGGCTTATTGCCACCTTTAGTATGTTCGACCAGGTCTATCTGGTCACTCGCGGAGGCCCTTACGGCAGTACCCGGGTCCTCCTCCAGTATTTATATGAAACCGCATTCTCGTATTATAATATGGGATATGGAGCAGCCATTGGCTGGATTCTGTTTTTTCTGATTCTCTTTTTCTCTTTGCTTCAGATTAAATATTTCCGTCTTTCCAGCGCCTATGACTGATGGATCACCGGTGTTCAGCACCGCCCGGGGCGTAAAGCAAAAAGATCGAGAGATGCGACAGAAAACAATTGTAGAGAGGGGATAAAAGAAGATGAAAGCAATTAAGGCAACCCCATTCTTTATCCTGCTAATTTTGTTGACTCTGCTCTGGGGCGCGCCACTTCTATGGATGTTCTCTACCTCCCTAAAGCATGAATGGGAGATCCTTACTCCTGAGATAACGTGGACTCCCAATCCGCCGACGTTAGAAAATTATCGAGAACTCATCGATCCGGTTCGTGCAGTGAATATTTTCCACTCCTTCAAAGTGAGCTTGATCGCCTCCACAGCCTATACCCTCTTAGTACTGGTTACCAGTTCCTTTGCCGCTTTCGTCTTTGCCCGGATGGAGTTTCCAGGGCGTAATTTTTTGTTCCTGGTGGTACTTTCGAGCATTATGGTCCCTTTTGAAACACTTATGGTCCCTCTCTATCTGCTCCTCTATAAAATGGATTGGTTGAATACCTATGCCGCTCTCGTTTTACCAGGCGTGGCCAACGCGTTTGGCGTCTTTCTTCTTCGGCAATTTATGATCAGTATTCCCAAAGAGCTCGAGGAAGCCGCTCTTATAGATGGTGCAGGCTACTTTTATATCTTTCTACGGATTATCATCCCTTTGAGCAAGCCGGCACTTGCCACCCTGGCCATCTTCAGTTTTATTACGAACTGGAATTCCTTCCTCTGGCCTTTAATAGTGGTCACCAGCGATGAATTGATGACCTTACCGTTAGCGCTGGTCCAATTTCGGTCCTCGTACGCTTCCATGGACTATGGGGTAGTCATGGCTTCGGTAATGGTGGCCGTCCTCCCTCCCCTTCTCGTATTCATCTTTGCTCAGGACTTTATTATCAAGGGAATGAGTAGAGTAGGGGTGAAAGGATGAGCGTTCAGCATCCTTTATCCACAAGCTGCTCCCTATTCCCTTTCCTCCTCTTGGATTCTCTTGCTACAGTGCATACCTTCCGTACTGTCCAAAGCTCCCTTTCAACTATAAGGTCTTCCTGCCATCTCGTAAGCCTGATCGATCAGTCGGACTGCCCGATAGCAATCGTGCACACTGACCGGAGGTGGTTCCCCCCGTTGCCAGCGATCCAGGGTATCCCGCAACACCAAATAGGACAGATTTTCCTCTGGCACTCCAGACCTTGTCTCTTCTCCAGTAGCCGTAGTGAGACGTATAAGACCATCTTTTAATACCATTATGGCCTCACGACCAGCCACTTTTATCTCTCCATCGGTTCCATCACGAGGAAAGGTATTCCCCACTTCCAGCGTCCCAAGAATACCACTCTCGGAGCGGAGCAGAACCGTCGCATAATCCTCAACTGGCTGTCCCAGCGCACGCCAACTGAGCTGTGCGCCGGTGACCTGGGCTTCCTCACCGGTAAGCAACAAAAAGATATCCAGTCCATGCGACCCTAAATTGCGCAGGCATCCTCCACTAGAGATGGCTGGATCGAGCATCCAGGGAGAATCCCAGGCTGGATAGCGGGCGGATGTGGGCCGGTTCAGTCGAAAGTAGATATGGGAGAGGGGTCCAAAAGTCCCTGCCGCGATCATCTCTTGGGCCTGTTTAACAAATGGCTGATAGCGCTGGGCCAGAGGCACAGCGGCAAAGCCCTTTGTTTTCTCTACCTTCTCGACGATGCTCCGAACTTGCTCCGCATTAAAACCCATCGGTTTTTCCATGATAAAGGGGTAACCATGATCAAGCAGATAGTGAGCAATCTCGGCCATAACCTTGTGTCGTCCCAGGGCCAGGACGAAATCTGGTTTCGTTTCGGCGAGCATCTGGGGGTAATCGGTAAAGGTGGGCGGATTACCTACCTCCGTTGCTCGTTTGGCCGCCACTGCTGGATTCGGGTCTTGCAAGCCTACAATCTGCACATCGGGCATACGGGCAAGATGGCGCAAATAGGCGGCATCGTACAGGGAATGCCAGTGATTCACTTCAATGGCAGCAATCCGAATGGACATAACTTCTTCTCCTTATTAATAAGGGTTTACTAAGGCCCCTCCGTCAACAACCAAATTGTGACCGTTGACAAAGTCCGCATCTGCAGAGGCAAGAAAGAGAGCGGCACCTGCAACATCCTCTGGACGCCCCAACCGTTTAAACGGTGTACGGCGTTGCATCACCTCGAGTTGTCCAGGGAGCGCGGCGATATCTCGATTGGTCATGGGAATGAAGCCAGGACAGATCGCATTCACGGTGATCCCCTTGGGGCCAAACTCCACCGCCAACTGTCTGGTGAGATTGCTGACTCCCCCCTTTGAGGCACAATAATCAGCCCGTCCTTCTCCTCCACCGCTCAGACCCAAACGAGAGGAGATATTAATAACCTTCCCTCCCTCTGCCTGGCGGAGCATTTGCCGGATTGCCGCCTGACAACAATACCATACACCGGTCAAATTCACGCTGATCACCCCTTCCCATTCCTCCAGTGTCTTTTCTATGGAGGGTTTGACCTGTGAGAATATTCCTGCACAGTTCACGATCACATCGAGGCGTCCAAAGTGCTCCACCGTTTGTTTAACTAGCCGTTCCACCTGGGCGTATTGGCTCACATCTGTCTGAATAAAGAGACTCTCTCCGACCCATTTCTTCTTGATGAGCAGATCGGTGGGTGTCTCTTCATCTCTGGGTTCCCGACGCAAATCGGCAACCACCACTTTGGCCCCGTGTTCAGCAAACCTGAGCGCAATGGCTCGACCGAGCCCTGACGCGCTGCCAGTGACGATTGCTATCTTTCCTTCAAGTCGACGATCCACGGTATTCTCCCCTGAACTCACAATTTTGGTGGTCTCCTCAAACTGGTTCCAGATTCCATCCCTCTCCTTACCCCCTGGTATCCCTATTCAGGAAAGGATCCAGATAGTCCAAGGAAAAGGTTAGTCTGCTCAGTATAGAGATGCCTTCTTCTTTTGTCAAATCTGAATTTAAAAGAACTTTAGTCGTCTTGACCTGCTCTTTCTTCTCCTTAGAGAATATTCGCTAGTACTTCGGTACAATATGTTTTGACAATATGTTTTGCCTTGTCATGGTGATCCCTTCGCTTCGTTCAAGGAGTCAAACGGACAACCCTCCGCTCCGCTGCGGGAGTCAAACGGACAACCCTCCGCTCCGCTCCCAAAGCAGAGCAAGGGGAAGTCATAGCTCAACATGACAAGAAGAGCAAGTGATAGAATGGAAGAGTGCAAGAAATTTAGTCATACTTACTTGAGGAGTGTGCATAAATGAGATGACATAGTCGCAGAGATGGTACAACCTACTAGACCCCCCCAAGATTGCCAGTAGGAGAAGAAAAAGATGTTGCCATCTCAGGACGACTATGTCGAAACAGACTTGCCACTGTTTGAAATATTGCAACAAGGCCGAAGCGAACAAAGAAAACGGGGTCGGCCCTCTGCTTACACAGATAAGGCTCTCATCGTGTTCTTTCCCATGATGTTGATAAAACGGATCACCGCGGTCAAAGCACAACATCGCTGGCTGGTCAATCATCCAGTGGAAGTACGGCGATTCGGTTTTGAGACCGTTCCACATCGAACCACATTATCACGGCGTTTCAGGCAATTGTATGCAACCATCCAGGAGTTCACAATCTTTATCTGGCCCTTACCACCCAGGCAAATGTCGAACATACTATCCGTTTTCAATTGATTATGCACACCCCTCAGTTAGTTTTCATAAAATACAGGGGGTGTTGAGTACAGTGGTGAGTACTAAGTGGTGTAGAAGTGGTTTTAACTGCGAATCCTTTGTGCCTTTGTGCCTTACTGGCATACCAACGGTCACACAGGATAGAGGCCGGGTGAAACCCTCGGGCCTGCGCCTGCTGGAGCATATCGCGGACGTGGGCATTCTTCGTCTTGCCGCCCCACGGCGTGTCATAGACACGAAAATCACAGGGAATCAGGGCGTGGCCATCCGTCCACAGCACGGTGAGCAGATTGATCCCCGGCACCACCCGGTGGTGTTTCCCGCTCCCATGGCGGGTGACCAACGCCATCTTGCGGGCATACGGCTTGTCCAGGGTCGTATCATCCAGCACCAACACTCCGCGCGTTTTGTCGGCCAGCCCTTGCGCTTCGTGCCACAGCGCGGCCGTGTCGGGCGGCGGTCTCTGCAGCAAGCGGGTGAAGGCACCGTGGGCGGGGGCCTCTCCACTCTTGGGCTGGCTTCGGTGCAGCTTTTGGGCCGCAATGAGAAAGTGGATGTAATCGAGATCATCACACTTCGGGGGATTCATCCTTGCCGACCTCCTTGGGACACAGTATACCCTGTAAGACTCAGTCAGATTGTAGCCAACCAGGCGTTAGCCAGTCAACTGCGTAACTCCTAAGTATCTCATTATCTTCGCCAAACAAAACAGTATTTTGAGACGATGGCATTTGAGACGGCAAAAATGCGTCATCACCGACGTTGCTTTCTCCGGAATCGACGGCCTCAGGAAACGCAGTGAAAAGAGGCAGGAGCCCTGACCATCCTGCCTCTCTTGTGTCGTCACGCCTCCGTTGACTTCCTGAACTTTTTCCTGAAGCCCAATAGGCCCGCCAGTCCTGTTCCCACAAGCAATACCGTTGTCGGCTCCGGAATCGGCGCAGGTGAACCGGCATGGAAGGTGGGGTTGATAAGAAGCGGAGTGTCTTCATCGTGAGAAGAAGTGAAAAATCCGTTATATCTCCCATCGCTATCCGTTAGAACCCCATAAAAGTATCCGCCGTAGTTCCAGTAAGAGTCGATGGTACCAGCCAGGATGTCATGCTCAGCGCCGCCCTCCTTTATCCCATTCCTATTCCCATCGTACCAGACAGCCCAAATACCATTGACGACATCCAAGGTGAGCACATAATTCTGATCCCCAGGTTGCTTTCCTGCATCGAAGAATTCGCCCAGGCCATAAACACCGTCGTGATTCCACCAATCAGCCCCATAAATACTTGATGGATTTGCAAGTCCCGACGTGCTAGGATTCACCCAGATCAGAAAATCCTCCTGGATCACATAGTCATCAGACATTTCAGTCGTTGTGCCCCAAGGAACCTCTATCCTGAACCAGTTCCCCCAGGCCTGCCCATCAACCGTGTAGCCCCACGGCGATTCCCACCTAGGTTCACTAGGTGTCGTCCCGACTGGAAAAGGCCCCACCGGCGTGGCTTCGACGAACGCAGTGGGCAGGAAGACAAGAAAGAAGATAAGGCAAGCGTACCAGACATTCTCCCCTCTCCCAGAATCGTTCTTTGGATTTAGAAGGCATCTCATCTAATTCCCTCCTCTCTGATCATTAGGTCACAAAACTTTTTTACCCCATCTACCTCTACATACCAGAGGTGAGCAATTTTTATGTCAGAAAAATGTAACAGAATCAATGCCTTGCGAAATCCAACCAGAGGACAAAACGTAAAGCTTTCCGACAGTTCAAGAAAGGCGCATTATAAACCTGTAAGTGACAATATTTCAATAAGATAGGTAATTTTCATATGCGCTGATCATTTTGTAAATTTTTCCGACACCGTACCATGAATCCGGGGAAACAATCGCTACAGCAATGCGTTAGCTCACCGTTGACGTGACCAGATACCGGGAGAGAGCATTCCGTTTTGTTGCTTTTTTGTCGTTTTTACGCTACACTACTGCTATGGAGATATCCCCCAGAGAGGTCAGGCTCTATGTGACGCGTACAGGGCACGTCCCTTTTTCGGAGTGGCTGCATGCGCTGAAGGATGTCCGGGGACGTGCGGTGATTCGTGCACGTATCAACCGCCTGCGCCTGGGGAATTTTGGTGACTGTCGCTCCGTGGGCCACGGGATCTTTGAATTGCGGATTCCCTTCGGACCGGGGTATCGCGTATACTTCGGCCAGGACGGAGAGACCGTCATCCTGCTCTGTGGTGGCCACAAAGGGAGTCAAGCACGTGATATTCGGACCGCCCATGCGTATTGGGCAGACTATAGGAGTCGGGACGATGCCGAAGAGTAAGCGTTATCAGGAAGCCTTGCATGCCGCATTGCAGGACCCTCACGAAGCGGCGGCCTATCTCACTGCCGCTCTAGCAGATCCGGACCCTGCCGTGTTTCTGTTGGCGCTCCGGGATGTGGTGGAGGCGCAGGGGGTCAAAATGACGCAGCTTGCGGAACACGCCAAGTTGAATCGGGAACATCTCTACCGGGTGTTGTCAGAAAAAGGGAACCCTGAACTCCAGAGTCTGGAAGCAATTCTTGACGCCTTAGGATTTCGCTTGGCGGTCGAAGTGAAGGCCTGAGTCTGCGTCAGAAGCGAACTCTATGTTGTTGCCGATCCTCCCTCCGTGGTGCCTTTTGCTAAGAGCATAAAGGTAGAAATCACCGCTTGTCTGGATATGTCCCATGAAAGATGAGGAAAAGACCAAATCCCAATTAATCGAGGAGTGTGTATAAATGAGATGACATAGTCGCAGAGATGGTACAACCTACTGGACCCCCCCAAGATTGCCAGTAGGAGAAGAAAAAGATGTTGCCATCTCAGGACGACTATGTCGAAACAGACTTGCCACTGTTTGAAA
>FWWM01000846.1_pt1 | contig 99023 bp, 60 predicted proteins | sample 2228351 | NCBI WGS metagenome assembly FWWM01 (sample SAMEA103939774, study PRJEB20133) | metagenome | reverse complement strand
CAGGGCCACCGGATAGAGGTATTGCCGGCCCAGATAGAGCATGTTGGCCGCATCGGCATAGCGTGCGGCGATGCGGCGGACCGCCTCGTGGCAACCCAACGCCTGCCGGACCCACTCGGGCACCTGCTCCAATTGCCGGATGATCTCCTCCCCCTGCCACGGCGACAGATGCCGCATCCGCCCTAGGTCCAACGCCAGCAGGGTCAGCACCAGGCACTGGGCGGTGAAGGCTTTGGTGCTGGCCACTCCGATTTCCGGCCCGGCGTGCAGATAAATCCCGCCGTCCGCCTCGCGGGCGATTGAGCTGCCGACCACATTGCAGATGGCCAGGGTCGTCTGGCCACGGCGTTTGGCCTCCCGCAAAGCCGCCAGGGTGTCTGCCGTCTCGCCGGACTGGGTGATCGCAATCAGCACGCTGTTGCGATCCAGCGGCGGGTGACGGTAACGCAGCTCGCTGGCATATTCGACCTCCACCGGGATGCGACTTAGCTCTTCGATGAGGTATTCGCCGACCAGGCCCGCGTAATAGCTGGTGCCGCAACCGGTTATGATGATGCGTTCGATCTGCCGCCGCTGCACGGCCGATAGGTTCAGGCCGCCAAAGTGGGCCGTGGCATCAGCCCGGTGGAGCCGGCCACGCATGGCGTTAGTCAGGGCGTCCGGCTGCTCGTAAATCTCCTTAAGCATGTAATGGGCAAACGATCCTTTGTCCGTGATGTCGCCGTACCCAGGCTCGGGCACGGTCTGCAACCGGCAATCCAACGTCCGGAGACGTTCATCAAAAACCTCCACCGCCTCCTCGCGGATAACCGCCAGTTGCCCGTCCTCCAGGAAGTGCACCTTGTCCACCCAGCCGTTCAACGCATGCAGGTCGCTGGCCAGGTAGGTGCCGTCCGGACCACGGCCCACTACCAGCGGGCTGCCCCACCGGGCGGCGACCACCAGCTCCGGCTCCTCCCGACAGACCACGGCCAGACCATACGTACCCCGCACCTCGTGCAACGCCTGCTGCACGGCCTGGACCAGATCCCCCTGATAGTACCAAGCGATCAGGTGGGCCAAGATTTCCGTATCCGTGTCGGAGCGGACGATTATGCCGTGATGCTCCAGCCGTTTTTTGAGCGTGGCGAAGTTGTCGATGACGCCGTTATGCACCACGGCGATCCGCATCTGGGCGTCGGTGTGGGGATGGGCATTGACATCAGTGGCCGGGCCGTGGGTCGCCCAACGGGTATGGCCAATGCCGCAACAGCCCGGGGCCGGCTGGTTGGCCAAAAGCCGGACCAGCCCGTGCAGGCGTCCTGCCTTCTTGCGGACATGCAGCCGCCGCCCGGCACACGTCGCCAGCCCGGCGCTGTCGTAACCCCGGTACTCAAGCCGACGCAGCCCCTCCAGCAAAATCGGAGCCACCTCCCGCCGGCCCACATACCCGATGATGCCGCACACGTCCCTTTCCTCCCGGAAGCCCGACACGACCAGTCCGCGGGAGGTTCGCCGCCATGGGCGGCACCGTCCCCGCCGATCCGGCGTCCGTCCCGATTATGGCCCCGGGATCTTAATCCTTCTGGCCGCCGCGGGGGAAGAGTATTTTTCGGATCCGCCCGGGTTGGAGCTTTTTTGCCAACTCCCGGGGCATTCGTAGTGCATAATGATCATTGAGATGGTGCATGACGCCATGCTTGACGACAACGAATATGTAAGAAATGGCGAAACCGGACGATGTCCCGTCGTTGCGGCGTACCGTCCTTCGGAAGGACGCACCAGAAGTGGGACGGTATTGCTGAATGTGGCAGAAATAATGTAATATCCAATTGGCACGCGTGTGCGAGTTTGGCACACCCCGACTCGCAAAACGGAACTATGCCCATGGGGAACCAGCCGTGAGTGGGAATCCTGCGGTCAGTGACGAAACCCAGAAGTATACCCGCCGGATCGAAGAAGCCTTTGAGGCAGTCGCCAAGTTGTCGGGGTCCGGCCTGCCGCCGAGCGAGTATTACCAGCAGATGCTCAACCGGACCCTCGCGGCGATCGATGCTCCGGCCGGGGCGGTCTGGCTGCGGACGCCGCAGGGATTTTTGCAAATGGCATGCCAATTGAACCTGGAACGGGTCGGGCTGGACGAACGCCGCGGCGGCCGCCAGTGCCACAACGAGCTGCTCCGCCAGGCCTTCCAAACCCAGCCGCCCCGGCCCATCCTCTTGGAGCCGAACGGGCGGCTCGTCCCCGCCAGTGCCACCGACGGCAGCGGCATCCCCGCCGCCAACCTCACCCCCTTTTTCGTCCTGCTTGCCCCTATCCTCACCGAAGACCGACGGGCCGTCGGCCTGCTGGAAGTCTTCCAGGAAAGCCACTATGACCCCCGCGTCTACCCGGCCTTCCTCAACTACACCGCCCAAATGGCCGGTTACGCCAGCCAGTACAACGCCTACCTCAACAAGCGGGGCAACCCGGACGCCGAGCGGGTCTTCACCCAAATCGAAACCTTCGCCCGTCTCATTCACAGCAGTCTCAACCCCACCGAGGTGGCCTACCATATCGCCAACGAAGGGCGAAAACTGATCGAGTGCGACCGGCTGAGTGTCGGGGTGCGGCACGGCCGGACGCGGGTCACCGTCGAGGCGGTCAGCGGGGCGGACGTCGTCGAGAAGGCCAGCACCCACATCCGCCGCATGCGGGAGCTGATGCAGGCCGTCCTCCAATGGGGCGAGCCGCTGATATTCAAAGGGACGCGAGAAGAAACCTTGCCGCCGGACGTGGCCGCCGCCCTGGATGCCTACCTGGCCGAAAGCCACGCGAAATACCTGATCGCCATGCCGGTGCGGGATGAACGTGAAAAAGACAACCGCCGCCCGGCCCGCTCCGTGCTGCTGCTGGAAATCTTCAATCCCCCGGAAAACACGGAGCAGTACGTCCAGCGACTGGAAGTCATCGGCAAACACGCGGCGGCGGCCCTGTACAACGCCGCGGAGATGAAACGCGTTCCGCTCCGCTGGCTGTGGAAACCCCTCTTGCTGGTCCAGGACGGCCTGGGGGGCAAAGGACGCTTCTATGCTGCTGCCGCGGGCGCGGCCCTAGTGATATTGATCACGTGCCTGATCGCCGTACCCTACCCGTTGCGGCTCGATGCCAAAGGCCAGCTCCTGCCGGAAGAAACGCTGCGGATCTTTCCGCGAACCGAAGGGATTGTCGAGGAAGTCCGCGTCCGCACCGGCCAGGCGGTCGATCCCGGCTACGAGCTGGCCCACCTGCGGAGCGCGGAGCTATCGCAGCGACTGCAACAGATCCATGACAAGCGGCGGGAAGCCCAAGGACGCCTCGAAGCCGCCGAACAGGCCCTCCGGCAACTCACCGACCCCCGCGAACGGGCCCAATACGAGGCCCAGCGGGTCACCGCCCGCCTGCAACGGGACGCCGCCGACCGCGAGCTGCGCGTGCTGATGGAGGAATACCTGTGCTTTCCCGAGCAGCTTGGGCGCTTCCGGGCCGTCGCCCCGCGGTTCGACCCGGCCCTCCCGCGGCGGGAAAAACCGGTCTGGACGGTCCTCAACGATGACATCGAAATCTACAAGCTCCGCGGCCGGACGGTGCGGCCCAACGAAGAGCTGTTCCGCCTGGGCAACCTCAACGGGGCATGGCACGTTGAGCTGAAAATCCCGCAACGCAACATGGGCCATATCCGTAAGGCCTTTGCCAACAAGGAATTGCATCATGTCGAAGCGGCAACGGGCCGCAAATACCTCGACGTCGATCTGTTGCTGGCCAGCATGCCTGACACCCGCTACCTGGGCCGCCTCTACGAGCAGGACCTCACCGCCCAGGCGGTGCCTAATCACCAGGAGCTGATGGACACCGAGCCGGTGGTCACCGCTTATGTCAAGCTCAAGGCCGCGGATATTCCGCCGCAACTGCAGGCCCCACGAGAACAGTTTGTAACCGGCCTGGAAGTCCGCACCCGCATCCGTTGCGGCAACCATGCCCTGGGTTACTCCCTGTTCCATGGCGTGTGGGAATGGTTTTACGAGAAAATACTGTTCCGATTTTGACGGTCACCGGAACGTAATACCCGGCGATCTCCCAGCCTGTGGAGTCTGTCGCTGGGCATGGTGGGCGGTGAACCTCACCCCACCAGGAGGGTTAAGGCGATTACCCCGCTTAGGAGTTCATCGATGTGTCTGCGATATCCGCCACGACCGGCGTGGCTCGTCCTGACGAGCTTGGGGGGGCTGTTACTCGCCGGCTGCCAGGGGACGGCCAGGAGCGGCCCGATTGACGGTAATTCCAGCGAGGAAGAAGGGGCCGCCGCCACGGCCAGCATCGGTGCCCCACTGTACGCCCCCCTGCCGACCCCGCCCGTACCGCCGCCGCGACTGGGCAACGAGCCGATCATCATCTCCCCCGCCTTCGTGCAGTACGAAGACCGCCAGCAGGTCGCCGCCGAAGTGGACGGCAAAATCGAGCTGATCGCCGCACCGCTGTTTCAACGTCCGGACGGCCGCTACGAATGGCGACCCGCCGACGGCGATCCCATCCTCTATGACCCCGACCACCCCCACCCCAACATCGTTTTTCACCCGCGTGACCCGGACAGGAAATACCCCTACTGGAAACTGCGGGAAGGGGACGCCGTCCAGGCCGGACAGACCGTCTGTCTGCTGGATGACCAACTGGTCCAGAACCGCCTGGAAACGGCGATCAAACATCGCAACGCGGCAATGGAAATCCGCCGCCACGCCCAGGCCGGCGTCGAAAACGCCCAGAAAAAGATCGACCTTTACCGCAACAACCCCACCACCTCCATCCCCCCGGCGACCATGCTTGACGACCAGATCATGCTCAGCCGCTTCCAGGAAAACTTCGCCCAAGCCACTTTCGAGATCGTTAAAGCCGAACAGGAGCAAAAAGAGGCGGAGCTGTTGCTGGAAAAACACCGGGTCACCGTCAGCCTCAACGGCATTATCCGCAACATTGCCAAAAAGCCTGGCGAATTCGTCAAAGCCGGCGAAAAGATCATGGAAATCCAATCGACCGACAAGGTGCGACTGGAGGGCAACCTGGACGTGCAATATGCCGGACGATTGCGGCGACACATGGAGGTGCTGGTCGAACCGGCCCGACCGGACGCGCCGGCGATCTCCTACTACGCCCACCGCCAACCGACCGTCGGCGTCGCCGTGACCGGTCATGCCGACCGGCCACTGATCGTCTCGGTGGGACTGGACGGCACCGCCGTGATCTGGGATGCGTCCGCCGAACCGGGGAGCGGCCTGACCCACAACCTGCCCCACCCCGTGCCGGTGCGGGCCGTCGCTAGCTCCCCCTGGAATGCCCCCAAACAATGGATCGTCACCGGCGCCGAAGACGGCCGCCTGCGGATCTGGGACCTCACCGACCCCAACCAACTACCCCTCCGACCCCGCCTCGAGCCGGATACCTATCATCTGACCGCTGTCACCTCCGTGGCGATCAGCCCGGATAACCGCTTCGCCGCCAGCAGTGCCGGCCGCGAAGTCTTCATCTGGAACCTCGCCGATGGTCAAAAATTGTACAGTCTCCCCCCGGAACACCGCGACACGGTCAGTGCCGTCGTCTTCACGCCGCAATCCCAACTGGTGACGGTCAGTTGGGACCGCACGATCAAAGTCTGGCGGCTTGGACAGCAGGGGGCTGTGGTCGAACGGACATTTGAGCATCGCGCCGGGCTGATGGACGTGCTCGGCGTGTCGCCGGACGGGCAACGCATCCTGTTCGATCACGACAAAAACCGGCTCGATTTGTTGCAATTGGGGGACGGTCAGACGGTCGGACAGATCACCCAAAGTCCGCCGGGCCACAGTATTGCCGGATTTGCGATTTTCGGTCCGGACGAGTCCGACCCGCAAACCCCGGCGGAGCAGCTCCCGCCGTATCTGATCGCTACCGGCGGCGGCGAAGGGGAACTCAAGGGGGTCGTCCAGTTGTGGCGGCTCCCCCGCAGCGGCGGACGGGCCGCCGCCGTAGCCCGCTGCATCACCCCCGGCCAGCCCGCCGTCACCTGTGCGGCGTTCAGCCCCAATCCCCGCCGCCGCTTCCTGGTCATCGGTACCGACAAAGGCTCCGTCCACCTCTGGCCCCTCCCCTCGAATGACTCCCCGACCTCCAAAGGCCGCATCCTCAGTTTCGATGCTGCCGATCCCCGCTTCCTCACCGTGCGGGTCGAACTGGATAACCGTACCCTGCGCCTGCTCGACAAAAGCAGTGTGACTGTCATCATTCCACCGTCCAAAAACTGAGTTGCTGTTAACGACAGCCCTTTTGGATGCGTACAGTAGCCCCTACAAGCCGTCCAGCGAACCGGAATACCAAGGCCAAGCCTGCATATGAGTATCGCCACCGATAGCCTGAACGATCCGGCGGTCCGCCGCAAATCCGTGCGGCTGCGGGTCCGGCCTGACCTGCAGGTCTTCGAGCAGAAATACGAAGGGAAGACCTTCCACGTCGTCAAAGACCCTGTCTGTCTGCGGTACTACCGCTTCAACAAGCAGGAATACTTCGTGTTCCGACTCTTTGACGGCGAACATACCCTCGAACAGGTCCGGGAACGCTTTGAAGAGGAATTCAAGCCACACCGGCTCGAGTATCAGGACCTGGAAGGATTTGCCCGCCAACTGATTCACGCCGGCCTGATCCAGCACGAATCGCTCGGCACCGGCCGCCACCTGTTCGAGCGGCGGGCCAAGCACCGCCGCCTGCGGCGCTGGGTCGCCCTCACCAATATCCTTTACCTGAAAATACCCGTCTTCGACCCCGACCGCATCCTCACCTGGCTGTACCGTTACACCTGGTGGATCTTCACCCGCTGGTTTTTCGTCCTCAGCGTGCTGTTCATGCTGGCGGCCCTGTTCCACGTCCTGTTGCATTTTGACACGTTTTATGCCCGGCTGCCCGCATACCACGAGTTTTTCACCTGGCGGTCGCTGCTATATATCTGGCTGTCGCTGGGAGTGGTGAAGATCATCCACGAGTTCGGGCACGGCCTTTCTTGCAAGGCGTTCGGCGGCGAGAGCCATGAAATGGGATTTCTGTTTCTCTGCCTCAGCCCTTGTCTATATTGTAACGTCACCGACGCCTGGACCTTGGCGGACAAATGGAAGCGGATCATCATCAGTTTTGCGGGGATTTATGTCGAACTAATGATCGCCGCGGCGGCGACCTTTGTCTGGTGGTATACGCCGCATCTCCCCTTCACCAACAACGTGGCGATGTGCCTGATGATCCTCTGTTCGGTCTCCACCGTCATCTTTAACGCCAATCCCCTGATGCGTTTCGACGGCTACTACATCCTAGCCGACTGGATGGAAGTCCCCAATCTGCGGGAAAAATCGAACCGGTTTCTGAACAATCTGTTCCTGTCGAAATGCTTGGGCGTGGAGGTGCCGCCGGAACCGTACATGAGCCCCGGCCGCAAGGTCACCTTTGTCGTATATGCCATCGCCAGTTGGATTTACCGCTGGGTGGTGCTGTTCGGCATCCTGTGGATGCTCTCGGACCTGCTGGGGCCGAAGTTGAAAATCCTTAGCCAGATGCTGGCGATCATGTCGCTGGCCTCGATCTTCATATGGCCGACCTATCGGATTATCCGCAATATCCGTCAGCGGGGGCGTTTGCCGGACATGAAATCGTCACGCGTCTATGCAACCTTGAGTGTCGTGGTGTTGCTGGTTGCGGCGTTTTTCTTTTTGCCGTTGCCGGTCAGCCGGGTGCACGAGCAGGGGCTTGTGGCGGTACATCCGCAGGCTATGGACTATGTCAGCCTGGCCGAGCCGGCGCGGCTGGTGCGGCTTTATGTGCGGGCCGGTACACAAGTCATTACCGGACAAAGACTTGCGGAATTTAGCAGTGAGGCCCTCACCGTCGAAATCGAACGTCTGCGGGCCGAAACCGAGGCGGACCGCCAGATTGCCCTGCACCTGCAACAGGAATTGTCGCGTCTAGTCAGCCTGGGAGACGAGCTTGGTGCGGTGCAGTTGCGTGTCCAATTGGAAGAAATCCGCCACAAAGCCGAAGCGGAGCAGAAACAGCTCAACCTGCTGCTGGAGCGGCAGGCGCAGATCCGGGAGCTGCGAGCCCCCCGCAGCGGCACTATCTTGCTGGCCCCCCTACCGGAAGAGGTCGGCAAACTCTTCGACAAAGGCTACGCCGAGTCGCGGCCGGTCTTCGCGGTCGGCGAGCCGCAACGGCTGATCGTCCGCTTACCGGTCACGCCGCCGGACTACCGCCTGTTACAGGAGGATATGGCCGCCCGCGGCTACTTGGAGGCCACGGTCAAAATCCAGGGCCGCAGCGACCGGAGCTTCGCCGCCCGGCTAACCTCGCTCCCAACTCGCAGTGCGGAGACCGTCCCCATCCAACTGACCCACCGCGGCGGCGGCTCGCTGGCGGTCAAACCCGGCGCCGATCCCGCCGCTGCCCCCAACCCCAACGAACTGGTCCCGCTGGCCCAAGTTTATCTGATCGAAGTCGAAATATTGGACCCCGATGCGGCCATCGACCCCGGTCAACTGGCCGTGGTTAAGATCCACACCCGCTGGCGGAGTGCGGCCTGGTGGGTCGGCCGTGTCTTGGCCAACGCCCTGGACTTGGGTCTATACTAGCCACTAACTCCTTATTCGGCATAAGGTTATGTCATGAGTTGCCAGTGAGCCGCTTGCAGGCCACATCGGTAGCCATTTCATTACTGGCGATACTCAACGGCCCTGCCGCCGCACGCCCGGCGGGGAACACCGGTTGCCGCTGCTGCACATACGCCTCGACGCGGCGGTGGGCCAGCAGGTGGTGCCCGCGACGCCGCTGCCGCTCGGCCCGCAACGCCGCAATGTCAACCGGGGCCACGACAATCTTGGTGCCCGGCCCCGGATCCGCCTGGGCCAAAATCCGGCCGTCGTAATCGACGATCATGCTCCCCCCCGGCCACGAAAACGGCGGATAATGCCGCCACTCCGCACCCTGATTGGCCGCCACCACGTAGGCCATGTTCTCCAAAGCCCGACAGCGGTTGACCACCGTCCACCAGTCCAGCGGCGGCGTCGCTCCCCACGGGTCCATGTACGCCGACACCCGGATCAGCACCTCCGCTCCCTGCACGGCCAGCTCCCGGATCGCCTCCGGAAACAGCCAATCATAGCAGATCGCACAGCCTATCCGCCCGATCTCTGTCGCCACGACCGGAAACAGCGGCTCGGCGTAACCGGGGATGTCATGCGGGCTGGCATGCACCTCCCACGGCAGCCACGGATGGACCTTGCGATACTTCGCCAGCAGCCCCTCCGGACCGACTAGGCAGGTGGTGTTGAAGACGACGTCCGGATATCGCCGGTCGATCTCCAGGAACGTCCCCGTCTGAATGTAGACGCCGTAACGACGGGCGGCGGCGACGTAACGGTCCGTCTGCTCGTTGGGTAACTCTACCGCCAGACGCTCCCGCAGCTCCGCTACCGTCGGGTAGACCGGGGCCGCATGGGCAAATTCCGGAAAGACCACCAGGCGGACATCGCCAAACGGGGCGTAGCCGGTCACGGCGGCGTCGAGCATCTCCAGCAACTGCCCAACCCGCCGGGGCAGCTCGTTGCGGTCGGTCGGATTGGGGAGATCCGTCTGAATCGCCGCGGCTAGATAACGCACAGACATGACGCAAATGTTTATGGCTCAGGTGGTTACGCCAACGCTTGCATCCACGGACAGCTACGGACACCGCCAGCGAGGTCCGCACCGCATCCAATCGCGGCCGTTCGCCCGCCGCCGGTGCTGGTGGGTGGTTCACCGCACAAACCGGTAGATGCCGCGGCCGTCCGGGGCCAGCACCAGCACGTACACCTCGCCCTGCTCGTCCTCACCAAATGATAGGACGGGCTTGTTTGGGTCGGGCAACGGCTTGTTGGCCGTGACGCGTTTGAGGCCCTCGTCGTATTTCAAGGCCCAGATGCGTGCGGAGACGTAGTCGGCGTAGAGGTAATAGCCGTTCAGCTCCGGCAGAGCTTTCCCCCGGTAGACGGTGCCGCCGGTGATCGATTTGCCGATGTCGTGATGGTATTCCCAGATCGGCTCGATGTATTCGCCACGCGGGCCGCTGCCTTTGGGTCCGAACGGGTGTAGCCCCTCGCGGCGGTTCCAGCCGTAGTTGCCGCCACGGACGATCAGGTTAATCTCTTCATAGAGGTTTTGGCCGACGTCGCCGCACCAGAGCTGGCCGGTGAGGCGGTCGAAGGCGATCCGCCAGGGGTTACGCAGGCCGTAAGCGTAGATTTCCGGCAGGGCATCACTCCGGCCAACGAAGGGATTGTCCGGCGGGATGGCGTAGTTGCGGCCGCCCTCGCGGCGGTCAACATCGATCCGCAAGATTTTGCCAAACCAGGTCCGCAGGTTCTGACCGTTGTCGAACGGATCGTTGGCCGCGCCGCCGTCGCCGTGGACTATATACAGATAACCGTCCGGCCCGAAAACGATGGTCCCGCCGTCATGGTTCCAAAACGGCCGAGCGCGGTATTCTAGGATCAATTCCTCGGAGTTCGGGTCCAACTTAGAAGGATCCGCCTTGCTTAGCCGGAACCGCACGATCCGGTTACGCATTTCTTCATTGGGCCGGTTCCGTTTCGGCGTGTAGAAAACATAGACCTCGCCGTTTTCCTTGAAGCGGGGGTGAAAGGCGACGCCGAGCAGCCCTTCTTCGTTGGTCCGGTCGTCGTATTGGACGCGACTTTGAATATCCAGGAAGATTTTGGTCTCGGTGACAGCGGGATCATTGGGGAAGACGTGGATGACGCCGTGCTGGGTGGCCAAAAACACACGGTTCGAGCCGTCGCCCGCGTGCGTCAGGACGATCGGCCGCAACGGGTTGGGCCGCCCGTCCGGCGTCTCCGGCGTCCAACCGGTCCATTTCAGTTTCGGGAAGGCGACCTCGACCCGCAAGGCAAACGGTGTCTCGTCCACCGGCTGCTGCGGCACCTGTGCCGGCACGGCGGTGACGGTTCCGGCGGTCATGTCGGGCACCAGGACCGCCTTGCGCTTCGGATCGTAACAAATATCTGCCGCCGCTTTGAATTTGTCGGGGATGACCACCGGCTTGTCGCCGGGACGGGGAATGACAAACAACTTCCCTTCCTTCCAACTGGAGATGTACAGGCGGCCGTGGTAGTCCCAGGCCAGTCCGTCGGCTCCGGCGATCCCACCGGCGATCTTTTCGGCGGTGCCGTCGCCGAGTTTGACCCGGAAAATGTCGCCGGTATGGAAGTCGGCGACCAGCAAAAAGGAGGTGCCGTCGTTGAGCACGCCGTTGGGGGTTTTCAGGGCGGGAAACTTTTTGCTGTCAATGACGACGCTGACGGCCCGCGTTTTCGGATGGACGCGGAAGACGCCGCCGCCGCCGCCCATCAGGTCGCCGGAATCGCTGACATAGATCATGCCGTTTTCCGGATCGACCGTCACATCATTGAGGAACTGCGGCGGGGCCGGGAAACGGTCGGCGGAGACAAAGACTTCGGCCTTGGGGGTCTTCGCCGCGGCGTCGATGCGGAGTAACTGCGTCTTGTCCGTGACGAATAGCCAATTCTGGTAGGCGGCTATCCCCTTGGGGTCGTTCAGGCCACCGACAAAGGTCGTGGCTTTCCCGTTTTCCACAACCAGGACGGCCCCGTCGCCGTCTTTGTCGAATTCGCCGATCACGGTGACAAAAATGCGGTTGCCCGGCCCCACGCAGACCGACTCGGGGTTGACCATTCCGCTAGCTAGCGGCGGCGGCAGGTCGTTCGCCGCAGCCGGCCCCGTGGCTACCCCAAATCCCAGCAAAACCGCCAGAATACTTCGCAACACAGCTACCCACCTCCAAGGTCTGTCGTTATCCTTGTGGAATCCAATTTACGGACGGCATCCATAAGTACCGGCACCGATGGTCGCGTACGGCACCACTGGTCACGTCCTGCACATTTTTGTTGTCCGACCATAAGGGGATCCAGGCAAGGGACGCCATGGCCGGATACATGTTGGCATCCCCTGACAAAGCCTACAGCTTCTTTTTGACAAAAACAGCGTTTTTTCTGCCCGTTGGGCCGCAATTTGCCGATAATCAGGCTAGGAACGCTCGCGAGGAGAATATGGCATCGCTCGACAAGTGGGCCTGCAGCCTGATTGTCGGCTGGAGTGTTTGTATTGAGGGCTGCAGCGGCGTCCGGCTTGCCCCCTCCGTTGCGATGCCGCCTCGACTGACAGTTCCTCCGGCGCCCCTTTCAGCCGCGGCAACTGTCTCGCCCGCGGCGCGGCCCATCACCACGGAACACACGCTCGGACATACCGCCGCCGTGTCGGTTGAGCCAATCCGATTCGCAGTCGCTACCTCCACCCAGACGGAGATCCAATCTTCGCTCCGCCTCCGTCCGCACGATGACGAACACCGGCTTATCCCCGCCGCAGCAGAACTACCGCCGGATCCGTCCCGCCAAGCGGACGCCCCGCAGCCTTCCCTGCCTTCCCCGATGCGGCTAGACGACATCATTCAGACCACGCTGTGGGCCGACCCGCAACTGCGGGCCGCCTTCGAGGCCATCCGCCAGTCGCAGGGGGACGCCTGGACCGCCGCTCTGCCGCCGAACCCGCAACTGTTCATTACCCAAACCCTCCTGCCGCTGACGAGGGCTTTCACGCCGGATAAACAGGGTGGGCCGCCGCAGTTGGATGTCGGCGTCCGCTACCCCATCGACTGGTTTGTGTTCGGCAAGCGTGCGGCAGCGATGCTCCACGCCCAATGGGGCGTCCGCATAGCGGCGGAGGAGTTCGCCGAGCGGGTGCGGCAACGGGTCCGCGACGCCACGCTGGCCTATTACGACCTGCTGGAGGCCAAGGCTCTGGTCGAACTGGCCCGCCAGAACGTGGACAACCTGCGGCAGGTGGAGGCGATCACCGAGCGGGCGGTCAAGGACGGGGGCCGGCCGCTGGTCGATCTCAATCGCATCCGCCTGGATCGCCTGCGGGCCGAGCAGGAGCTGCGGGACGCGGAAAACCGTCGGGTCGCCGCCGCGGCGGTGCTGCGGTCCTTCCTGGGCCAGCAGGGGGTCGATCCGGCGTTCGATGTGGCCGGTAGCCTGGACGAAGTCGGCCTGGCTAGCCCGCCGGAGACGAACCAGGCCTTCGACCTCGCCGCACAGGAGCGGCCGGATGTCCTGGCACGTCAGTGGCGGGTGCAGCAGGCCCGGGCCAACCAACTGCTCCAGTACCGCAACGCCTATCCGCAACTGACGCCGCAACTGGGCTACACGCGGCAATTTCAGGAACGCTCAATCGGTTTTCCGGACGCCAGCTCCTACGGTTTCGGAATGGAAGCATCCCTACCCCTGTTTGACCGCAACCAGGGGAATCGGCTACGGGCCGCCGCCGAGCTGGCCCAGGCGGAGTACGAGTACCAGGCATCGCTGGTCGGACTACGGGCGGAAATCGAGCAACTGGCCCAGGGAGTCCGTACGGCGTCGGCCAACGTCCAGTCGATCGCCGAGGAGCAGCTGAAGCTGGCTGCGGCCGTGCGGGACAGCATCATCAAGGCCTACGAGGCTGGCGGCCGCTCCCTGGTCGAGGTACTGGACGCCCAACGCAACTATCGCGAAACCTACCGGCTTTACATCGTTAGCCGGGCCAACCTGGCGCGGGCCAAAACCCAGTTCAACGCGGCGGTCAACCGTCGGGTGCTGCCGTAAGGCGGTGGGGCAGCAGCCGCAGCGGCCGAAAGACGCTTCGCCGCGACGTCACCGTGCGTGCCCCTTGCACCTTGGGCGTGATACTCGGGCCTATCGCGGCATTTACGCGATTTGAGCCAGCAGGATCGACCATAAGGCCAACCCAACTGCGGCGGATCAGGGCCGCGCCTGCATCAGGGCGTCCCGCACAGGCCCTTGGATAGCCATCAGTCCCTGGTCGATCACGGTTCGCGGCGTGAAACTGAGCCGTTCCCGCTCGGCCCCTTGCCGGAAGTCGGCGCGGGCCGCCTCGCGTTCGCCAAGCATCCAACGACTAGCTCCAAGGTAGTACCAGGCCAACGGGTCTGCGGCGTCGGCCTGCACGGCGCGGATAGCGGCCGCGGCCGCTTCGGCGTAGCGTCCGGCCCGGTAGTGCAGGATCGCTTCATCGAGCCAGCGGGCCGCGGTGGCAGGGTCGCGTGGCGGACCGCTAACCGGCCGACGGTACCCCGCGAGCGGATCCCGCACTGCCCCGCGGACCTGGTCGGCCAGCTCGGCCCAGGGTTTCCCTTGCTGGCGGGCAGCCCGGTAGGCATCGGTTTGCACGGCCAACAGCAGCGCGGCCTCGGCGTCCGTGGGCCGGTTCTGCACCACAAACGCGGCCGCCGTCAGCAGGTGGGCCATGGCCGCCTCCTCGGAACTAGGCGGTACGCGTTGCAAGACCGCACGGGCCACGTTCAGGGCCGACGCGGCGTCCGTCGGACGGCGTAGCCCGGTCACAATCGTCAGCCATAGGTCCAATACGACCGTATCCGACGCCGCTTGCGACAGCTTGTTCTGCAACTGTTCGACCCGTCCCTGCCACTGCTTGCGTTCCGCCGCGTGCTTCTGCAGCAAGTCGTTCCGCTCAGCCAACGCCTTTTCCTGAAGCGATTTCAGCTCCGCCGCATGGCGTTCGGCCATCAGCCGCTGGTCGGTCTTGAGCTTGGCGTTCTCGCCGGTCAACTTGGCCAATTGCTCATTGAGCCGCTTCAACTCGGCCAGATCCGCTCGATCACGCAGGAGCTTCATCGCCTGCTGCTGGGCGGCCACCAGTTGATCCGGCTGAAAGTTTTCGGGGAGGAAGCCAGCGGCCCGCAGCTCGGCGGCAAGCGTTTGGATCATCGTCGCAGACGTCAGGAGCTGCTTCTCGACAGTCTGCCGCGCATTCATTGCCGTCTGCAACTGCTTTTGCAGCTCCTGAGACTGTTTTTGCGCTATGAGGAGTTCCTGTTGGAGTTTCTTTTGGTTCTCGCTATTTGTGGCCAGTTGTTTTTGCAGCTCGACGATGCGGCTGTCCGCCTTACGGAGAGCGTCCTGCTGGCGGGCAATTTCGTCATTGAGGCTGCGGAGGTTGTCCCGCAACTGCTGGCTGATCTTGGTTTCGGCGGCCAGTTTGTCCAACAGGCTAGCGTTTCTCGCCGCGACTGCGGAAAGCTCGGCCTGAAGTTTCTGTTGGGTCTGCTGGGCTTGCTGGCGATCATTCTCAAGCTGGCCCAATTGTTGTTCAAGGGAGGCGAGCCGTTGCCGCTGCTGCTGCAGGAGCTGCTCGCGTTGAGCCAGCTCCTGCTGGAAGGAGGCGGTGGTACCGACTACGCCTGCGGTGTAGAGGCCACCAGCTAGACCGAGCATGGCGGCGATACCCAGCAAGCCGCCGCCGAACCAGGCCCAACGGCTGCTGGCAGCGGGCGGCGGTGCAGTAATGGCGTCGTAAGCCGACCGCGGCTCCGCCGTTACGGGCGTCGCGGTCAGCTCCTCGGGGCGTGGGATCACCGATGAGCTAGACGATTTGATCACCGCCGAGCGGCCCGGCGCGGGAATCGACGATTTTTCCGTCTCATCAACTATCCATTCGATGACGCCACTGTCCTTTTGGGTGGAGGGACTGAGCGATGCCGCGGGTGCGGCCGCTTCCGTGCCGACGCCGCCGGGCAGGTCCATCCCCTCGGTCAATGGCGGCGGCATCTCCAGAATGCTGGACGGATCATGCGGCGGCGGTATCGCTGCCCACAGGTGCTCCTGGTCATCGACGTACATCTCCGGCATGGTCGCCTCGGACGGCGGCGACCGATAGACGCCCCCCTGCGAGACCCGCTCGGCCTCCTCCAGCTCCTGCGGCACCTGACCGATCTCCGGCTCGATGTCGAACCCTTCTTCCGTCGATGAACCGGTCTGGAACGTTCGACCCATACCCGGATCGGTAATCCGTACCGCTGAGGACCGTACGTCCGATGACGCTTCCGGACCGATCAGATCGGCCAAGATGTTGGACGCTTCGGGGAACTGTTCTGGCATCGCCCCGTAGTCGTAAGCTTGTGAGTCCTGCTGGCCGGACGGGGCAACCGGCTCGAAAGGCAACCCTCCTTCCTGTCCCGTTTCGGCCTGTTTTTGAGACTGTGCTAGAAACGACAGGGCACTATCGACCGGCGAGCCCCCCGGGGGCGGGCTAGCCATGATGTCCGACCTTTCCGCCCGAATCGCTTCGGGAAGCGGTCCAAACAGATTGGAACTTTCGATGGTCGAGGGGGGCATCGCGGCGTGGATGTCGGAATCATCGGCGGTAGCTTTGACCGATTCGCCGCTGGACCAAGGGGGTTGCGGCGGGAGTGCCGATGCCGTCGCTTCGGATGGTTGCACCAGTGGCGGAGCCGGGGAGGGCTGGGAAAGGTCGCCGCTAGCACTCGAGGGAGCATCCCCCTTGCCGACAACGCTTGACTGGACCCCTTGCCAATCCGAGGCGGGTACGATCGGCACGACCGAAGGTACATCGGTGATGGCTGGAGGGACGGGCGATTCGCCGTAGTCTACGGCATCATCATCTGGCACTGCGAACGGTGGAAACTCGGCTGTTGCCTCTACCGATGCGGATTCTGCTGCGGCAAACGGCAGATGTGCGTCCTCCGCACCGGCATCGGCCGCATCGCCGGCGGGTATGGCCTCGGCCCCGTCCGCCGGCCATTCTTCCGCCGGCCATTCTTCCGCCGGCCATTCTTCCTCAGGACGGGGAGCCGGAGTGTCGGGTCCGCCGTCGTGTGCATCGGAACCATCAGGATAGTGCGTCATGGTCATGCCACCCCGTGGAACTGTGCCGGATATTCCCAACTGATGGACCAGGATGCCTCCCGGCCGAATCGAAGGATTCTCTGCATCCATTGTGAACGATGCAGACGGACTTGCAACACCATTCGGCAATATTTTCCTCAACTCTGCGACCGCAGAGGTCTCCCATTCGGCCTATTGTCGCCGGCCCTCAGCGGGGGGCGGCCTATCTCCTGCCTAAAATATAGACAGCGATGCTGATAAAGTCAGCACGACGGCCCCATCCGGCCGAGCGACGCCCTTCTTCATTTCCGACGCCATTGCGATCATGCCCGTGACAGTCGCATCTGGCACGGTTTTTGCACCGCAATGCCTGACAGGGATGCCGTAACCGTAACTCCTACTACCGATCCTTTTCATCCGAGAGCCGACAGAACATGACGTGGTCGAATGTTTATCCGGATGCCGTGTCGGTACCCGTAGACCCTGAAGTCATCGAGCTGACCCTGCTGTTACCCCGCTGGCAAGCGGAATCCTTAAGTCTGCTGGCGCAACGGCGGCATCTTACGGTTGGTCAACTGCTGCGGAAATTGCTTTATGAGGTACTCCGGCACGAGATGGTTTTGTCCCATCCCCGCTGCAGCGACGGCGTAATTCCGTCCGGCGCGGTCTGTCCGGCGCGACCCTAACCCCGCACGGAGCCGTCATCCGGCCAAGCAGGTTGGCCCCGGTGTGTTCCCATCTTGCGCAATTCCGTTGGGCGCCGCAATTCCCCACGCCCGGTGGCCGCATTTCTTCATGAATCCGCTTGCGGCCAGCCAGCAGAGTCGTTATAGACCTCCGACAACACACCTGACGCCGATGCGGGTACAACCGGGGGTCCGGCAGCCGCCGCCAGCGGGGGGACCGATCCGTGATCGGTGCTGGACGCATGGCTCCGGCCCCCTCCCGGCCGCACGGTTCCATTCTGGCAGGGGGAATTATGCCGGTCGCTTGCGAACCGCTGCTCCGCTATGTTCTGCGGGAAGAAGCGTTGACCCGCGGCCTGGGGGACATCGAAGCCCGCATGCTGGTCGAGTGGGTCGCCGACTGGACGCAACTGTTTGCCGACGGTGCCCAAAGCGAGGCCGAGGCCTGGTCGTGCATCCGGCGGCTATGCCGTCGCGGCCGGGCCATTGCCCGCTTCGTGCAGCTCTGGTGCTGCCCCACAAGCCGCGGCGCCGCTGCCCAACTGGCTGCCGCCGAACGCTTCCGCTGGCCGCTCCCGGCCCGACCTATCGATCCACCGGACCTGATGCACCACATCCTCACCTGGGAAAACCAGCACCCCGACACGCCGACCGACGAGCCGCCGGAGCCGGAATAGCCGCCACGCCCTTCATTGTTCCCGCTTTTCTCTCCGTGACGACACTGGCGCTAGACCTCGGCTTCTGCCAGATGGGTTTGTGCCCCTATTGCTCCCGCTTTTCCTTCCGCGGCGGCAACTCCCGGATACGGATGTTGCGGAACAGAATATCGGTCGTCGGATCGTGCCCCTGGATGGAAATCGGTCCTGCCGCCGCCCGGTATCCCTGTCGCGGATTCTCGTGCGGCGGCCGCGGGTCCGTCCAGTCCACAACCGGGTAACCGTTCACCCACGTAGCAATGTGCCGCCCGTCGGCCAACACGGTCAGGGTAAACCATTCGCCGTCATCGCTGACCACCTTGCGAGCCGGCACGCGGCGATAGATCGCCCCGGTGCCGAAATCGATCGGCCGCGTGCGGTCATTGTCCCGATAGCCATTGTGGATCTGGGCCTCATACCCATTCTGGTACTGCCCGGGGACGCAGCGGAAAAAGATGCCGCTGTTGAGGTGCCGTCCCTGCGTGCGGCACTGCAACTGCAGGACAAAATCGGCAAACGCCCGCTCGCTGACCAGGTCCCCCGGGCCGTCCTTGACCGCTAGCTCCCCCGCGGACGTCACCGCGAACTGTGACCGCATCCGCTTCGGATCGGCGGCGTTGACTTTCCAGCCGCCCAACGTTTTCCCGTCAAACAGCGGCTCCAGCCCCAGCGGCAACAGCGATACGTTCCGCACCCGGGCCGCAGCCGTCCCGTCGGCCGCAATCCGCCATCCCTCCGCTGGCAAACCTTCGGTCATCCGGCGGGCCGTGAAGCCGGTCCCGTCCCAGGTGATGTCGCCGGCCTGACACTTCACGCGGAGGATGTTGGCCTCCGCGCCGCGGTGCTCCAGCTCCAGGCCGCCGGCAAACACGAGCCGCACCGGCCCGGCAACTTCCAACCGCAGCTCCCACATCTCGCCGAAGCGGCTGGTGGGCCGGGCAGTCAAGGGTTGGCCGCGTGGGAATTGCAGGCAGCCTTCTTGCACCGTCACGCCCGCGTCGGCCTGCCATCCAAAGAGGGTCTTGCCGTCAAACAGTTGGAGCCATCCGGCGGCGGCCAACGTCGCCGGAAACGGTTGCGCAATCGCAGCCGTCGTGGCAGTTGGGAGGAGTACAACGACGACGCTGACAGTGTACGTCGATGTAATTATGCACCATAAAATCGCTCGGTGCATGAAAATGGCTCCATTTTTGATGAATTTGTTACAATACAGCGCACTTGTTACAATCCGGCGTCTTTGTTGTTACAGTTCGGCGGACTCAGCGATCGCCGCGGGCAGCCCCGTGGACACGTCCGGGTAGGTCAATTGCCACTGTAACTCCTTTTTGGCCAACGTGTTACGGATGCGGCGGTTATTGGCCCGCGGCTCGGCCTGCTCGGCAAAGCACGGCGGCGGCAGCTCCAGCAGCCGGGCCAACAGCTCGTAGTACTCGCGGCGGGTCAGCGGCCGGTCATCGACGATATTGTAGAGCGTGCCGGGTACGGCCCGCCGTGCCGCTTCGACCACGGCCGTGGCCGCATCTTCCACGTGGACCAGGTTGAGCCACCGCTGCGGATCACCAGCAATCGGTTCCCTTGCGGCCAGTTGCCGGCGACGCCGCAGGAGCCGGTCCGGCCCATATAGGCCGGCTAGCCGCAAGATCACCGCCTGCGGCCAGCGTTCCCGCATCAACTGCTCGGCCTCCAGCACGATCTGGCCCGCCTCCTCCTGCGGCCGCGTCGGGCTGGTTTCATCGACCCAGCCGCCGTCCTGCTGGCCATAGACGCTGGAGCTGGATATGTAGATGACCTTCCGTGGCGGCGATAGATGCTCCATCACGTTCGCAAGGCCGTCCACGTACACTTCCCGCATCGATCGGCCGGCGGAGCGATCCAGGCCAACGGCGTAGAGCAGGACGTCTGCCGCCGGGAGCCGCCGCAGGCTCTGCGGATCGAAAATGTCGCCGGTCAGCGGCGTAATTCCCATCGCGGCAAGCACTTCGGCATTACGACGGGTCAGGGCGGCCACCAGCTGGCTATCGCGGAGCCATCGCCGGGCCACACGACGGCCCAAATAGCCGCAACCGATGATCAAATACGGCGTCGCCGCCGGATATGCCGTGCCTGCTGCCACATCGGTCATGCTGATGCCCCTGGCCAAGCGACAATCCGCCGCACCCACATTGCGGACAATTTATAATTCCGGTAGAGTCGCAGCATCCGCTCCAGTCCTTTTCCGGGAGAATCCGATGACCAGCATCGCCACGCGGCAGGACGCCTGCCCTGTGACCATCTTCCACGACTCCCCCACCTATCAGATGGCCTGCCGGCAACTGGAATTGGTCGCCGAAGTGACCAAGATTGATCCGGGCATCACCGAACGGCTGAAGGTACCCAAGCGGTCAATGGTAGTGTCGATTCCGATCCGCATGGACAGCGGGCGGATGCAGGTATTCATCGGCTATCGGGTGCAGCACTCGCTGACCAGCGGGCCTAGCAAAGGGGGATTGCGCTACGCGCCGCATGTGGATTTGGGGGAGGTCGCCGCCCTAGCGATGTGGATGAGCTGGAAATGCGGCCTGATGAACCTCCCCTACGGCGGGGCCAAAGGGGGGATCGCCTGCGACCCGGCCCAGTTGAGCATGGGAGAGAAAGAACGCCTGACCCGCCGCTTCACCGAGGAAGTTTTGACGATCATTGGTCCCCGCGTGGATGTCATGGCCCCCGATCTGGGTACGGACGAGCAGACCATGGCCTGGATTTACGACACCTACTCGATGAAGGTCGGCTATGCCTGTCCGGAGATCGTCACGGGCAAGCCGGTCGAGCTGGGGGGCTGCGTCGGCCGGCGGGAGGCGACCGGCCGCGGCGTGGTCTTTTGCATCCGCGAGGCCCTCGACGAGCTGCACCTGTCGCCGGAAAACGCCACCGCGGTAGTGCAGGGATTCGGGAACGTCGGCTCGGTTGTCGGTGACGAGCTGTACCGTCTGGGCGTCAAGGTCATCGCCGTCGGCGACCGCTACGGCAGCATCTACAACCCTCGCGGCCTGGACATCCCCGCCCTGCTGGAGTACGTGGCCAGCCCCGACAACGTCCGCCGCACGGTCGCAGGGTTCCCCAAGGCCGAGCCGCTGCCCGACGAGGAGCTGCTGACCCTCCCCTGCACGGTGCTGGTCCCCGCGGCGGTGGAGCGGGTCATCCACGGCCACAATGCCGGCAAGTTGCGTTGCCGTATCCTCGCCGAAGGGGCCAACGGCCCCACCACCCCGGAAGCGGACGCCGTACTCGCCGATTCCGACATCTACGTCATCCCGGACATCCTCTGCAACGCTGGCGGCGTGACCGTTTCCTACTTCGAATGGGTCCAGGACCTGCAACAGTTCATGTGGGGCGAGGAACAGGTCATCGCCCAGCTCAAAAAACTCATGCGCAGCGCCTTCCACCGTGTCCGGCAGGAAGCCCAGCGCCGCGGCATCTCCAACCGCCTGGCCGCCCTGAGCTTAGGCGTGATGAAGGTGGCCAACGAAAAGGCCAAGCGCGGCCTGTTCCCCTGATCGGCCTACCTTTATGGTATGGTTATCATCTGTTCGGGACGTGTGCTATTCTGTCAGAAAACCGCCAGCGCTGGACTACCCAACGCAAGGGCAAGCCATAAGTCCTCATGAATACTGCATTTAATTCGTCGCATTCTGCACCAGTTGATGCATCCCCGCGGGCGGAGGGGGCGGTGACGGCGCCCCTGCCCGCCACCCTCGCCGTGGCCGCCGCCTTCTTCCTCATCGGCTTCCTCAACTACCCTTTGCGGGTCATCGGCTGGGACGCCTCCTACCTGCCCGGCGACGGCATCGACAATTCCCTGAATAACTTCATCCTCGAGAACGGCTACCAGTCCCTGCTGGGCAAAAGCTCTTTCTGGCATGCTCCAATGTTCTACCCCGTCCGCGGCATGACTGCCTCCACTGACCCGCACATCCTTGACCTGCCGTTATACGCCGTTTTACGTGCCATCGGCTTGTCGCCCGAGCGGGCGTTCCAAGGGTGGTTTCTGGCGGCGTTTGTCCTGAACTTCGTGTCGGCCGCCTGGGCGTTGCGGCGGTTAGGCTTTGGCCCGCTAGGCATCGCCGCGGGCGCCTACCTATTCACCTTCGCCCTGCCGGTGGTGGGTCAGACCAATCATGCCCAGTTGCTGCATCGCTGGTTGGTGCCGCCGGCGGTCGTGTTTTTCTGGGAATTCCTGCAACGGCCCAATAACCGCAAGCTGGCCGTCGTGTTGACCTGCTGGCTGGGGCAGTTGTACCTGACGGCCTACATTGCCGTGTTCCTGGGTGAACTGTTGCTGACCATGGGGGTAGTCGCGGCAGTCCGCTACTTCCGATCGCTGCCGTGGCGGGAGTTGCTGTCAAGCCACCTCAGTGTATGGCTGGGACGCGCAGCGTTGATAATAGCCTGTGCGGTGGTTATTTTGCCCCTGTACATCCGTCATGCGATGGTTGTCGGACCGACACCCTCTTGGTTCATCCGAGAACTGTCCCCCACCGAGTGGTCCTGGTTGACGCCGCCGCCGCCAGCAGCGATCGGTTGGTTGTATGACCACTTAGGCATCAATTGGCATGATCCTCAATGGGAACGCTGGGTGTTTCCCGGCTTCCTGGCCCTCGCGGCGTTGGTTTTCGGCCTGGTACAGTTATTCCGGGCTACGGGTCCGGCGGGACTGGCCAGCCGACCGGCCCTTTGCGGCGTCGCCGCCGCGGCCACTGCCCTGCTCATGATTAAAGTAACCAATTGGGGCGATGTGTTGTGGCTCCACGAGTACGTCATGGGACTGCCCGGGGAACGCAACATCCGCGCGGTCGGCCGGGTCATTCTTGTACTACTTTTTCCGATGGGTATGTTGTTGGCCTCTATGGTTGACAACATCATCACTCTGTCAACTAAGAAACGACCGATCAACAGATACATTACTACATGCATTTTGATTGTAGTTTTAATACTCGACACCTGGCTCATTCAGACAACCCATCGGCTGCAATGGGACTATGCCCGGTTCCCCATCGATCCAACAACTCGATTCCAAAGTCAGTTGATACAGATAATCAATACACATTCCAATCCACAAATAGTGTATGTATTTTCTCCTGAAAATCCCCCAAAGGAGCTAGAGTTTCCCCGATTGCAGGTCATCGTGATGCGGGCCGCCCAAGACGCGGCGTCAAGTCAATCAATGGTTATTCTGGGTATTTGCCTCCACATTGGTATACATTTGAGAGTTATGCGGAACTGATGGAATGGTTGACTCGTACCCATAAACTGAAGCCAAGTCAATTGCGGGGTCTGGTGGTCATCGGCGAGCCGGTTCCGGACCCGGACCCGGAATACGAAGGGATCATGCGGCAGACCTACCCGCCCATCCCCCTGCCGCCGTGGGAGTGATACGACCAATACGAACGCAACTGCAGGCTTACCAATGAGTTACGACCATCCCGGCACCGGCGATCCCATCGGGGGCACCGGCCTCTCCCGCGGTGGCCCATGACCGCAGCGACTACCTATTTGCCCCCCGCACCGCGAACCGTTCGCGGCCCATGGCTCTCCCCCGCGGCGGCCACGTTCGGGCTGGTCTGGCTGTTGCTGATGACCGTCGGACCGTGGCGGCTGTTCCGCGATCCGGGGACGTTCTGGCACACCGCGGTGGGTGGCCGCATCTGCCAAGAGGGTTTCTTCCGCACCGATCCGTACTCGTTCACCCGCGGCGGCGAACACTGGATCCCGCACCAGTGGCTTGGCGAAGTGCTCATGTACTGGCTCTATCGCAGCGGCAGTTTTGATGGGCAACTGCTCGTCGCGGCCACCTTGCTGGCGACACTCGCGGCGATCCTGATGGCCCGGCTGACTGCCACGGGGCTTCATCCCGCCGTCGCCGCCGTGATCCTGGCGGTCGGTTTGCTCGCCGCGGGGAGCCATTTCCACATCCGCCCGCACCTGGCGACGCTCGCCGGGACGCTGCTGCTCAGTTGCATCCTGTGTGACGTGGAGGCTGGCCACGCCTCGCTGTGGCGGCTGGCATGGCTCCCGCCACTGATCGCCGGCTGGTCGAACCTGCACGGCGGGGCGTTGGGTGGCATCTTCACCGTGGGTCTGGTCATCGCCGGGTGGCTGGTGGCGTGGCGGCTGGGCTGTCCGTCGCCGGTCCGACACTGGCGGCAAGGAGCGGGGGTGCTGGCCGTGTTGGCCGCCGCGGGGGCCGCACCGCTGCTGAACCCGTATGGTCTGGAGCTGCTCACCGCCTGGCGATCCATCCTGGGCGAACCGATACTGAAGGAGATCATCGAGGAGCACCGCCCGCTGGAGTGGGGCTCGCTCGTGGGCAGGGCCGCTACTGTATTAATGATCAGTTACTTGATCATGATAGTCGGGATTCCATTGCGGCGGTGGAGCGTGTTGCTCGTGGTGCCGCTCGTGTGGTTTGTCCAGGCGGTGGACCGCTGCCGGCACGTGTCGCTATTTGTGGTGGTGACAATCCCGATACTGGCGGCGGCGTGGCCGCAGTGCCGTTGGGCGACCTGGCTGAGCCATCGCCGGCCGGACCTGTACGACCCGCAACGGGTGCGGCGATGGCCGTGGCGGGCCCACCTGGTCGTTCCGCTGACGCTGCTGGCCGCCGCGGCGGTGTGCCAATTCCTGAAGTGGCCGGTGCCGGTGATCGGGCACGACTGGGCGTCGCCGCCGGCACAGGAGTGGCCCATTGAACTGCTGCCGCTCATGCGGGCGCACGAACCGCCCGCGGAACGCCCCGCCCGACTGTTCAACGATCTCAAATACGGCGGTTTTGTCATCTTGTTCGTACCCGGATACAAGGTTTTCGTCGATGACCGCTGCGAGCTGTACGGCGGTCCGTGGCTGGCGGAGTATGCGGCAGCCAGCCGCGACCCCGCCGCGGCCGCACGGGCGATCGAATCCTGGCAGCAACTCTATGGCCCATTTGACTTTGCGCTGGTTCAGGCTGATACGCCGTTTGACGGTTACTTCGCCCAACGCCCGCAGCAATGGGAACAGCTCGGCGAGTGTCCCATGGTCCGGTTTTACCGGTGGCGTGCCGTGAGCAACGCCAAGGAATAAAGCGGCTAATGCCCCTAAGGCCACGCCGGGGGAGATGGCGGCCGGACCCGCCGCATTTTGCAAACTCCGACAACTTTGCTAGAATTGTTGGACACGATTTCGTTCAGGGAAAGTGCCATGTCGCAAATCGTGGCAGTATGTCCGTATTGTCGGCAAGGGGGCGTGCGGGCCCCCAAAACAGCCATTGGGGACAGTGTTACCTGTCCGAAGTGCAAGAGCAATTTCACTGTCGTCCCAACCGATGGGCCGTTGCCGGAAATGGAAGCGGAACCGCCGCGGGGAACAGACAACCGGTCGGACCACGGGGAAACGACAGAAACCCGTCCGATAACGGGCTGGACGGAGGACGGCGTGACGGCGGAGAGCCAGCCCGCGTGGGCCGCGGCACCGTCGCCGGCTAGTTGTGCCGCAATTGCTCCAACTTCAAGTACAACAACGCCTTCCGACGAGGAAGCTCCGACCGCACCGGATCTGGCCACCGTATTGGCCCTGGTCGCCGCCATTGGCATCGGTCTGGCGGTGATCGCCACGCAGTTCCCCATAGGTCGCTGGATCGGCGGCGGGATCGCCGCAGTGTGCCTCGTGCTGGGGCTGCTCACTTTGGGAGCGGAGGGTCGGGTGCGGCTGTGGGGCGGTCTGGCCGCCGCCGGGCACGCGTTGCTCCTGCTTCTGATCGTATTTTTACCTTCATGGCTGAACATCGAGCCGATCGCTGCGTCGTCGGGTTTACCGGACGTACCGGTCCGCTACGACCACGCCACGGCCCAGCGACACATACTGGCAACGGAGGAATGGATCCCCGCCGGGCAGGCGTCGTGGGAGTACCGCGGGTTACGGGTGACGGTCAGCCAGGCAACGGTCGGCCCGCTGGAGCTGCGGGGACCCAAGGACGGCCGCAGTTGGACGAAGGAGTCATACCTGCAACTGCAGCTCACGGTCGGCCACGTGGGGATGGAGGACCGCAAGCGGCTCACGCAGTGGGCGGCGGGGCAGGCGGAGGGGATCCGCCTGCGGGATGCCGCCGGGCGGGAGCTGTCGCCGGCCCGGTTGACCCTCCCGGCGGGCTGGACCTGGGACCGCGGCCAGCCACTGGAACACCTGTTGCCGGACCAGTCGTCGCGGGTGCGACTTGTCTTGGAGCCGCCCGGCAGCAAAAGCGGGCCGCTGCAGCTCGAGCTGTCCGGCGCGGCGTTGGGCTTTGCCGAACAGGTACTGCGATTCCGCGTCGAGCCGCGACCCGCCGGGGTGGGACCGCCTGGCACGCCGCCACAGGGAGCGCACCCAACCTCGCCGCACGGCACCGCGCCGCTGCCGCGCGGTAACAATTAATTTTCGACCTGGTCAAAGACGGCCAACTGGTCAAACTCGGCCAACGCCCGTTCAACCATAACGTTTATAATGGTGAGACGCTCTCCCAAACCGGAATGAAGCAGCCAGGTCCGTGGCCAAACAGGAGCCGCCGTCCATGTCGCACCGCAAAGCTTTTACACTGATCGAACTATTGGTAGTCATCGCCATCATATCGGTGTTGGTTGGGATGCTCTTGCCGGCAGTGCAGAAGGCCCGGGAGGCGGCCGCCCGCATCAGTTGTGCCAATAACCTGAAGCAGATCGGCCTGGCCATGCACATGTACCACAACGACACCGGGCGGCTGCCGCCGTCGCGGCTCGGTCCCGGAATGGCTAGCTGGGCCGTGCTGATCCTGCCGTACCTGGAGCAGGACAACCTGTTCCGCCAGTGGAACGTCGGGCTGCCATATGTGTTGCAGACGGACCTGGCCCGGCAAACCTCGGTCAAGAGCTACTTTTGCCCGTCGCGTCGTGCGGCGGGCGAGGGTTTGAGCGTATGGGGCGACTTCGCGGACATGAACGCCCCGCCGGACGCCCAACCGACCAACATCCCCGGTGCCCTGGGGGACTACGCTGTGGTCATCGACCGTAGCGGTTACGACATGCCGCACGAGGCCTGCCCGTTCGTGACCGGACCGTTCGAAATGGGGCGTGGCCTGAGCCTCAACGCCATCACCGACGGCCTGAGCAACACCCTTTTGGTGGGCGAAAAGCAAGTGCCGGTGAGCCGTCACGGCTACGGCGTGTGGGATCACTCGACCTACAGCGGGATCATGAAGGGAGCGATGCGGCCCGCCGCGGCGACGGCCCCGCCAACCACCAATCCCCACGACACCAGTTACTGCTTCGGCAGCCGGCACATGACCGTGGTGCAGTTCTGTTTCGGCGACGGCAGCGTCCGGCCCATCCCCGTGACCATCAATCCTTACACTTATGAGCTGCTCGGCATGCGTAACGACGGACAGGTCATTCCGGACTGGTGAGACGCGGGCCGGACGCGGGGAGAAAGGACGGGGATTGCGGACCGTGCCGCCGCCGTGGGCGGTGCGACGATCAAAGCACACAACTGCTGATGCTGCTTGGAGTTACGACGACGTGACCGTCGCCGGAGGTGCGGCGGGGAGGTCCTCCCGCGGCCGAGCCAACTGAACGATGAACCGCTCCAGTTGTACCCGCTCCGGCAGGGAATGAGCCCCTTTCAGTCCGGCGTTGAGTTCGACTAGCCACTGGCTGAGCCGGTCGAGCCGGCGGCGACCTAGGTGCCGCAGTTGCTGCTCGGCGGCCTGCCGGGCCTTGGGCCAGGCGGGAATTCCGGCGGCGTCCATCGCTGCCGATAACGTCTGCCCGGCGGCGACCTCCCGGGCCACCGCTGCCAGCTTCCGCAACTGGGCCGACAACGGCCCCAGGATCGCCAGCGGGTCCTCCCCCGCCGCTAGCAACTCTTCGAGAATGCGGAGCGCCTCCGCGGGCTGACCCGCGCCGATAGCTTCCATGATCCGGAAGACGTCCGCCTCGCGGCTCCGGCTGACATACCGCCGCACCTGCTCGACGCCGACGGCCGCCTTCTCCCCCGCCGCCGCAGCCAGCTTGGCCAGCTCCTGGTCCAGGATACCCAACTGTTCCCCGACCAGCTCGACCAGCAGCTCCGCCGCCTCCGCCGTCAGGCTCAAGCCATAGGCCAGCGTGGCCCACTGCCGACACCATTCCGGCAACCGGTACGCGGCGGGGGCCTTGCAGACGACCTTGGCCGTGTCCGGCAAGGCCTTGGCCAGACGGGTTGTCTCTGGGAACGTCCTGGCTTCCAGTACCAGCACCCCCTCGCGGGGCGGATGGGCCACTAGCTGCTCCAACGCCGCACGGTGCTCACTGATGAACCGGTCGGCGCTCTCCACCACTACCACCCGGCAGGAAGCCAGCATCGGCCGAGTAGATAGCTCGTTGCGGACGGTCGAAAAATCGATGGTCTCGCCGGAGAAGATGCTTAGCTCCCAATCCTGCTCTTCCGGACCGAGAAACGTTTGGACGATCCGGCGGCGGACGGTGCGGCGGAGCCATTCCTCGTCGCCGACCAGGACATACACCGAGTGTCGGGGCGTAGCTTTCTTCTGCAAAAAACCGATGGCGTCCATGAGTTGCTCGTATGGGTTTTATATCGTTGTTCGGTAGCAGGATCGGGCGAACTGGAACAGTCATACCTGTCCTGCCGCCGAGGATCGTTGCCGGTATTCTTCGATCAACTGCCGCGGGGCGCCGATGTCGATCACCTCCACCTGTCCGAGCCATTGGGCCGCTGCGGGCCGGGTAAAGCCGTGTTTGGGTGCGACAAACGTGGCGGTGTAGTGAGCCTGCACGGCGACGCCGAGTGGTTCGCCGCGGTCGCAGTCCAGACCGGAGGGGATATCCACGGCAAAGACGGGGTTGCCGGAGGCGTTGATGGCGGCGATGAGGGCATCGTAGGGCGAACCGAGTGGCCGGCTCAGACCCGTCCCGAACAGGGCATCGACGATCCAGCCGCGGAAGCCATCCGGCCACGGTGTCAGCAGTCCACAGCGGCGGACGATCGCGTAGTTGGTGGCCGCGTCGGGCGGTAACTGGGCCGGGTCGCCATAGAGCCAGGCAGCCACCGGCCAACCGGCGTTGTCCAGGTGCCGGGCAATGACGAAGCCGTCCCCGCCGTTGTTGCCCGGGCCGCACAAGACCATGGTTGGCCGCCGCTGCGGGTTGAGCCGCTTCAGCCATTCCGCGCAACCACGGCCGGCGTTTTCCATCAGGACGATGCCAGGGACGCCGAACTCGCGGATCGCCCGCTGGTCCAGCTCCCGCACCGCCGCCCGCGTCAGCGTCCAGAACTCCCGCATGGCGTCCTCCTTTATGCCTGATGGACGACCACACGTTCGGGCCCGCCGAGTCCGCCTCACGGTGGCGTCGCCGCACTGGCTCAGCGTCGCACCCGCATCCCCTGACCCTGCAGCACGCTCTCGACTTCCGCCGCGGCAATCCACGGCCAGTCGCCGGGGATGGTGTGTTTGAGAGCCGCCATGGCCGTTCCCCATTCGACTGCCATCGTCAGATTATCGTGCAACAGACCGTGAATCACCCCCGCGGCGAAGGCGTCCCCGGCCCCGAGCCGGTCCACCACCTCCACCTCGTATTCCCGCGACGGGTGGAACGCCCCCCGCCATACGCCCATCCCCGTGATCCGCGTCCGCCAGGCCGTCTCTTCGGATCGGGCCGTCCCGAATACGCCGGAAACGCCAAAGCGGCGGCCAAGCCCGGCGGCAACTTCCGCGTAATTCTCGCCGCCGATGCCGAACAGGTACGCCGCGTCCGCCGCACTGGCAAACAGCACGTCGCACAGGGGCAACAGTTCGCCGAGCACCTGTGCCGCCCGCTCCCGACTCCACAGCTTGGCCCGATAATTTAGGTCCAAACTGACGGTCAGACCCTGCGTGCGGGCGGCGGTCAGGGCCTCGCGGACCACCGCCGCGGCGGAACAACTGATCGCCGGGGTAATGCCGCTGAAGTGGAACCAGCGGCAGCCCTGCACAATCGCGTCCCAATCAAACTGACCGGGCCGCACCAGGGCCGCCGCGGAGCACCGCCGGTCGTACACCAAGGCGCTAGGCCGCGGCGCCGCCCCCGGCTCGAGGAAATAGAGGCCGCAACGGGCCGCCGGATCGGCGTCGAACTGGATCCACCGATCGTCCACCCCCGCTTCCCGCACCCGGTTGGCCACCAGCCGTCCCAAGGGGTTGTCCGGCAGGGCCGATACCCACGCCGCCGCGTGCCCCAGCCGGGCCAGCCCCACCGCCGTGTTCAGCTCCGCCCCGCCGACCTCGACCTCCAGCGTCCGGGCCTGCTCCAGCCGCAGTTGTTGCGGCGGCGTCAGCCGGATCATCGCCTCGCCGAAAGTGATGATCGTTGCCATCAGTGTACAAACAAACGCGTAACTCGTTATCGCGTAACAGGTTATAATTACCGCAGCAGTGGGGTCATGCGTAACGGTCACCCTCTGGGGCCTGCCCGTGCGGCGGCGACGGCCGCGACAAACCGCCGGGCCTGCTCGGCGATCCGGCCCCAATCCTCGGCTGCAACCGCCGCCGGTTCGACCAACTGTCCACCCACCCCAACGCACGCAACACCCGCGGCGAAGTACGCCCCGATGTTGGTCAGGTCCACCCCGCCAGTCGGCATCAGCCGCACCTGCGGCAACGGTCCCCGCAACGCCTTGAAATAGGACGGACCCAGTACCTCCGCGGGGAAGACCTTGACGATGTCTGCCCCGGCCTCCCATGCCGTGAGGATCTCCGTCGGCGTGAACGCTCCCGGCAGGACAACGACGCCGTACCGCCGGCACAGGCGAATCACCTTCAGGTTCACCGTCGGGGCGACGATGAAGGAGGCCCCGGCCAAAATCGCGGCCCGGGCCGTCTCCGGGTCCAGGACCGTCCCCGCACCCAGAAGTACCCGCGCGCCGAGCCGCCGCCGCGCCGCACGGATCACTTCCAGGGCGTCCGGCACCGTCAGGGTCACCTCGGCGACCGTCACGCCCCCCTCAGCCAACGCTTCCAGTACCCGCACCAGCGGCTCCGGATCGTCAAACCGCACCACTGCGACGATCCCGGCATCGATAATCTGCTGCAACCGTTCGCGACAACTCATGCGGGCATTCTCCGCATCCGCGGCCGATCGGCAATAGCCCCGCCGCAGGCAACCCACGCAACAATTCCGCTCCCGGTACTCGACCACGGAAAAGAGATGCAACTACAGACCTCACAAGCGTTTACGACATATTCTCATGCAAAAGAGAGCGACGGGGGCAGAACAATCTTTGCCGTAGCGCGTCGTGGTACTGCCGCCGATTGGGACGGTTCGCGCCGCCGTCTGTTGCCGCTTAAGGTCCCCAATCGAATTGCGGCTTCTATTTCGAACGAAGCATGCACCATCGAAAGCATACAATAAGGTTGTATGAGCGAGCGGCGAGCAGCAGACGTCGCCATTGCCGGCGGCGGCGTCATCGGCCTCAGTTGTGCCCTGGCCCTGGCCGAAGCGGGGGCGGACGTCACCGTCTGCGACCGCGGCCCCCTTGGCCAGGAGGCGTCCTGGGCCGGTGCGGGGATCATTCCGCCGGGCCGTCCTGACCGTGCCGCCACACCGTTGGACCTGCTCCGGGCATATGGCGCCCAGCAATTTCCGGTTTTTGCGGAAGCCATCCGCCAACGCACGGGGATCGACATCGGCTATCGCCGCTGCGGCGGCATCGAGTTCCTCTCCGCTGACTTGGCCGCCGAAATCGTCCCGCTGTGGCAAAAGGAGGGGATTGAGTTTGCGCGGCTGGACGCGGCCCAGCTCCGCGAGCTGGAACCGGCGGTCCGCCCCCCCGCCGCTACCGCCGCCTACCGCCTCCCCGGATATGCCCAAATCCGCAATCCCTGGCTGTTGCGGGGACTGACAGCGGCCTGCCAGCAGATGGGAGTCCGCCTATACCCCGAAGCGGCCGTCGTCGGTTGGGACGGCCCACCAGGTCCTTCGCGGCGAGTGACCGCGTTCCGACTGGCAGACGGCTCGCCGCTAACGGCCCAGCAATTCCTCCTGACCACCGGGGCCTGGACGGATTTCTTGTTGCAGCAACTGGGCGGCCCGTCGCTGGGCATCCACCCGGTGCGGGGACAGATCGTGCTATTGAAGACGCCGCGACCGGTGGTGCGACACATCCTGTTGATGGACAAGCGGTATATTGTGCCGCGGGACGACGGGCATGTGCTGATCGGCTCGACCGAGGAGCCGGAGGCGGGATTTGTGAAGGCGAACACGGCCGCGGCGGTGGCGGAACTACTGGCCTTCGGTACTGCCCTGGTGCCCGCATTGACGACAGCCGATCTGGTGCGGTGCTGGAGCGGCCTGCGGCCGGGATCGCCACTGGGGGAGCCGGTCATCGGGCCGTTGCCCCCTTGGGAAAACGTTTACGTGGCAGCCGGGCATTTCCGCGCCGGCATCCAGTTGTCGCTGGGCACCGCCCGATTGGTCGCCGAATGGCTCGGCGGCGGCCCCCGCCTGGTTTCCGCGGACGCTTTCCGGCCCGCCCGACCGGTCACAGACCCCGCACCGCGTGCTTTCCGGTCGTAGCTCGCCTGCGGGCATCGCCTACCCATCCCCAAATTCCAAAAAATCTTTGATCATGCTGACCCCTGTCCTTGCGGCGATCCCCTACGATCCCGAACGATCCCTACGCTCGTCGCAGCCGCTAGCCCGCCCTCTCCGACGTCCCCGCCCGCCGGTACCGCTTGGCCCGCGTGATGATTACATTGACCGTAATATGCCTATGCCAATGGACCATCGACAGCAAATGGCCTTGAAATCTGGTCGATCTTCCACATACTGAAATTATGGACATTGTAGCAACACGGACGGCGGCCACCGGCCTGGCGGAATCGCTCGGATGGCTGGCCCATCACCTGCGGGGCTCCTCGCCAAACCAGGCGGCGACGGTCGATTTTGCTGCGGCGTTAGTCCGCAACGTGCTCGGCCCGTACTTGGAGCGGTTTCCGCCGACACCATTGCATGTGGCGGTCGTGGGCGGCGCCGGGGCCGGTAAAAGCACGGTCGTCAACTGCCTGCTCGGCGTCCCGGCCGCCGAGACCAACCCGCAGGCCGGCTACACGCGGCACCCTACGGCCTTCGTCGCCGCCGCGGCGGCCCCTTGGCCCCAGACCCCCGGTTTCCTCGACGGCCTCCAGCCGGCCGACACCACCTGCCCGGCCAACACCGACCGCGACATCTACCAGGTCCGCCGCCTCCCCACGCCGCATCCCCTCGATGGCTGCGTCATCTGGGACTGCCCGGACATGACCACCTGGGCCGCCACCCACTATGTCCGTCGCCTGATGGAAGTGGCGGCCTTGGCGGACGTCATTGTCTATGTGGCGTCGGACGAACGGTACAACGACCGCGTTCCAACGGAATTTCTGGAATTGATGGTCCGGGCCGGCAAGACCCTGATGGTCGTGCTTACCAAGGTCCGGGAGGATCAGGCATCCCTGCTGGTGGATCATTTCCGGCGGGAGGTCCTCGGGCGGCTGCCATGTGCGGCCGATGGCACACGACCAGGGTTGCCGGTAGTGGTGCTGCCGTGGCTATCTGAGGAGGAGCGATCCGACTTTGCCAAGGCGGGGGCGGCCCGCCGCGTGCCGCTGCTCAATCAACTGCTGGCCTTGTGCGACGAGGGGGCGAGCCGCCGCCTCCGTAACGTCCGCAATGCCCTGGAGTTTGTCAACCTTGTCGTGCGTCATCTGCACGAGATGTTTCGCGATGATCTGCAACAGTACGCCGCATGGCAACGCCTGGTCGCCGACGGCCGGCGGGAGTTGGAGCGACGCTACGAGAACGAATACCTCCGGGTCGAACCATTCGCCGTGCTGGAGCGTTGCCGCGAGCAGTTGCTCGAGCTGATGGAGCTGCCGGGAGCGGGACGCTGGTGGAGCGGGACACTTGGGTTGCTGCGGACCCCGTATCGATTGCTCCGAAACCAGGTGCGGCGGTGGTGGCAGGCCGCCGCAGAAGTGCCTCGCCCCGAGCGGGACGTCCTCGATGCGGCCTGCACCGCCTGGCAGAACGCCCTGCATGCCCAGGTCCTGCAACGGACAGCGGAACATCCCTTTTGGAAAGAGCTGGCCGGACGCTTCGAGCACAGCCTCAAACCCGCCTGGAACGACATATACCGTCAACTTCTGAACCAGTATTTCCAACAAGAAGGGGAAGACCTGGCCCAACGCTGCCAGTCGCTATTGCAAAGCGTCGAGCAGCATCGCGGCACCCGCGCGGCCCTGTGCGGCGGCAAAGCCCTGCTCGATGCGGGAGCGATCGCCGCGGTCGTGTACGGCACCTGGCCACTGGACTGGTACCACCTGGTGCTCGTCCCCTTGAGCGTCTCCGTGACGCAGCAACTGGCCGAATGGGGCGTCGGGATGCGGCTAGAAGCGTTGCGCCGCACGCTGCGACAGCGGCGAGTGGAAATCCTGCAAGCCACGATCACCGGGCCGCTTGAACAGTGGCTGCGGCAATGGCCCGCCCAGGCGGACACACCGTTAGAGCGTCTGCAACAATGTCTGGAGGAGGCACCACAACAATTGCAGGTGCTGCAGACGGCGATATACCCCCCGCCGGGGACGTCGCCGGAAACTCCGACCGTTAGCCAGGATCAGCCAAAGCCATGACGAGTGAACCGCCACCGATGAGCGTAGCGGCCGGACCGGGTCCAGCAGGGTCCCCGTCGCCAGATTCGCCGCAAGCGACGGGGGCGACGGTCAACGCCGCCACCGGCGATGCCGCGGCCACAACTGCCGCCGCCACCGGCGATGCCGCCGCCGCAACTGGCCCCCCCCCTGCCGATGTCCTCATTAGCCTAGCACCAATGCTCCGCGGCCTGCATGCCGCCGTCCGGCAGTGGCTCGATGGCCCCCACCCCCTGCCCATCCCCATGCACAAGGCCGCACGGCTCGAAAGCCTGCTCGACGACCTGCGGCGACAGGCAGACAGTTTGACCCAGGAACACCCCCTGCTGATCATCATGCTGATGGGGGGTACCGGCGTCGGCAAATCGACATTGCTCAATGCCCTGGCCGGCCGACCCATCGCCCCAGCGGCGATCACCCGACCCACCACCCGCGACCCGATCGTCTACTTCCATCACTCCGTCCGACCCGAGCGGCTCGATCCCCTCCTCCAGTTGTGCCGTTGGGTCCCCCACGACCGGGACGAGCTACGGTACAAGATCATTGTCGATACGCCGGATCTGGACTCCAACGAGCTGGCCAACCGCGACAAGCTGGAGAAATTGCTCCCGCTTGCCGACATTGTGTTGTATGTCGGCTCGCAGGAAAAGTATCACGACCGTTTGGGCTGGGAGCTGTTCAAGCGTCACCGGCAGCGGCGGGGCTTCGCCTTCGTCCTTAACAAATGGGACCGCTGTCTGAGCAACGAGGCGGGCGTCCGCCCGGACGCGGATCTGCTGGGTGACCTGCAGAACGAAGGTTTTGAGCGGCCGCTGCTGTTTCGGACTAGCGCCCAGGCCTGGGTGGATGCCGGTAGCCGCGGCCAGGACACGCCGCCGCAACTCCCGCCCGGCGAACAGTTTGCCCAACTGCAGCAATGGCTGGCCTGGGGACTGAATCGGCGGGAAATCGAGGCGATCAAGACCCGGGGAATCGAACAACTGTTGGTCAGCCTGAGGCAGGTGCTGGCCGAACACCTGCCGCCGCCGTGGGAGACCGCCTGGAACCGACTCCACCAGGAATGGCAACGCATCCTCCAACACGAGGCCCGCCAGCAGGCGGACATCCTCCTCCGGGGCGTGGAACCGTATCAGGCGGACATCGAAAATCACTTCACGCAACGGGACCAACTCCGCTACCGCGGCTTCATGGCTGCCTACCTGCGGGCCACCAGTTGGCTGCGTTCGAGCGGCGGCCGCTGGCGGAGCCGCCTGCACCCGGTGCGCTCCTGGCTGGAGAGCGGCTCCAACGAACCGTCCGGCGAAAACATCGGCGAAATGCTGCAAGAGTGCGTCCATGCCGCCGTCGAGCGGAGCCTCGACCCCCGCCTCAACGACCTGATACACCGCCTGACCCTCGCCGTCGAGCGGGTGGGGCTGCCCGCGGCCCTAGTCAACCGCCGCCTCAGCCAGCTCCAGCAACTGCCCTGGCGGCAACGCTACCAGCAGGCGATCGCCGAAACACTCGTGACCATGGAAAAGGAGGTGCTCCAACCCCGTGGCCTGCGGCGATGGATCCATTTCGTGCTCTTCCCCATTGCCAATGTCGCCCCCGAGCTGGCATTCCTGGCCACCGCCGTCACCTTGCTGTGGCAGTTCATCGTGCAACAATACATCCCCGGACTGTTCAGCATCAGTCTGGTCGTGCTCATCCCGTTGCTGGTTTTGGTGGTATTACACCTGCTGCTGAGCTGGCTGCTGCCGGTCCATTGGCCGTCCCTGCGGCAACGGTTTGCCGAGGTGCTGACCGTCCGTTTGAGCGACACCTTGCAAGGGGCATGGCTGCCGCTGTTGCCAGAAATCGAGGCGGAAATCGGCCGGGAGCGGCACGCCGTGCAGTCGTTGCAAGCAGAAATCGACCACATTTTGCAGTGGCTGTCCGAACGCCGCACGGAATCCGCCATCGCCGCCCTGTACGGGCACGATTCTCCGCCACCGACGGAATAAGATTTGCTAGAATAACCACGAATCGACGCCTAATGTTTCCGCAGGGCGGGCATACTTTCTAAAAGACTCTTGCAAGTAACCCGCCAATATTAATTTGGATACCTATGAACGACGGCAAATGGATCCAGGGGCTGAGTCCATCTGTTCCGGCGGCGGTCGCGGCGCGGCAAGTGCTGACTGTCCGGTGTGCGGCGGTCCGGCAGACCCTGCCCCGCGCGGTAGAGCAGGGGATGACGGATGTTGAGGCGGTGCACGATCTGCGGGTCGCTACGCGGCGGGCCGCAGCGGCGTTACGGGTCTTTCAAACGGTGCTACCCAAGCGACTCAGTAACGCCGCCCGCAAGCACCTCCGACAGCTCCGCCGCGCCGCTGGCGACGCCCGTGATTGGGACGTGTTCCTGCTCCGTCTGCCGCAGGCGAAACCCCTGCAACGACCCTCCGGCCATGCCGCCGCCGATTTTCTTCACGGTTACGGCCTGGCTCTACGCCGCCAGGCCCAAACCCAACTCCAGCTCGCTGCCGCAGAGCACGGCCCCGCTTTCGCTGAGGCGGTCGACAAGCTGCTGGATCACCTCCGTTCTGACAACAGCGGGCCGCCGCTACGGGTCCTGGCCCAAGAGCAGACCGCTGAACTGTTCCACATCTTCCAGGAAGCTCTCCACGCCCAGCCGGCTACGCCCGAACAGTTGCATCAACTGCGGATCCACGGCAAAAGGTTGCGTTATGCCCTGGAAATCTTCATGGTCTGCTTTCCCCCGTGGTTCGAGCAACGCCTGTACCCTGTCCTCGCCCAACTTCAGGAGCTTTTGGGCCACTATCAGGACGCCGTCGTTGGCATGGCACGGCTGAAGGAGTTGAACGAATTTCTCCGCCAGCGGCTGCCGGAACGGTTAGCCCGTCTGGCTCCCGGCTTGAATGGGTGGAGCCAATCGCTGCGGGCCCAGTTGCCTGCGCTACGCAAATCCTTCCGCCAATGGCTGGAACAGTGGCCGCCATTGGCGGAGAGAACCATCCAGTTCATAAACGACAAAGTGGCCAAGTCCAACGACTGAGCCGACGCCCGCCCCTGCGGCGGACTAGGCGGAGCATCAGACGCCAGCTACCGTGATCCCACCCACCAACACCGGGAAGGTGCTGAACCCGCCAATGAAGGTACCGGAGAGCGGATCAAGGAACCGCAACTGCAGGCCGCCCGCTGTCGGGACGACGCCCAGCAGGATGCGATCGACGCCGCTGAGGAACAGGTCGATGCTCCCAATCCCGAAGGCTTGGGCACCACCTGTCGCCATGTAACCGGCCAACAGGGAGCCGCTGGCGTTGTAGATGCGAACGTGCACTTGGTTCCCGACACGGAAAGCGGCGCCCATTTCCTTGGTGCCGTCGCCGTCGGTGTCCACCGTAAACACCTGGGTGGGCTGTCCCGGCGTGTTAAAGGGGGCGAGGGTCGGTCCGATTTGGGCGAAGCTGCCCCCGACAAATTGGAACATGCGGACACGGCCGGCACCGCTGCCGCGGCCAACGATAATTTCGGCTTGGCCATTGCCGGTGATATCGCCGGCCGCAACGGTCACACCGCCGGTAAAGGCTGGACCGAAAGGACGGAAGACGTTGCCGATGAGGCTACCGGTGCGGCTGTAGGCCGCCGCCCGCGCGGGCGTGCCTGCGACCGTCCCGACGATCACCTCGGCAAAACCGTCCCCATCTACGTCCCCTGCGGCGACGTACAGCCCCCCTTTGTAACCGCCAAACACCTTGATGTTGGCAATCACCGGAGAGGTCAGGCCGGTTGCGGGGGTCAGGAAAGTCGGCCAGGTGCTGGGATTGTTGAATCGCACGCCGGGGGTCAATGCCGCCGCTCCATCGTACACCAGTACGCGGCCGTTGGCGGCTCCCTGTGGGGCAACGATGATGTCTTTCAAGCCGTCGCCGCTGACGTCCGCCACGGCGACGCTGTAAAGACCGGAGTAACCGGGAATCGGTCGGAAATTCTGTAGCACCTGGCGGGTATTGGCATTGATAATCCGCACCGTGCCGTTGCCGGTCGAGGTCACCACAAACGCCACGGGGGGCGGGCCGCCCGGGCTAGCCCCTTCGATCGCTCCGATGTCCGGCTGACCGCCAAAGGCCCGCGGGAACCCGACGCCGCGTTGATCGGTGCCGACATTATCTGGGTTGGATCCCGCGTTATAGGCAACGCTGCTGCCGAGGAACGGATAAAACTTGGTGCCGTTGGGGGCTGTGTTGAGGGTCGCTCCTTGGTTAATGGCCGTCGCACTGACGCCGACGATGTTGAAATTGACCCCATTGACGAAGGTATGGCCATCGGTGGTTTGGATCAGGTTGTGACTTCCGGCAATTACCCCAGCATCGCTCAGGTCGTGGTGGGTGGTCACCGTGCTGCTGTTGTTGGAGATCAGGGTGCTGATGATTTGGAGGTCGCCCGCATTGTACACACCAGCCCCGTGTTGGAAGGCAATGTTGCGGGAGACCGTGGAGCTGTGCAAGTCAACGACGGCGGTGTCGGCGACGTAGACGCCACCGCCCCGCGAGACACCCGGGGCGGTCGATGAGGAGCCGCCGGAGCGGGCGATGTTGGCCCCGACGGTCGAGTTAGAGATGAGGGTATAGTCGTTGGCCAAGTAGATGCCGGCCCCAAGGACGTCGCCGCCAGGGCCAGCCACACCGCCGCCACTGCCGCCAGCTCCGCCGTTGACGGTGATCAGTTCGGCTCGGTTGTTGGTGACGCTGCTGAAGCGGAGGCGGATTTCGGACCCGCCCGCCGCTGCGTACAGGCCGGCCCCCACGGCCAATCCGCCGGCGCCGCCGTCGCCACCAATGCCGCCGATGTTGGCTCCGCGGTTGCCGCCGGCGCCGCCGCTACCATTGCCACGCAGTTGGTTGCCGTCAATGTTCACGGCATAGAGATCGGCGGCCGTCCCCAGCCCGGCGGCAATATAGATGCCGCCACCGGTAGCGTCGCCACCGCGTCCGCCAGCACCGCCATCCCCAAGGTCGGTGCCACCGCTACCACCGTTACCGCCAGGGCTGGCGTTAGCAAAGTTGTTGGTAATACTGACTGTGTGGATGCGTAAGGTTGTACCAGCAAAGTATACGCCGCCGCCGGCAGCGTGGCCGCCAGATCCGCCCATGCCGCCCAGACCATCTATCAAGCCAGCGTTGCCAGCCGTGCCGCCATTGCCGCCCGTACCGGCCGTGACCTGGTTGTCGGAAATTCGCGATTGTTCCGTGATTTGGGCCAGGGTAACGTTACTACCGGCGTAGATGCCGCCGCCGCGGGCGTCGCCGCCGGAACCGCCGGCACCTGCATTGCCAGCACTACTGCTAGCCCCCGATGCATTGCCGCCATCGCCGCCTATTCCGCCGGTACCTGCCGTCACACTATTGGAGGCAATGATGGTGCCGCCACGAACAGTCAGCATGCCCTCGCCGATATACACCCCGCCGCCTGCGGCCAGACCACCATCACCACCGCTCCCTCCCAAGCCACCGTAGGAACTGATACCCAGACCGTTGCCGCCGGCCCCGCCAGCACCACCACTCCCACTTTCTGCGGAGTTGCCGCTGACCGTGACCCCGCCGTGGAGAATCAGCGTACCGGCGGCAAGGTAAATGCCGCCACCCAAGGCTTGGCCCCCCGCACCGCCGGCCGCGCCGTCACCGGCACCCGTACCGCTGAAGGAGGCGTCCTCCCCGTCGGCTCCTAAACCGCCGCTCCCAGCACGAGCGGTGTTGTTGTTGATGCTTGAGGAGCGGTCGATGGTAATCGAACCGCTAACCAAATAGATCCCCCCACCTAGGGCCGAGCCCCCCTCGCCTCCTGCCGCTGCGGTAGTAAGGGCGGCGCCGCCCGCACCGGCTTCGGCTAGGTTGCCGTTTACTCCAGAGTTGTTGTCGACGGTGACCGAGCCGGTCCCAACGTAGATGCCACCGCCATAGGCATGGCCACCACTTAGACCTAGCAAGCTGGCCGGACTGTTCTGACCAATGGCCTGATTATTGTTGACAACCGAGCGGCGATTGACAATCACCACACCGCTGGCCACATAGATACCGCCGCCGTATGCGTCGCTACCGCGGGCACTGTTGCCGGACGAGCCGCCAATAGCCCCGGTGGCACCCGTGGCCGCATTACTGTTGACTAACGAGCTATTGTCAATGGTGACGGTACCGGTGGTGAGGTAAATACCGCCGCCGTATGTGTTGCCGGACGGCCCGGCGTCGCCGAGGGGGTCGGTGCCATTACCACCAGCGTCAGCAAAGGCGAGGTTCTCTGTGATGCGGGAGAGGACATCGACAGTCACCGAGCCGCTAGGTAGGTAAATGCCGCCGCCACGGGCGTCGCCGCCGGCCCCGCCCGCGGTGCCGCCATTGCCACCCCGTCCGGCGTTCGCTTCGTTATTGAAGATGATCGATTGATTGCGGATGGTAACGCTGGCGCTGCCGGCGGCCAAATAGATGCCGCCGCCGTAAGCCCAGCCACCATCCCCCCCCGTGGCCCCGGCTCCACCAGCGCCGCCGGAGCCGCCGTAGGCCGCATTCGATAGGACAAAGGAGGACTGATCAAGGGAGATGCTACCGCTGGCGGTAAACAGGCCGCCGCCAGCGGCGTTACCACCGTTGCCGCCGTTGCCGCCATTGCCGCCGCTGGTTCCGCTTCCTCCTTGTCCACCGTCGCCCGCCTCGGCGACGTTGGAGCGGACCAAGCCGGTGGTCACCAGCTCGATGTTGCCGGAGGCAAAGATGCCGCCGCCATAGGCGTTGCCGCCTGCCCCGGCGTGACCGCCATTACCGCTCCCCGATAAACCAGCACCGCCGGAGCCGCCGTTTCCGCCCGCGGCGGCGAAGGCCCCGTTTTGTTGCACTATGGAGAAAGACTCAACACGTACCGACCCCGCGGCGGCGTAGATCCCACCCCCGGCGGCACTGCCTCCGGCCCCGCCCGCTCCGCCATCGCCGCCGGTGCCAGAACCTCCTCCCCCCGCTCCGCCAGCACCCCCTGATCCCGCCGTCGCGGCGTTGCTGACGATCAGCGAAAACTGCCGGACAATCACGTCGCCGGCGGCGGCATAGACGGCTCCCCCCTTGGCCTCGCCGCCCGCGCCGCCGGTGCCGCCATTCCCATAACTCCCAGAGAAGGAATAACCTGCTCCGCCGTTGCCACCTCTGCCGGCCTGTGCCTGATTGTTGCTAAACTGGGTAGTGTGAATGATCACGTTACCGGAAGTGGAATATAAGCCACCGCCGTAGGCATTGCGGCCGTTACCGCCAGCCGTCCCAGCCGGAGCCGAACTAGTGCCATCTGTCCCGTCCGAACCGGCAAATCCCAATGCGAGATTCGAGATGACCGCCGCGTTGGTGAAAGAGACGGTGCCGCCCTGATTGAGGATGCCCCCGCCCCACGCGTCGGTATCGCCGGGATCAACTGCCGCCGTACCGTCATCGACTGCCGTGCCGCCCGCGATGATCACGTTGCGGAACTGCACTATGATATTTGGGCCAATCACGTGAAAGACGCGGTCCTGCTCGGTTTGCTGAATCGTGGCCCGGTCGGGACCATTTGTTGTAATGATGATCGTTTTAGTGCCCGACGGGTAGCCGTTGTTACGGATGTCCAGGTCGCCATCCAGGTTGTCGTTGTCTTGGCCGCTGAGGTTGGAACGGGTCAGCGTGTAGGTAGCACCTGGTGTAAGCAGAATCGTGTCAATGGCGTCAGGACTGTTCAAAGCTTGCGTGATAGCCCAACGCAGGCTGTTAGCAACCAGAATATCATCCGCAGCATTCGGATCAGCATTGAACACGGCGGGGGCGATACGGTCGTCGAGCTGTTCGAGCTGCGGCCGGCACCGTCGCGGCGATAAAGTGTGGGCGATCGGAGACGTGACCCGAAACCACCGATGCAGCGACTTCAGCCATGGGGTAGTTCGGCGTGTCATGGGGGACTCTCCTCTGGTGCTTCAATGCCGATGACGCAGAAGCCGCGACTTTACTTCCTATCGTCCCGGGAACCGTGCTTCTTAATAATTGAGGACGCACACCCGTAACCATAAATCCATTCAGGTAGCAGTATAACCGTTATCGATGAGCAGTAAAAGAGGGTAGATTGAAAAATTTGGGCAATTTCAAACTGCGGAATCAGTATTTGGAACAGATTCCCGAAAGTATACTAAGGTCATTAACACCGGGCGGATGCATCCGTTCCGCCCAAGCCATAAAATTTGACCAAAACGTCGTTAACCGGATAAATCCGACATTTCCGGCGTCCGATAATCGGCCTCACTGCCGGCGGCCATCCTTCGGTGACAGCTCCGGCGGCGCTACCGACGGTACGGGCGGTCCCACCAAAGGTTGCGGCCGGTGCGGCGGCAGCGACTCTAACCGCGAGGGGAAACAGGTATCCAGACATCCCGCGATTGGTGCGTTGCTACAACCGCTAACGACCACTAACATCAGGCTGACCAGCGCAAGACAAACCCTCTTTGGTGCCGCGATTGACCCCGCGATCCACCGCCGGACGATTAACGGTACTCTCGACTTTGCCATCATCATAATGACGACAGGCCTATCATTCCCATCATGACGCCGGCTTATATCGCCTTGCGAGTGGTAACTCAACCGCAACCTCCGCGGGGGTGTTGCTAGTACAGCACAAAGCCAGATGTTCCGGGTCGGTTTACGAACCGTCGAGCCCTAATGTGCACAACTTGTTGCCAAACAACAGCTTACGCTATAATTTTCTTACCTGCAATTCATAGGACCATCCGCTATCCGCTTCGCCGCCAGGTGGTGCCGCTCGGGTGGTCCTCGAGAACAAATCCCAGCTTGTGCAGCTCGCTGCGGACGGCGTCAGCCTGCTGGAAGAGGGTTTGCCGGAGGGGATTGTCCTTGGCGGCGGTCTTGGCTAGCGTACGCAACTGGTTACGCAGGTCGATCAGCAGTTGCAGCAGTTGTGGCACGACCGCGTCGCCGCCCACGGCGGGGGCAGTCGCCTGGAAGGTCAGACCGAGAATGTCCGCGATTTGCTTCGCCAAGACGACGCCTTCCTCGAAGGCCTGACGGGCAGGAGCGTCCGCCTGGGCAGGGTCATCGAGGCGTCCCTGGTCGGCGCGGCGGTGGAGGGCGTTGACCAGTTCGAACAGCACGCCGATAGCGCCGCCGGTGTTGAAGTCGTCGTCCATGTATTCGCGGAAGCGGCGGGACAGGGCGGCATGCTCGTCGTGGGTGTAGGTATGCTCGGTCGTTGCCTGCTGCGGGGCCGCTACCGACGCCCAGGGCCGCCGCAGGATCCGCTCAACCCGTTCGGCGAATCGCACAAACGTCTCGTGGGCCCGGCGGGCCTCCACCAGCCCCTGTGGTAGCGGCGTAGATGGATTGTGCCAGTCCCAAACCCCCAGGTCGATCGGTGTACGATAGTGGGTCTTGAGGATGAAAAACCGCAAGGCGTCGCCGCTGATGTGCCGCAGGGCATCGGCCACATTGAGGACATTGCCGAGGGAGCCGGCCATTTTGGCTTCGTGGCCGTCTTTGTCGCGGAGCTTCAGCAGGCCGTTGTGCATCCAGATTTTGACGAATTCGCCGCCGCAGTAGCATTCGCTCTGGGCCAACTCGTTTTCGTGATGGGGAAATTGCAGGTCGAGGCCGCCGCCGTGGATGTCGATCGGGCAACCGAGCAGGCGAAGAGACATCGCCGAGCACTCGATGTGCCAGCCAGGCCGGCCACGGCCGAAGGGGCTATCAAACTGCACCTCCGGCGGCTCGTCCGGCCGGGCCGCCTTCCACAGGGCGAAGTCGCCGGGGTTCCGCTTTTTGGGGTTGATCTCCAGTCGGGCCCCCGCCGCCATCTGTTCCGGGTCGCGGTGGCATAGCTTGCCGTAATCGGGATCGCGGGAGATGTCGAAATACACGTCGCCATCGGCCCGATAGGCGTACCCTTTGGCTTCGAGGGTCTGGATCATCTCGATCATCGCGGGGACGTATTCGGTGGCCCGCGGAAAATGGTCGATGCCGGCGACGTTGAGGGCCTTTAAGCACGCAAAATAGTCTTCGGTCATCTCGCGGGCCAGGGCGGTGACAGTGGTCCCCAGCTCCTTGGCCCGCTGGATGAGCTTGTCGTCCACGTCAGTGATGTTGACGACCCACTTGACCGAATAGCCCAGCCAGCTGAGATAACGCTTGACGGTGTCGAAGATGACCGGGCCGACCATATGGCCGATGTGGGCAGGCTTATAGACGGTCGGGCCGCAAACATACATGGTCACCGTCTCGCCCGGTTGCTTGTGAAACGGCTGTTTCCTTCGGCTCAACGTCGAGTAAATCTGCAGCGTCATGCGTCCCTCAATCGGTCTGTCAGCCATCCGGTCCAGCCTTGGCCCAGTCGATCCGATGGACGGCCCGAATTATCACTTATCAACTGATGCTAGTGATCTTTACGGCGGCGTAGTCGTTCCCGGCGACGACGTCCGGGCCAGCAGCACCACGGCCTGGGCGGCGATCGCCTCGCCGCGGCCGATGTGCCCAACCCCCTCCCCCGTTTTCGCCTTGACATTCACCGCTTCCGCTGACACCCCCAACAGCTCCGCGATCCGTTGCCGTATGGCCGACTTGACCGGCCCCAGCTTCGGCTGCTGGGCAAACACAATAACGTCACAGTTGACCACCCGCCAGTGGAGCTGGCGGAGCCGGCGGCAGACCTCCTGCACGAACAGGCGGGAGTCCATACCGGACCAGCGGGGGTCGTCGTCCGGGAAGGCGTCGCCGATGTCCCCCAGGCCGGCCGCCCCAAGCAAAGCGTCGGTCAGGGCGTGCAAGACCACGTCGGCGTCGGAGTGACCGAACAGGCCGCGATCGAACGCCACTTCCACGCCGCCTAGGATTAACGGCCGCCCCGTCACCAGCCGATGGGTATCGTGACCGATGCCGACCCGGTATTCCGTCGCCAAGTTGGCCCCCGTGGCGGATTGCCCCTGGGATGGAATGCTCTCGCAATATCGCGGGCGATTTTAAGGGGGATTGTACGATCCCAACCGCCAGATGGCATGGCATGTGCTACTCCAGCGGCCAGTCAAAATTCGCTTTAACTCGTTGAGCCAATGGATGTTACGTTCTCAGACGGGGCCGCGAGAGCAGTGAAGGTTCAGCCGCCGATGGCGTGCATCGTCCGGGCCGGCTTGACGAAGCGAGCGGTGTTGATCTCATGACCTTCCCATTTGTTCCAGACCGTCGCGGCGAGTGCGTGGACGATGGCCGCGGCATCAGGCGGCGTGGCCCGCAGCAGGGGACGGATGTCGGTCTCCTCTAGGGCAAACAGGCAATGCCGCAACTTACCGTCGGCGGTCAGACGGAGCCGGTTGCAGGAGCGGCAAAACGGTCGGGAGACCGAGGCAATGACGCCCACCCGTCCGCCGCCGTCCACATACTCGTATTCTACCGCCGGGGCGGTCGGGTCGCCGGGGAGCGGCCGCAGCGGCCCCACCCCTGCGGCGATCCACTCGATCAACTCGTCCGCACAAACGACCTTTGACCGCTCCCACGCCTCGGCCCCGATCGGCATGTATTCGATGAACCGCAGCTCATAGCCCTGCTGGCGGCAGAAACGGGCCAGCGGCACGGCGTCGTGCTCGATGAAGCCCCGCACGGCCACGGCGTTGATTTTGATCGGATGGAACCCGGCCCGCCGGGCCGCCTCCAGCCCCGCTAAGACCCGCTCCAGGCCGTCGCGGCGGGCCAACTGCCGGAACCGCTGCGGGTCGAGCGTGTCCAACGACACATTCAGTCGCCGCAAGCCCGCGTCGTACAGTGCCGCTGCCTGCTCGGCTAGTAACAGGCCGTTGGTCGTCAGCGCCAGATCATGGATGCCAGGAACATCCCGCAGCATCCGCACCAGGCGATGCAGGTCCCGCCGCATCAGGGGTTCGCCGCCGGTGAGACGCAACTTGTCGATTCCCAACGGAGCAACCATGCGGACAAACGCGGCGATCTCCTCAAAGCTTAACAGCTCGCTGCGGTCAACGAAAATCACGTCCTCCGGCATGCAGTAGACGCACCGAAGGTTGCAGCGGTCGGTTACGGAGATGCGGAGGTTGTTGTGCCGGCGGCCGTAGCGGTCCACCAACGGGTGCGGCTGCACCGTCAGCAGCGGCGGTGCGGCGTGCGGCGGATCGACAGTCAGCGGATGGCGGGCCACGGTGGTATCGTGACAATTCCGGTCACTGCGACGGTGCCACTCACGGCTGCAGTGCGGGTCACTGCGGCGATGCGGGTTCGCTGGCCGATGCGGCGAGCGGACGCGGTGGTTCCCTCATCGTCCCCGCTCCGGAGGGGTGCACCCACTCGCCACGGCCGTCCGGCCCGATCTCCTTTTTCCAGATCGGCACCACGGCCTTGATAGTGTCCATGATATACCGGCAGGCGGCAAAGGCCTCGCCGCGGTGCGGGGCGCTCACCGCCACGGCGACGCTCACCTCCCCGATGGCCAGACGGCCCAGCCGGTGCATCACCGCCACGCCCCCCAACGGCCATCGCCGCTGCGCCTCCGCGACGATCTCCGCCAACTTCTGCTCGGCCATCGGCACGTAAGCCTCATATTCCAAATACGCCGTGGCCTGATCGCCCGTCAAATCGCGGACGGTCCCCAAAAACACAGCCACCGCCCCGCAGTGCGGCCGCCGCACCGCTTCGGTGAGGGCTTGGTAATCGATCGGTCCGCGAGTCAAGGCGATCATGGATTTCATGTCACAACGTACTGTCGGGCTAGCCGCGTCCGGGGCCGCAGCAGCTTCGGGCATCGGGGATGATACAGATGCGGTCATGGCCGTGTCAGGCCTACGCTGAACTCCCGCCGCTGACCGGCGGAATGAGGGCCACTTCGGCACCAGGGGGCACTACCTGTTCGTCGGTCAGGTACTCATAGTTCACCGCTACGGCACAACGCGGCAGCCAGCTCGCCAGCATCGGATGGCATTCGGCCAGTTTCTGCCGCAGCAGGGCCACGGTCGCTCCCGGCGGCAGCGGCACTGTCAAGCTTTCCCGCCCCGCCGCTTCCCGTAGCCCCGCAAACAGCCGGACGGTCAGCGCATGCGGTTCCATACGGCCATTGTAGTACAACCCTCGGCCAGATACGAGACTACCGCTGCCCGAACGGGACTGAGTCGAGCTAGGCGGAAGCCGACTGGCCTTCGGCTTCGGGCCCGTTTGCGGAGGGTCACCACAATGTCCGGCGGGTCGCCCGCAGATACTCCGTCGGCGCCGGAGGTAGCGGCGAGGCCAACTTCAGCCGGTACAACACCCGTCGCTGCGACGGATGCCGCTCGCTCCGCGACTTGGCACTCTCCAGCAGCACGGCGACGCTCCCCGTCTGGCTGTACACGGCCGCATCCATCCGTCGGGCCAAAATATATGCTACGGTCTCTCCCTTCTCGGCCGCTTGCCACGGATCACGGATCAACACCCCAGGCCGCCGCAAGTGGTACAGCACCCAAAATGTCTCCAGCGGCGCTGTCCAATCGTACTGCACCAGCACCGGCCGGTCCGGCGGGATGATTGCTTCCGCCGCCCGGAGGAAGGCCAAATCGTGGCGGTAGTCGTCCAGCATCGCGCCCTGGTAGGCGGTCCAGGCCGCATACGTCATGACCGTCCCGGCGATGGCCGCTCCGACAGCCCGCGTCCACGTCGCTGCCAGCATCGCTTGGCCAGCCACAAACCCCATCAGCACCGCAAGAGTTCCAAACCCGATCGCGACCGGCAAACCGCCAGGAATCCGCGGACCGACGATCGCGGCTAATGGGACCCACAATGCGGCGACCCCCGCCGCCAGTCCCCCCGGCAGCCAGCGGTACTCGCCGAACCGGCGGCGGCACCACTCCCACGCCGGCCGCGCCCCCACCGCCGCCAGGATGGCCCACGGAGCCAGACACTGCAGCAGATAATGATGGTGCTTGCCGTCCGCCAACGAAAACACCAGCGGCGGCGTCAGCCCCCAGCACCACAAAAAGCGTTCCGGCCCCGGCCGACGCCACGCCGCACGCCACGTCACCGCTAGGCCGACGAGCGCCAGCGGCGTCCACGGCAACATCACATACGGCAACTGTACCGCGTAATACCACCAGGGTTCCCGCAAATACCCGCGATGCAGCCGACCCAAATAGTGCTCTTGCCACAACTGTACGATCTCCGGGTAGCGGCCGAGGACCGCCAGCGGCCAGGCCAACGCCGCCGCCGCGGCCAGCAGCCATCCCCACAGCCACACATAGCGGCTCAGCGGTCGCCAACTCCGCTGCGCCGCCACAGTCCACACTAGGTACGCCACCAGCGGCAAGGCCGCCATAGCCGTACCAAACAACAGCCCCTTGGCCCAGTTAGTGGCCCCCAGCAGCACAAACAACCCGGCCATTGGCCACTCGCGACCGCCCCAAAAGCGGTATGGCCGTGCTGCCTCCGAAGGCAGTTGTCCGCCATGATCGAATTCCAGCCAGACAAAACACGCAATCGCCGCTGTGACGAACACGCACAAGAAAATATCCGCCTCGGGGTTGGCGGCGTAATAGTAAAACTCCTGCATCGTCGCCAGCAATGCCCCGCTCAGCAGGCCGACCGACCGGCCATAGAACCGGGCGGCGATCGCCGCGACCATCAGGACGATCGGCACCGCCGCCAGGACGGCGGCCAAGCGGGCGACGCCGTCGTGAGCATCGGTCCCGGCCAGGCGGTACACCAAAGCGATCCACCACATCGGCACCGGCGGCCGCTCCAGCCAGGCATCGCCGCCTATCGTCGGGATTAACCAGTTGCCCGACGCCAGCATCTCACGACTTGTTTGCGCCTGCACCGATTGGTGGCCGCTAAGCGTCGGCCCCACTACAACCGGCACGCACAACAATGCCAACGCAAACCCGGCGAGCAAAGCCCCGCCTCGCCCGACGAGCCGCTCGCCGGTCGCCGATCCGTCTAGCCTGGCCGGCCCCGCCTGCGCCAACGCTGGCAGCTTCCCTGTGTCCTGTCGCCACGACCGCCACCACCGCCACCATCGCCACCCCATCCAGCGCCATCGCACCGTCACTTCCACGGCCTCCGTGGCACATCTCGCCCGCCGATCGCAGCACGGCGATCGTTATGCGATCCGCACCCCCCTCTTTACCCGAGTTCCGCCGATCAGAGAAGACGGACTGCGGGGAGCAACCCGTGACGGAAGCGGACTCTTTACCCCCATGCAGGCCGGGTCGTCACGACGATGCAGAAAGAGCCTTGGCCGTAACCTTTAAGCTGTGGGACGGCCCCGCTCCACTTGCTACCCTGTCCCTCCTGGGAGCCCGGTCGTCACGGCGATGCAGAAAGAGCCTTGGCCGTAACCTTTAAGCTGTGGGACGGCCCCGCTCCACCTGGCGGAACGGATCGCACTCATTCCGGCTGGGCCAGACCTGCAGTGTAGGGAACCGTGCGGCCAAGCGTTCGGCCAGCATCTCGACGCCGGGACGTTCGGTGGCATAGTGTCCGGCGACGATCAGGGCGACGCCCGCCGCACGGGCCGCCAACGCCTCGTGGAACCGCACCTCGCCGGTCAGGAAGACGTCCGCCCCGTGCCGCTGGGCATCCGTCAGGTATTCCCCCGCCGCTCCGCAGGCCACGGCGACCCGTTGCACCAAGCGCTCGGGCGGCCCGACGAACGCCACGGCGGTGCTGCCGAGCCGCTCCCCCACGCGGCGGGCCAACGCCTCCAGGGGCATTGCCGCTGCCAGCCGTCCGATGCGGCCTTCCCCCTGTTCCGCCGGTCGATGCAGGGGGTAAATGTCGAACGCTGGCTCCTCGTAGCTATGGGCCTGTCGCATCGCCGTGACGGCCGCGGCCAGGTTCGACGCCGGTACCAACACCTCCAACCGCCATTCGTCGACTTCCTCGCGCCGCCCCTTTTGGCCGACCGCCGGTTGGGTTGATTCCGTGCCAAAAAACGTGCCTTTGCCGGCGACGCGGAAGCTGCATTCGCGGTACTGGCCGATGATGCCGGCCCCCGCCGCGAACAGGGCGTCCGACACGCGGGCCAAGTCCGAATCGGGCACAAAGACCACCAGTTTGTAATGCGGTTCGCCGCAAGGTCGCGGCCGCAGCGGTCGCGGCTCGGTGATCTCCAACCGGGCACACAGCCAGTCGTTGATGCCGCCGCGACAGTTGTCAAATGCGGTGTGCGGCGAATAGACCGCCACGCCGGCCTGTACCAACGGCAACAGCAACGACCCGTCTGCATCCGTCAGGGTCAACCGCTTGACACCGCGAAACAAAATCGGGTGATGGCTGACGATCAGTTGCACCTTCTCGGCCACCGCCTCGGCGACCACCTCCGGCGTGATCGTCAGGCAGGTCAGCAGTCGCTCCACCGGCGCCTGCGGATCCCCCAGCAACAGCCCGACGTTATCCCACTCCGCCGCCAGCGACCGCGGGGCGAAATCATCCAGGTAACGAACCACATCCGCTACCGCAACCATACTTATTCTGCCTCCTGTTGCTTGCGTCATTGCAATGTCACTTGACCTACTGCTCCCACAACGTTCACCTCCTGTGTGTACATTACACGGTAATATCACCAAACTTGCCACGCTTCCTGTCCGCTTCATGCCGAGCGCCGCTGCCGGTGCGGCCCTGCGGGCTGACGCCGCGCGGCGGGCCGCCCTCCATCCCGTCCGCCCTAGGGTGTGGCCATGGGTCGGTTACGATGTCTGGCCATGAGGGCTTTCAAGCAGTCTGAGACTGTCTGAACTATCAGCCTGTCTGGGCCAGACGCAGGCCGATCGGCAGGCTCTCGCCGAACAGGCGTGCGGACTCTTCGCGGCCAGCAGCGACCGTCTCGGCGACCATCTGTCGCCACGCCAGCGGGGCCGCGTGCCGCTCCAACAGCTCCAATACCCGGCTGCGATGTTCCTCATCGACGTCTAGGGCCCGCAGGCCGCTGCGGCGGGCCAACTGCGACAGGCAAAACAGCCACCCGAGCCGCTCCTGCTCGTCCAGCGGCTCGTGCTCCAGCAGCACCTCCAGCCATCGCTGCACCACCTGCGGATGGACAACGGCGTTGAGCGGTCCGTAGAGCAGCACGCGGCTACCCAGGCGGGTCAGCGACCAGAACAGATACGGCGGCAGCGGCACCTTCTTGAGGTCGCGGAGCAAGGCTTCGCCGAGCTGTTCCTTGATCCGGGCATCGAGCCGCTCCAGTGCCGCGGCGGCCCGCCACATCTCGACATACTCGCTGGCCGGCGGCCGGGAAAAGGCCTTCCCCTTGGCCGGCAGCAACACCGGCTTGAGCCGCTGGAACAACTGCTGTTGCAAAGCGGTATTCAGGCCGCCGGCCACCCGCCGCCACATGATCCAGTATTCCGCACCCCCCTCGGGTACGGCCAGCTTGCCGGGTGCGGTGCCGCTGGCGCTGGCCGCTGCGGTGATGATCTTCCACAAGCTTTCCACGCGGTAACGATCCAGCGGGTCGCCAAATCCGGGCCGCAAGACAAAACCGGCCAGATGATACCAGCGGGCAAGGTGGGCCGGCGACTTATGCCGTCCGGCGGCATGCTCTTCCAGAAACTCCCACAAGCGGCGGCACAGGTAAGTTGGCCAGTCCGTCCGCGGCGTCTCGAGCACCTCCTCCAGGCGTCGGGTCAGCTCGGCGGGCGTGGGCGGGGCCGCCGCGGTCACGCTCCCGGACGGTTCAGAGGAACCGCCACCGGCAAACACGGCCCGCAGCAAGGCCCCCGCCGCCTGGATCTTCTCCTCCGGAAACACCTCCACTAGCCGCGATGCCTCCTGCGGCGTGCCACGCTCCTCCGCCTCCGGCGACGATGGCCAAACGACGTCGCGGATGTTGAATTCCAGCTTCCAGCGGTTGCCCGCGGCGGACTCGCAAAACAGCTCCAGTGTGCCGATCTCCGTGCAGCGGGCGGCCAGGGTCACCGGCACCCGTTTGACGCCGGAGCGTTTGCCGCCACGCAGAACCGTATGCAACGGCGGCAACGGCAGCACCGCCTGCGGCGGCAAGCGGAGCAGTTGCCCCGGCTGGTCTTCGCCCCGCACGGTGGACGCATACAGCGGAAAGACCACCGGCTGACCAATCGCCAGCTCCAGTTTGGGTTGCTCCAGCCGAACTTCCGTCCCTTCCTCGAGGTGGCGAGGCACCACGCACAGCAGCGACAATGGCTGCTCCAGGGGTGGCGGCGACGTGGCTGCTGCAGTGGTCGCCGGTGCCGTCGCCGTCGGTACCGCCTCCGCAGTGTCTGTTGATCGCGTTCCGGCGTCGTCGGTGGCGATCTGAATGTAATAGGAGCGGGGGATGCCGCCGCCGATGCGGCGTCCGCCCGTGGACCGCAGCCACGCAAAGTAGGCCGCTCCCCACGCCACCGCCAGGTCCAACGACGGGCTGGTCAATACCAGCGGCTCCCAGCGGTGGTTCGGGCGGGTAAACCACTGGCCCATCACCTCCAGCAGCCGCTGCCGCAGACAGGCGGCCTGGAAAACGCCGCCGTTGAACAGGATCGCCTCGGGGGGCGTGTCGACCGGCAAGTGTTGCCGCAAAAACGCGGCCAGGTGACGGGTAATCGCCGGGTCGGCCACGTAGGGCAGGCCCATCTCCTGCAGGCCGAGGCGCTCCTGTGTCGCCGGCACGGCGTCGTACGGCACCGCCGGGAAAAACCCCTCGAAGAGGATTTGCTGCACGTCTTGCGGCGTCAGGTGGAGCGAGGCACTGCCGCCGACGACAGCCCGCCCGCGGCCCATGACCGTGACGGCATAATCCCGCGGTGGCGTCTCCCCAAGCAACGCTTCCTTGGCTGCCCGGCAGGCTTGCACCAGCCCAGCGAACTGGGCCGGGTCCAGCCGTAGCCCCGTCAGCCGCTGCTCCACCCAGCGGGCCAACGCCAGGTCCATGTTGTCGCCGCCGAGCAGCAGATGGTCACCGACAGCGTCGCGCACGAACGCCGCTTCCCCGTGCGATTCCGTCACGCGGATCAAGCTGAAGTCGGTCGTCCCGCCGCCGACGTCCACCACCAGGCAGCGCATCCCCACACGCAGGCGGGCTGCTTCGGCCGGCGTGTGCGTCCCCAGCCAGGCGTAAAACGCTGCTTGCGGCTCCTCCAGCAGCGTCACCTGCTGCAACCCCGCCTGCCGCGCCGCCTCGGCGGTCAACTGCCGGGCCACATCATCGAACGACGCAGGGACGGTGATGACCACCTCCTGACGCTCTAGGCGATCCTCCGGCGTGCGGCCCGGCACAGCATTCCACGCCGCCACGATGTGCTGCAAATAGCACGTGGACGCCTGCAGCGGCGACATCCGCGGCACCTCCGGCGGTGCGCCCCAGGGTAGCAACGGCGCCGTCCGGTCCACCCCTGGATGACACAGCCACGACTTGGCGCTGGAAATCTGCCGGCCGGGAATCTTGGCCCCGTACTCGCGGGCGAACAGGCCGCACACTGCCGCCGGATCCTTCTGCCATGGCAAATCGATCGCCCCGGCGGGCAGGTCGTTCGGTCCCGGCAAGTACAAAAACGACGGCAACAGCGGCCGCTCCCGCACCTCGCCCACCGCTACCACCTGCGGAATCAAAAACGTCTGCAGCCGCGGGCCGGCCCCTGCCTTGGCGGCCGTATCGACATACGCCACTGCAATGTTGGTCGTGCCCAGATCAATTCCCACCAAATATCGCGACATCCCGTAACCCTTCCTGACTCTCCTGCAACCCCTACTTACTCGTGGCGACCTCCGTCGTCACACTTGCCGGCCCCGGCCACGCCGGATCACCCTCCCGACGGGCCAAGATGGAAACTGTCCCAGCAGGTCATGCCCGATGACTACCGCCGCGACGGCGTAGCCTTACCGATGACATAGAATAACGGCATAATGGAGGCGATCGTGATGCAACCTCTCGCCCGGCGGGCCGGCGTATCCACGGTCGTGGGTTTGGACATCGGCGGCGCCAACCTCAAGGCGGTCGCCCTTACCGCCAGCTCCCCGGCACCCGCGGCCATTAGCGTCCCTTTCGCCCTGTGGAAACAACCGGACGCATTAGCCCAAAATCTCGCTGCACTGCTGCAACGACTGCCGGCGGCCGATGCCCTCGCCGTCACCATGACCGGCGAGCTATGCGACTGCTTCGCGACCAAAGAAGAAGGCGTGCGGGCGATTATCGACGCCGTGCAACAGATTGTTCCGTCAACTCTACCGACATATACATGGGCCATGTCCGGCCGGTTTTATCGACCGGACGAGGCGGTGCGGCACGTGCTGCAGGTGGCGGCGGCCAACTGGCATGCCCTGGCCACGGCCACGGCCCGCCAGTTCGCCCCACGCGGTCCGGCGTTGCTTTTAGACATCGGCTCGACCACCACTGACATCATCCCTCTCGACGACGGCCGGCCCTGCCCGACGGGTTGGACGGACACCGAACGTCTGCAGAGCGGCGAGCTGGTCTATCGCGGCGTCCGTCGCACGCCAATTTGTGCATTGCACCCCGAGGGGACCTGTGCAGAGTGGTTCGCCACAACGCTGGACGTCTTTCTGCTGCTCGGCGATATCACGGAAAATGCGGCCGACTGCGAGACAGCGGACGGACGACCCGCAACTCGCCACTACGCTTGTGCGCGCCTGGCCCGCATGTTGGGCGGCGACAGCACCACCATCGCGGCGGACGCACTCCTCCGCTTCGCCGGGACAGTGGCCGCCCGCCTGCAGCAGGAGCTGGAGCGGGCCATCCGCCGCGTCTTGGACGCCCGCGACGGCGGCCGCCGGCCCTGGACGGTGATCCTCTCCGGCTCCGGCGAGTTTCTGGCCCAACGGCTCGTCGCCGCAGTCTTCGCCGACAGCATGCCCCGCCCCGTCGGACGGAGTGCCGATAGTATCCCCCAGGTCGTCCGACTGAGCCAGGTCCTGGGACCGGAAGTTTCTGCGTGTGCGCCGGCCTGGGCGGTCGCCGTGCTGGCCCGGCAACAGTTGGGCGGCTAACAGCTACATCCGGCTGTCTATAGATCAATTATGTACACAATGTGATAATTTGTCAAGTACTTCCGCATTTTTTTCCGTCCGTTTTCCGTTTCGACTGCCTTTTCCCTTATGAGGCTAACTCCAGCAGGGGTAGAATGAAGGAAAAGGGCAAGTATCGCCGCTGTGCGGCGGGGGAGGGGAGTATGGGCAGCAGGTTCTTTTCTCTGCGCGCCGCCGTATGCCCGGTGATGTGGGTCGTCGGGCTCACCTTGGCGGCTGGCGTTTTGGCAGTCGGTGCCGATGAGCCTGAAGTACTGCCGCCGCCGCGAACCGCCGCGGAGACGGCCCCCGGGGAGAACCCTCCCGCCCCGCCGGCCACGGACGTTGACCAACCCGATGCGGGTGAGCCGGGCGTGGTGCCGCTGACCAAAGGGCCGATCCACGAAGCGTTTGCCGAGCCGGGAGCACCCACCCGCGGCAAGGAGCTGACCGCACCGAAGGCCCCGCCGCCGCCCGTACCGGAAATTCCGCCGGAAACCAAACCGGAAGGGGAAAACGTGCAGTGGATCCCCGGATATTGGTATTGGGACGAGAGCCGCCAAGACTTTATCTGGATCAGCGGATTCTGGCGGAACGTACCACCGGGACGGGTGTGGGAGCCGGGCAAGTGGTATGAGGTGGACGGGCGATGGGTGTACCGGGCGGGGTTTTGGCGTCCGGCGTCGATGACGAACTGGCGGATTGACTTGCCGACGCCGCCGCCGTCGGTGGAGAGCGGCCCGAGCACGCCGCCCCCCAGTAACGACGCGGTATGGGTCCCTGGCCATTGGGAATTCCGTGACGGCCAATATGTGTGGCGTGGCGGCTATTGGGCCTACCCCAACGGCACCATGGTCTGGCATCCGCCGCAATATATCGCCACCGGCAGCGGTTATCTGTACGTCCCCGGTTACTGGGACTATCCGCTAGAGTACCGCGGCTTGCTGTTCACACCGGTCTATTTCACGCAGCCATTGTGGTTGCGGCCGGGCTGGTGTTTTCGCCCCCGCCTGGCGATCAGCCTGGGATGGGGACTCGGTTGGGGCAACGGCGGACTGTTTACGTCATTGTTCGTCGGTCCGGGCTGGAACTACTTCTACTACGGCAACTGGTGGAACCCGTGGTGGTGTGATCCCTACTGGATGTTCCCGAGCCTGTATTGGGCGTCGCCGTGGACGGTGTCGCTGAGTATCGGCTGGTGGTACGGTTGGGGCGGCTGGTGGGGTGGGCGGTTTTGTCCGTGGTGGTGTGTGCGTCCGGGGTGCTGGAACCCCTTGTGGCATCACTACTGTTGGCTGAACCGGAACAATCCGCGGTGGGCCGTGCAGGTTCAGACGGCGGCGTTGGTCCACACGACCGGCGGCCGCGTGCGAGCGTCCAGCGGGACTGCCGTCGCCCCAGCGGGGCAACCAGCCGCACGCGTGGCGGGATTAGCCGGAATAGCCGGCACCGCCGCGACGGCGGCCAATGCCGCAGCCCGGCCGGCGACGCGTCAGCCTCAACAGCCGCAGTCCGGACCGCTGATCCAGCCCGCCGAGCGGTTGGTCCGACAGATCGCCGCACCACCGCCGGCCCGCCGTCCGGCTAACGCGGCTGGCAGTCCCTTAGGGAACACCATCACCTCGACCAGTGCGTTCCGGCCCACCTTGCCGAATTCTTCGACAGCGAATAATCCGGCAAGCACCAATCCGGCGACGACTCATCCATCGGCATCGGCACCGTCGCCGCCGCCGGCCCGCCGGCCTGCCCCCGCTGCGGACGCGGGGGCAAAGCCGACCGGGGCCGCCGCATCGATCCAACCGGTCAACCGGCCGCAAGTAGAAGTGGGAGGTCCGTCGACGCCGCCGCGGCCGACGCCACCGACGCCGCGACCGACGCCGCCGCCAGCGGTCCGGCCCGCTGCCCAAGAACCAAAGACCCCGGCTCCTCCAAGCGTGCGTCCGGGGACGTCCCAACCGACCGGCAGCCTGACACCGCCCAGCCTCACACCTGCAAGCGGTCCAGCCGTTACATCTCGCCCGCCGACTGGGCCTTCAACGGTCCCCCATCGCGGTCCCAGCCCACAACCGTCGACGCCGCCACCTGCCGCACGGCCCAATAGGCTGTCCTCCCCCGGGACGACGCCGCCACCTGCCGCACGGCCCAGCGCCCCGGTCGCTCCGGCAGGGTCACTGTCCCCCTCCGTGCGGCCTGCTGGATCTGCTACACCTTCAACGCCCCCGGCGACCTTACCGCCCACGCCGTCAGGCGTGCGCCCCTCTCCAGCCACCCCCAGCCTGCCGGCAACGCCACCGGCAGTCCGACCAGCCACCCCCAGGCTGCCAGCAACGCCACCGGCAGTCCGACCAGCCACCCCCAGGCTGCCAGCAACGCCACCGGCAGTCCGACAAGCCACCCCCAGGCTGCCAGCAACGCCACCGGCGGTGCGGCCTGCCCCGTCTGGTCCAGTCATCCGTCCAGTCGGGCCTGCTATTCCTGGCGGCGGCCGCTACGGTGGACCCATCGGCGGCGGCATTCCCCCCGCCGGACGGGTCGGCCCCCGTCGCTGATAGGTTCGCCCCCGTCGCTGATAGGTCACGATTGACCCGCGACCGACAATTACTGAGCTGTGGCCTGTTGTGTCGGCTCGGCCAGGGAGCGGGCGCTAACGTCCTTGTTCCCGTCCAGCCAGGCCACGTCCCCCGCTTCGGCGAACCGCTTGATCCCCACCTGCTTGATCGCCGCGTCTGGCACGACCTTCAGCGGCGTGTAACGAGGATGATGGCTTTCCTTGTAGGGGTCATTGATGGCCGCGTTGTAACAGCAGATCATCGCCCAGCGGGGATGGTCGCTGCGGTTTTGGTCACTGCGATGCAGCAGGTTGCAGTGGAAAAACAGGGCGTCCCCCGGGTCCATCTCGATGTAGCGGTGCGGGAACAGGTGCGGCCGCTTGAGGATCTCCTCGACCCGCTCGCGGTCGGCCCCGGCCTGCTCGCCGGTCAGGACATGGTTGATCCGCCCGCACAGGTGGGTATTCTCGATGACCTGGAGACAGCCGTTTTCGCGGGTCGCCGGATCGACCGCGATAAACACGCTCACCAGCCACGGCAGCAGCACGCCATTTTGATACCAGTAGCCGTAGTCCTGGTGCCACGTCCAGGCGCCACCGACTTTGGCATCCTTGAGGATCATCTTCGAGTGGTAGTGATAGACTTCGCCGCCGAGGATTTTTTCGCAACTGCGGACCATCCGTTCACAGCGGGCGAACATGCCGTAGATGCCGTCGCCGGGGTGGTTCCATAGGGACAGTCGCACCACGCCCCCCTCGCCGTCGGCGCGGCCGAAGGCGTGCTTGTCCAGCTCGTGGTCCTCCTTGGCCGCCCGCCGCAATAAATCGATCTCCTCGGCGTCAAAAAATCGGCGGGCCAAATAGTAGCCGCGGGCGTGGTACTCCCGTACCGCCTCGTCCGACAGGATGGCTGGCATCGACTGACCTCCAAAAATCCTTCTGGCGAAATGTTGATCCACCCTTTTTTAATATATCAAAATGTGGCATTTGCCGGAAAACGGCTCCCGCCCCCGGTGTACTCGAGGAGATCCCCCCATGCGGCGAGCGATGCTTCCCGCCGTGCTGGCCGCGGCGGCCGGAGGATGCATAACCATGCTGGCCCTGACGGAACCGCAAGCCTGGGCGGAGCGGCCGGTGGTGACCGCCGGCCAGGCCGGCCGGTCGGTGACGATTGCCCCGCACGGGATGGTCGCCACCAGCCACCCGTTGGCCGCCCAGATCGGCCTGGAGATACTGAAAAAAGGCGGCAACGCGGTCGATGCGGCAATTGCCACCAGTGCGGCGATGGGAGTCCTGGAGCCGACCAACTGCGGCATCGGCGGCGACCTCTATGCCCTCGTCTGGGACGCCAAAACCCGCACCATCCACGGTCTGAACGCCAGCGGCCGCGCCCCCCGCCTCGCCAATCGGGATTACTTCGCCAAACAAGGCCTCAAGGAAATCCCCACTTACGGCCCCCTGTCGTGGTCGGTGCCCGGCTGCGTGGACGGCTGGGCCGAGCTGCAACGCCGCTTCGGGACGATGAGCCTGCGCGAATTGCTGGCCCCGGCGATCGCTTACGCCGAAAACGGGGCTCCGGTCCCGGAAATCATCGCCGGTTACTGGCGGGCCGTCGAACGGATGGACGATCCGGGCATGCGGCAAACCTTCCTGATCGTCGACGAGACGGGCCGGCGGCGGGCCCCCCGCACCGGCGAAGTCTTCAAAAACCCCGACCTGGCCCAATCCTACCGCCTGATCGCCGAACAGGGACGCGATGCCTTTTACAAAGGACCGATCGCCGAGAAGCTCGCGGCCTTCTCCGAACAGGTCGGCGGCCTGCTCCGCCGCGAGGACCTGGCCGAGCACCGCTCGGAGTGGGTCCAGCCGGTCAGCACCACCTATCGCGGCTACACGATATGGGAAATTCCGCCGCCCGGGCAGGGGATCACGGTGCTCCAAATGCTCAACATCTTGGAGCAGTTCGACCTGAAATCCCTCGGGCCGCACTCCGCCGAGTACTGGCACTTGTTTATCGAGGCGAAAAAACTGGCCTACGCCGACCGGGCCCGTTATTACGCCGATCCGCAATTTGCCGCCGTGCCCGTCCAGGAACTGATCTCCAAGAAATACGCCGGGAAACGGGCGGCGGGGATCGACAGGAAAAAGGCCGCTACCGACGTGCCGCCGGGCGATCCCAAGCTGGGCATGGGCGAGACGATTTATCTGTGCGTGGTGGACAAGGACCGCAACTGCGTCTCACTGATTCAAAGCAACTTCCACGGATTTGGTTCCGGCCTGGCCGCTCCCGGCACCGGATTTGGCATCCAGAACCGCGGCTGCCAATTCTCGCTGGACGACAACCATCCCAACCGCCTCGAACCGGGCAAGCGTCCCTTCCACACGATCATCCCGGCGATGGTTACCCGCGACGGCCAGCCATTTTTCGTCTTCGGCGTCATGGGGGGCGACATGCAACCGCAGGGCCAGGTGCAAGTGCTGGTCAATCTGATCGACTTTGGAATGAACGTCCAGGCGGCGGGCGAGGCCCCTCGGATCGAGCACATCGGCCACCCCACCCCCACCGGCCGTGCGGCGGCCCCACAGGGCGGTACCGTGCTGGCCGAGCCGGGCATTCCCGAGGCGGTGCTCCGGGAGTTGGTCGCACGCGGCCACCGCGTCCAACGAGTTCGGGTCAACGGCGGCGGCTACCAGGGCATCCTCATCCACCCGCACACCGGCATGCTCCACGGCGGCACTGAAGCCCGCAAGGACGGCATCGCCATCGGCTACTGACTGTTCAAAAACTGGACAGGCAGAGGATCAAACGTCGCCGCTGCATGTTTTTGGATAGCAAATGATATCATCTGTGTGTATAATTCCACGTGATCCCCCCTAACTGTGAACTCTCCCCCGCCTCACAGGTACCCAACCAGGTGTCCCCATGTGGATGCAGCTGATCCAGTTACAGTTGGTCATGGCTGTGGCCGCGGGAGTCGGCGGCCCGTGGGCCGTGGCCGACCGTCCCGCACCCGGCGACCATGAGCCGCAACTTTTGCCGCTGCAAGCAGTTCCGCCTGCAGTGTCGTTGATCCACGAGGTGCTGCCCGTGCTGACCCGTGCCGGCTGCAACGCCGGGGCCTGTCACGGCAACCTCAACGGCAAAGGGGGCTTCAAGCTATCGCTCAAAGGCGAAGACCCTGCCGCCGACTACCAAGCGTTGACCCGCGAGATGTTCGGCCGGCGGGTCGACATCCACCGGCCCGACAGCAGCTTGATCTTGCAGAAAGCCACAGGCCTAACGCCGCACGAGGGGGGGATCCGTATCACTCCCGCCAGCCGGGAATACGCCATCCTCCGTGATTGGATCGCGGCGGGCTGCCCGAACGACGCCATAAATGCTCCTAAGCTTGTGCGACTGCGTGCAGAACCGCAGGAAGCATATATTGTGGATCCTGACGATCGCCTGACCATCCGTTGTGTCGCCCAATTCGCGAATGGGACGGAACGGGACGTCACCGATCTGGTCGCCGTCGAGTTCGCCCACGTCGGGGTCGCCCGCTGGCAGTCGCCCGCGCAGGTGGTCCGCGAAGGTTTCGGCGACACCGTCCTGCTGGTCCGTTACGGCCATCTGCTCCGGCCAGTGCGGCTGGTGTTCCTCCCCAACCGGCCAACATTCGACCCCCGCGACTATCCCTCCGACCACCCCATCGACCGCTTGGTGATCCAGCAGTTGGCCCGGCTACGGATCCCGCCGGCTGAGCTGGCGGACGACGCTACGTTTTTACGGCGGGCCTACCTGGACGCCCTTGGGCAACTGCCCAGCGTAGAGGAAACGCGGGCCTTTCTGGCCGACCGCGACCCGCATAAACGCGAGCGACTCATCGACGAGCTGCTGGCCCGGCCGGAATTCGCCGAACACTGGGCCAGCAAATGGGCGGACGTATTGCGGGTCGAGCGGAAAACGCTGGACAACAAAGGGGTCAGCGTCTTCCACCGCTGGCTGGTCGAGCAGATCGCCCAGGACCGGCCGGTCAATCAGATCGCTTACGAGATCCTCAGCGCCACCGGCAGCACCTATGCCCATCCGCCGGCCAATTTCTGGCGGGCGATCCGCGACCCGTTGCAACGGGCCGAATCGGTCGCCCAGGTGTTTTTGGGCGTCCGCATCAATTGTGCCCGCTGCCACAACCACCCCTTCGACCGCTGGACGATCGACGATTACTATCAGTTCGCCGCCTTCTTCCAGCGGCTCGACTATCACGTATTGGAAAATAACCGCCGGGATCGTCTGGACACGCACGAGTTTGTCGGCGAACAGATTGTATATCAGAAGCGAGAGGGCGAACTGATCCATCCCAAGACGCGGCAGGCGGCGCGGCCGCGGGTGCTCGGCGGTACCGAGTCACTGGGAGGTGATGAGCCACGGCTGCAAGCCGTCGCCGCATGGGTCGCCAACCCGGCCAACCCCTTGTTCGCCGCCGCGCAGGTCAACCGCATTTGGTACCATCTATTAGGCCGCGGCCTGAGCGACCCGATCGACGACCTGCGGGTCACCAATCCGCCCAGTCATCCCGAACTTATGGCCTGGTTGGTTCGCGATTTGCGCGAGCATGATTTCCGCCTCAAGCACCTTGTACGGCGGATCATGACCAGTCGGACCTACCAAGCTTCGTCCGTGGGCCGCACGCCGGCCGCGGCGGAGGACGAGGCGTACCATTCCCGGGCCTTGGTCCGCCCGCTGACCGCCGAGCAACTGCTGCAGGCGATCAGCCAGGTCTGCGAGGTGCCGCTGACCTTTCAGGGTTACCCGGCGGGGCTGCGGCCATATCAAGTCCCTGCTCCGCCGCAAAGCGGTCGCCGCAATGTGGCCGGAATTACCGAACTATTCCTGAAAACCTTTGGCCAACCGGATCGGCTCCTGACCTGCGAGTGTGAACGCAACAACGATCCGGGCATGCTGCAGGCGTTTCAACTGATCACCGGCGAGTTGCTGCAGCAGATGTTGCGGCAGCCGAACAATCGGCTCGGCCGTTTACTGTCGAGCGGCTACAGTGAGGCAGCGATCCTCGAGGAGCTGTACCTGGCGGCGCTCTGCCGCCCACCCACGCCCGCGGAACAGTCGCGGCTGCTGCAATACGTCCGCTCGCAGCCGGACCGGCGTGCGGCTTGGGAAGACGTGTTGTGGGCCATCCTCAACAGCAAGGAGTTTCTGGTCCGACAGTGACATCGCCGGATAGCCGGCACCGGCACGAGTTTCTGGTCCGACAGTGACATCGCCGGATGGCTGGTACGAGCATGGAGTTGTGCGGATGCTGCCAAGCAACCCCAAACAAGCTACGAGCTTAAACCCCTTAACGCACCCCGCATGGGGATGCAGCCGGCGAGCCGTTCTCCGCCTGGGCGGGCTGTGTCTGTTCGGCTGGCATTATGGACAATTGGTAGCGGCCGCAGACAGCCCCGCCGCACGAAAACGGGCCACGGCCCGCGGCGTCATCTTCCTCCACCAGTGGGGCGGCCCCGGACAGCACGAGACCTTCGACCCCAAACCCAACGCCCCGGACAACATCCGCGGCTGGCACGGGGCCATCCAGACCCGCATCCCTGGCGTGCTGTTCGGCGAACGTCTCCCCCGCACCGCCGCCATCGCTGACCGCCTCAGCATCGTCCGCTGCATGCAGCACCACATGAAAAACCACAACTCCGCCGGGTACTATAGCCTCACCGGCGTCCCCCCGCCCAGCGACGACCAACGTCTTCGCGACTCGCTCGACCTGTTCCCCGCCTACGGCAGCATCGTGGACCGGCTGGCACCTTCGCCGCCGGGGATCGCCACGTTCGTCGCCTTCCCGCACGTGATCTCCGACGGCTCCATCACTCCCGGCCAACACGCCAGTTTCCTGGGCAAAGCCCACAACCCGCTGCTGATCACCCGCGATCCGAACCGCCTGGACTTCCGTTTGCCCGAGCTGACCCTGCCGGCGGACCTGACTGTGGAGCGGCTCGAGAATCGGCGGGAAATGTTGCGGCTGATCGATGCCCAAAGCGGCCTGCTGGAACGCTCGTTATTGGCCCGCGGCATCGAAGACAACTATCAGAAGGCGCTGGCGATGCTCCTGTCGCCGCAGTTCAAGAAGGCATTCGACTTGAGTGCGGAGCCGCCGCAGGTGCGGGAGCGTTATGGCCGCACCACCTACGGCCAGGCCTGCCTGCTGGCCCGCCGCTGCATCGAAGCCGGGGCCAAATTCGTCAACGTCTACTTCTCCGCCTCTATCGGCGGCCCTGGCGGCGGCTGGGACTACCACGGCTTCAACGGCGAAAGCGTCCCCAAACGCCTGGATGAACTGTTGCCGATCACCGACCAGACCCTGCCGGCGTTGATCACTGACCTGGAGGAGCGGGGACTGCTGGACGAGGTGCTGGTGGTCTGGGTCGGCGAGTTTGGCCGCACCCCCCGCATCAGCTCGAATGGCGGCCGCGACCACTGGCCGCAGTGCTACACGGCGGTACTGGCCGGCGGCGGCGTACGCCGCGGCTACGTCCACGGCGCCAGCGACAAAATCGGCGCTTTTCCGACCGTCGGCCTGGTTCGCCCCGAGGACTTGGCGGCGACCATCTTCGCCGCGCTGGGGCTGGACCCGCACACCGAGATCTATGACCGGCTCAAGCGGCCGCATCCGATTGCCCGCGGCCAGGTCGTCCGCGAGTTGTTCGCCTGACTGCCGCATAGCGTATTGCCACTCCGGCCGCTACCATATCCTTGAAAGGATCGCTTGCGGGGAGAGTCGATGTGGCGCGGCTGATCGTCACTCGCGGCGTCGATGAAGGGCGGCAATACGAATTGGTGGAACCGGTCGTCACCGTCGGCCGCCACTCGAGCAATACGATCATCCTCCACGATATTCAGGTATCCCGCCGGCACCTGGAGCTGCGGGCGTTGCCGCGCGGGGGACACTTGCTACGCGATCTGGGCAGCGGCAACGGCACGCTGGTCAATGGCCGCAGCGTGGTCGAAACTTCTTTAGGCAACGGCGACACGATCACCATCGGCCAGACAGCCCTGTTATACGTCAGTAGCGGCGGCATCGCAGCGGCAGGCACAGAGCACACCGAACGGATCCGCTGGATCACTGGTACACCGGTGCAAGCTTACCCGCAAGCGGCGATCCGCACCGTGCCGGGGGAAACAGGCAGCCAGATCATGGCCCGCCCCGCGGCGGCGACCGAATGGGTCCAGTCCCGTCTGGCTGCCCTGGCCACGCTCTACCAGGCTACCGAAGCGGTCAGCCATATCCTTGATCTCGACCAACTCCTGGCCAAACTCTTGGAGTTGATTGTTAGCACCGTCGTCGCCGACCACGGCTGCTTTGTGATAGTGGATGAACGGGGACAGCTCGTGCCGCGGGTCGTGCGTAGTCGCAATCCCGGCGACGAGGTGCAGTGGTCGGTCAGCCGCACCATCGCCGAACATGTGTACCGCGAGGGTCACGGCGTGCTCATCTCCGACGTCGCCGGCGACTCCCGCTTCCGCTCCTCCGAAAGCCTGCACCGCCAACAGGTTCGTGAAGTCATCTGCACCCCCATGCGTGGCCGCCGCGAAACGGTCGGCATCCTCTATCTCGACCGGCAATCGTCGATCCAAAGCTTATTGCGGTCCGACTTTCCCGCCGGCCAGTTCACTGAGGACCACCTGACTCTGGCCACGGTCGTCGCCCACCAGGCGGCCATCGCCGTAGAGGAAAGCCGCTACCACCGCGCCCTGCTGCAGGCTGAGCGGCTGGCGGCCATCGGCCAGACCATCGCCGCACTGTCCCACCACATCAAAAACATCATGCAGGGGATCCGCTTCGGGGCCGACCTCGTCCGCACGGCCCTGAGGGATGACGACCGCGAGCTGCTGCTCAAGGGCTGGAAACTGGTCGAACGCAACCAGGACCGCATTGACCACCTGATCCTGGATATGCTCTCATTTTCCAAGGAACGGGAGCCGGTCATCCAGCTTGTCGATTTAAACTCGCTGTGCGGCGACGTCCTGGAGCTGGTGCGAGGCCGCGCGGCGGAAAACCACATCGAGCTGCTCTGGGAGCCGGGCAGCGGTGTCGAGCAGGTCCCTTGCGACCCGGACGGCATCCACCGGGCCGTATTGAACATCGTGACCAATGCCCTGGATGCTTTAGAACCTCAAGGCGGCGGACGGATAACTGTCGCCACTGCCGCTGAGCCACCGTGGGCCGTCGTCACCATCGAGGACAACGGTCCCGGCATCCCTCCCGAAATCGTCGAGGACATTTTCAAACCATTCGTCAGTACCAAAGGGGCTCGCGGCACCGGCTTGGGGCTCCCGGTTTCCCGTAAAATCCTCCGCGAGCACGGCGGCGACGTCGCCGTCCGCAGCGCCCCCGCCTGCGGCACCTGCTTCACCCTCCGACTCCCCCTGCAAACCCACCCCGCCGACGCTACCGAACCGTCCCCCACCAGCGAATGATTCTAACTGCGGTTCATCTGACACCTATTGGAAAGCAGACCAAATCCTTACGTTTAAAACGTTCCGGACAGCCTAACGCCTGTAGCTTGTTTCGGTGTATCTATGGTGTACCACCACGAATCACTCCCTTGCGGCGTCCGCTGTCGTTCCGAGGGCATCCCCCGCACGCCGTTGAGCTTTCCCGCACATTTTCTCTGGTTAGAACATTTTGCCTGCATAGCATCACTGGTATGGCTCGCGATACCGTTTTGTCATTTTTTTCTCAAGTTCCCTGCCAGAAGCCGTAATGTGTTTGATGATGGTAGTAGCGATGGGACGGCGTAGCCGCACCGTGCGGCGGCGACCGGATCGAGCGTGAGGCTGCTGCCATGACCCACCCCAACGGACCGATGAGCCACTGGCAACCACCCCAGGACCCTGCGGGATCGAACACCAATATCCGTCGCGGGGTCTTGTTAGCTGTCGCTTTGCTGACACTGGGGATGGTGTCCGGGGCGGAACCGCCGTTGGAGGGGGCACGCACCAACGTGCAGGATATTATCCTTGCCCGAGCGGCGCTGGCCGCACTGGATCGAGCCGAAGAGCTGCGCGGCGTCAACTTGGTGGTGAGCGTCGTCGACGGCGTGGCGGTCATCGGCGGGCCGGTTCCTACTTTGGCTCACGCTCAAAAAGCCGAACAGATCGTGCGGGCGGTGCCTGGCATCCGCGATGTCACCAATACCTGTTTTGTGTCCAGCGGCCCGGATCCGTTATTGCGGGCGATCAGCCGGGGGCAGCCACCGCGGTCGCCGCACGGAGACGACCTGCCATCGATCGTCCGGCCCGCCCCGCCGGTCTCCCCCTTCCCCATCCAGCAGGCCCGCTTTGAGCCACGCTCCCCCGGCCAGCAGGTGGTGACCAGCCGCCGCGTGCCCGATCCTGTAGGTGGGCAGGATGTGCTGGGTCCGCCAGTCGCCCCCGTCCCCCCCGCGGCCGCAACTCCTGCTGCGGTACGGGATGTTCCGCCGGTAGCCCCGGGAACCCTTACGGGCAACGCCCGCGAGTCGCCGCTGGCCGCCGCATTGGCTATCCAACGCTCGGACCCCCGCTTTGCAGGGTTAAAAATCGACTACCGCGACCGGACAATCTGGATCAGCGGCACGGCGCGGCGGCCGGGCGATGCGTGGGACTTGGCCGCCCAGCTCCGCCATATCCCCGGCGTGAGCCGCATCGTGGTCGGCACGGTCGAGATTGTTAAGCCGTAGGACGCCGGAAGGGGCGCAGGATCTACCAGCCGTTATGCCGCTGATCGCTCCGTTCCGCCACATTCTGATCACCATCAGAAACTTGTTCCAACGACTAAAAAACTTTTGAAAGACATTTTTGATTGACAACGTTTCGCAGGCGGCGGCAGTACCAATTAGCCGGCCGCTGCGGCCCCGACGGCCGCCTTTGCCGGCATTGTTGCGTAACTTATTGTGTGGTCAGCACTTGCACGCCGATGGTCCGCCACAGCTCGGCGATGAGCTTGTGGTATTCTGCCTCGCGGGCTTTACGGAGCAGCTTGTCCCGGATCTGGTCCTGCACCTGCTGGTCGAAAGGGCGGATTCCGGCGTATTGGCGTTCGACAACCTTGACCAGGTGACAGCCGGTGGGCGTTTCGATCACCTCGCTGATTTGTCCCGACGACAGGGACCAGACCACCGGTTCGAGGTCCACGGGTTGGATGGTACCACGGGTAGTGCCGACGCCGTAGCCGCCGTTACCGCCGGCCAAGCCGCAGTCGTGCTGGCGGGACAGGGCGGCGAAGTCCGCTCCCTCGAGGGCTGCCCGCCGGAGTTGCTCGGCAAGCTGCCGGGCCTGTTGCGGCGTCGGATGCCGCTGGTAGCTGATGAAAATGTGCTGCCATCGGACGTGATCCTCGATGCGGAACTCCGCGGCGTGTGTCTCGTAGTAGGCGCGAATCTCGGCAAATCCCGGGGTGCGGACACGGTCCTTCAGCAGGGTGCGGGCGTATTCTTCGGCCATGATCTGCCGGATCAACTGCCGGCGGACCACCTGCATCGTCAGCCCTTGAGCTCGCAAGATGCTGACGAACTCCTCCTCGTTGGCGGCATTGTAGCCGCGGCGGATCTGCTGTAGCAACCGTTCGGCGTTGGTTTCCGCAAATTCGCGGATGTCCTCCCAGGCAGACAGCTTGCCCAGCTTTTTGAGCCGAGCCTGCATGTCGGCAAGCAGCAGTTCCCGCTCGATGATCCGTCGCAGCTCGGCGGAGTACAACTCGTTCTGCTTGGCCGCCCGCAACGGCCCCGGCAAGTCCCGATATTCCGCCAGCCGCTGGTAAACGGCCTCGCGGACCTCCTGGTCCGTGACCACCAGGTTCGATCCGATCAGGGCGACAATGCGGATGCGGGGCGCAGCCCGCTGCAGCAATTCAGGCAGACGGGCCAAAGGGACACCGCCGGACAGGTAACTGGCGGTCTGCACGGCGACAGCTCCCGCCGGGCGGTCCTGTACCGGGAGCTCCGGCCCCCCCCTCGACGACGATAGCGGTGTTGCCGGGGTGGACGGGCCAGGCGGCATCGTGGGCGGAGTCGATGGCCCCGCAGACGGAACAGCCACCCGAAACGCCGCGGGAGAGGGCGTTATCGCCTCGTCCAAGGGTGACTGGCCGCGAATCGTCGGAAGCGGCACCTGCCGGCACCAGCGGCACCCCAACGGGGCGATCATCATCCCCACGGCCAACCAACCGCCGATTCGCAATAGCCGTGCACTCATGATCGCCCCGTCCGGTCGGAATAGCAGACGCGGCCGCTATAACATAGCCGATCGATCTTGCAAGACGTGTTTGACCGCTGAACTGCATTTGCTGGGCAGGTGGATCGATTGCTACCCAGATCGCCTGGGCTGCTCCAAGGAGATACCCTCACCTATCCCCGCCAGGAGGCACCCTCACCTACCCCCGACAAGAGCTACACTCATTTATCCCGGCGACGCGGCCGCCACCTGCGGCGACGCCGACGCGGGTACCGGTAGCAGTCGCCGCAACAGTCGGTACATCCGCACCGGATCGTCTTCCCCCTCCCGCAGCCGCAGATACAGCAGCCGTTCATCGACCAGCTTGATCCGGCCACGGCTCATCGCCGCCAATTGCTCGGCTTTTGGCCGGTTCCGATAGGTCAATACTAGGTCCGAACGGTCGCGGTGGATTGAGACAATCCCCCAGGGGACGCACCGCAGGCGGATCTCGGTGGTCCGCATCAGCCATTCGACCTCCGGCGGCAGAGGTCCGTGCCGGTCCCGCGTCTCGCGGACGAAATCGTCAAGCTGCTCCAGCGTCCGCAGGCGGGCCAGGCGGCGGTAAAACTCGATCCGCAGCTTCTGGCTGACCACGTAGTCCCGCGGCAGATAGGCGGGCCAGGGGAGGTGGAGATAGACTTCCACCGCCTCCTGCGGCGGCAGATGCTTCAAGGACCGGATGGCGTTTTCCAGCAGTTGGCAGTACAGCTCATAACCGACTGCGGCGATGTGGCCGCTCTGCTCCGCCCCCAGAATGTTGCCCGCGCCGCGGATTTCCAGGTCCCGCAGGGCGATCTTGAAGCCGGCCCCCAACTCGGTGAACTCCTCGATCGCCTTGAGGCGGCGGCGGGCATCCGGCGTGATCGACTTGCGGGGATCGACGATGAAATACGCATACGCCCGCAGCTTTTGCCGGCCGACGCGGCCCCGCAACTGGTGCAGGTCGGCCAGACCAAACGTATCCGCGTCGTCCACGAAAATTGTATTGGCGTTCGGAATGTCCACGCCGCTTTCGATGATCGTTGTCGCAACCAGTACGTCCAGCTCGCGGCGGACAAAGGCGACGACTGTCCGTTCCAGCAGCTCGGCGGACTGCTGGCCGTGGGCGACGCCGATGCGGGCTTCGGGCACCAGCTCTCGCAGCCGCCTGGCCACCTCCTCGATGTCGTGGACCCGGTTGTGGACAAAAAAGACCTGGCCGCCGCGGTTCATCTCCCGCAATATCGCCCGCCGGATCAGCGGTTCTTCCCAGATGATGATTCGGGTCTCGATGGGCAATCGCTCCGGCGGCGGCGTGGTCAGGTTGGATATGTCCCGTAGCCCCAACAAGGCCGCATGCAGTGTCCGCGGGATCGGCGTGGCCGTCATGGTCAGCACGTGCACCGTCGCCCGCAATTGCTTGAGCCGCTCCTTGTGCTCGACGCCGAAGCGTTGCTCCTCATCGATGATCACCAAACCTAAGTCCTTGAAATGCACGTCTTTAGAGAGCAGCCGGTGCGTGCCGATGATCACATCGACACCCCCGGCGGCCAACCGCTGCAGAATCTCCCGTTGCTCGGCGGGTGACTGAAAGCGGCTGAGCACTTCCACGACAAACGGATATTCCGCCAATCGCTGTTGGAACGTCCGGTAGTGCTGCTCGGCCAGGATGGTGGTCGGGACGAGCACGGCGACCTGCTTGCCATTGTCGATGACCTTGAAAGCAGCCCGCAGAGCGACTTCGGTCTTGCCAAACCCGACGTCGCCGCACAACAGGCGGTCCATGGGACGGGGCTTTTCCAAATCCGCCTTTACTTCGCGGATGGCGGCGAGCTGATCCGGGGTTTCCACATAACCGAAAGCGGCCTCGAAGTCGCGTTGCCATTCGCTGTCGGGGGGGAAGGCGTAGGCCGGGACGGTCTGGCGGACGGCCTGGATGCGGAGCAGCTCGGCGGCCAGGTCGCGGGCCGCTTCCGCCGCGCGGGCCTTGCGGCGTCCCCAGGTGGCGCTGCCCAGTTTGGACAGCGGCGGGGCCGCCTGTCGTCCCCCGACGTATTTCTGCACCAAATCGATCCGCGACGCCGGAACATACAGCAGCTCGTTATCGCGGAACTCGAGCAGCAGGTGTTCTTCGTAAGCTCCGGGCACTGTGCCGTTTGCGGCGACGTCGTCGGGAGCGGATCCGGCCAGCAGTGGAAAATGGGGAGTATTGGACAAACGGGGAGGATTGGACAAGCTGGAGGGATTGGCAGAACTGGCCGGCGTCGGTACATCGGACGCCACCGGCGGGCCATCAGACGCCGCTGGTGCGACCGTTCCCTCGGCATATTTGGGCAGTAGCCGCATCCCCCGGTAGATCGCAATCCCGTGCACGACGTGGACGACGTAGTCCCCTTCATTCAGGTCGAGGAAGCTGTCGATGGGGCGGGACTCGACGGTGCGGCTACTGGCAGCGGACCGGCCCGGTCCGGCAGCCGCTGCATCCCGCTGGAACAATTGCTGGCTGCCCAGCACGATCACTCCGGCCTCTACCAGCCGGAACCCCTCCCGCACGTAGCCGCGGGCCAGCCGCAACCGCCCGCTGCGGGCCAGTTGCCCCTCCTGGAGCAGCTCGGCTAGCCGCCGCGACTCCCCCTCGGTGGGGCAAACGACGACCACCTGCCGGCCCGCATCGGCGGCGACGGCGTCCAACTCTTCCCGCACCCGCTGCCACTGCCCGCTGAACCGCTCGACCGATTCGGCGTGCAGGTGAACGACCGCTTCCAGCCCGGGGCGGGGAAACGTGGAAATGGTCACGTTCGGAAGCTGCAGGAGGGCGGACCAAGTCGCTTCCGGCGTGAACAGCCCCGTCCGATCGATCACCCGTTCAAAAAACAGTCGGGCCTGTTCCCGCACCTCCTCGGGTTCATAAATGGCCACATGAGCCGATTCCGTCAGATATTCCGTGAAAAACCCCGTCGGTGCCGTCGCGACCGCCCCGTCTTGCGCGACCGGCAGCAGGCGGACGTTCGTCTGGGCGTGCAGGCTCCGCTGGCTCTCGACGGCGAAGCTACGGATCGATTCGATCTCGTCGCCGAACCATTCGATGCGTACCGGTAGCTCGGCGTGGACGGGGAACAGGTCGCAGATACCGCCGCGGCGGGCGAATTCGCCGGGATACTCGACCACTTCCACCCGCTTGTAACCGTTTTGCACCAGCCATTCGGCCAGCTCCTGCGGCCCGAACGTCTGTCCGGCCGATAGAACCAGGCCGTGTTGCTGAATATTCTGCCGCGGCGGCACCGGCTGGAGCAGAGCGGCGATCGGCGCCACCACCTGCAAGGGGCTAGTCGGAGCCGACCCCTCTGAATATTGGGACAATTGTTCGAGCGTCCGCCAGCGGGCAGCGGCGACCGGGTCGCGGAGGCTCCGCCGGACCGGCACCGACCAGTCCTCCCACCCCGGAAATGACAGGGGCCGTCGTCCGGCAAACGCGGCCAGCTCCTCGACCCACGATTCCAACTCCCCGCCGTGGGGGATGACCAATAATTGGACAGCTCCCGTGGCTGTCTGCAACGCCGCCGCGGCCCATGCGGCGGACGAGCCCCACGCTCCGCTGATCGTTCCGCTACGCCGCTGCTGCAGCGCCGCACAAAGCTCTAGCCAGCCCGGCACCTGGGCGGCCAGCGGCAGCAAGTCGGACAGCTCCATTTCCGGCACGCCGGCCCCGGACTCTTCGCCGAATGCTGCCACCGGCTGCGGGCGGTGCTTCGAAACCAACACGTAACCCTCTTTGAGACAATCACTTGCGACTATCCAGTCCCCCTGCCTGCCGCAGGGCTGCTTCAGCCCTTCGCCCAGGCTAGGGACGCTCTCGCACGCCACTACAATCCATACCACTTCATTGAATTGTTAAGCCAGACAAATCGGCAATGTCATCTTTAGCGACATTTGCCCCGCCCTCCCGGACTTCCCCCGGATCCCCCCGGTGAATGGTTTCGCACCTTCCCTCCTCCGGCGGTGCTAACCCTCAGAGTAACGGTCAAGTGGAAAATTCCTCCGAAGGAACGTCGAAACGGAAATTCCTTAAATAGGAGAAATTTTACTTGCCATCATGTCCGGAAAGTTGCAATCTAACGAAGTTACAGTGTATGGTCAGGTTTTGGACAGCCGCCGAAACCTCCACAGACTAGGGGAGTGACCATTTTTTGGACAGCCGAACCTCCCAAGCCGCGCAATGGGCAAGACCGGCCGCGTTTACAGTGGGACGGACGGGGAGGGTTTGTCCTACAACGGGTAGCCCCCTGCGGCCCCCGCCGATGGTCACAGGCAAATGGTCCGACTACCCACCGGGAGCACCGCCATCCCGCCCGACGATGCATGTGCCGCCCCACATGGTCGCCAACGGGAGAGAAAGACGATGAACCACTTCGCACGCTTTCTGAACGACATGGCCGCACTGTTGAGTTGGAAAAGGAAGGGGTTGCGGGACAGTAGCGTGGAAACGCACCGCATGCGACCCGGCCACATCAGCCTCAGCGGCCGCCTGCTATGCCGTTCCTTCGGCGACAAGGACAACCGCATTGACGCCCTCTGCAACGTCAGCCTGGATCTGCGGCAGGGGGAGGTCCACCTCCTGATGGGTCCGAGCGGCTCCGGCAAGTCCACCCTCCTGGCAGTCTTGTCCGGCCTGCTCCGCCCCGATAGCGGCCACGTCTACGCCCTCGGCCACGACCTGTGGGCCATGACCGACGAGCAACTGGAACGCTTCCGCCTGTGGCACTGCTCCTACATCTTCCAGGGTTACAATCTTTTCCCTGCCCTGACAGCCCGGGAGCAACTGGAAATCGTGCTCAAATGGGGCGAGGGCTGCTCGACGCGGGAGGCCCGCAAGCGGGCTGACCACCTGCTGGAACGGCTAGGACTGGCCCACCGGGCCCACCTGCGGCCCGAACAGCTCTCCGGCGGCGAAAAGCAGCGGGTGGCCATCGCCCGGGCCCTGGTCAAAAACCCCTCATTCATCTTCGCCGATGAACCGACCGCCGCACTCGACTGGGACAATGGCCGGCAGGCCATGGAGCTGCTTACTGAATGCGCCCACCAACGCGGCAGCATGGTCCTGGTCGTGACTCACGATCCGCGGCTCATTCCGTACGCCGACCGGGTATTCGAATTAGCGGACGGACGGCTCCGTCCGGAAAATCGCCGGGCGGAGTCGTCGTCCTGGCCGCAGGCTTACGAGCATACGCCGTTACCGCTACTTACAGCCAAAAAAGGCTTCCGCCTACCACTCAACACCCTGCACCCCCGGCATCACTGACCGGGCCGGCTGGTCACTCTCAGCCCCACAAGAAGACCAACCATTCAGTCACTGGCCGGCGACAAGATCTCTGGCCGATGATTGAGGAGTAGCACCGTCAGGCCCGTCAGTGCTAGACGGGCTGACTCTCAACTCCCGCAGGCTGTAATCGCACCACCTGGCCGGTGGAGCCATCGATGCGGAGCCGCTCGCCGGTACGCAGGTTTCCGACGATCCCCGGCAATCCGGCGACGGCGGGCAGGCCGAACTCGCGGGCGACGATCGCCCCGTGCGACAGGACGCCCCCCATTTCCATGACCAGTCCTCTGGCGTGAGCAAACAGTGGTACCCAGGCCGGATCGGTCGTGGGGCAGACGAGGATGTAGTCCGCCGCGGCGGGGGGCGTGGTCGGCGGTGTCGTCAGAACCAGTGCTGGGCCTTCCGCAACTCCCGGGGAAAGCGGCACGCCTTGCCAGCTCGCCGCCGCGGAGCTTGCAACGGGCCGACCGATGGCGTCCAAATCGTCCGAACAGAGCACCGCCGGCACCTCAAGGGACTGCAGGGCCTGCCAGCGGCGGCGGACGGCAGCGATCTGCGGACGCAGATCTTCCCCTTGCAGTAGTCGCGGCAGATCGTCCAGCGTCAGGTAAAAGATGCCGCCCCGCAGGCCGTACCGCCGGTCCAACTCCACCAGCAGCCGTCGGATCACGGCGTAACCCATCATCAGGTAATGCTTTCCGGCTTCCCGCCACCCCAAAAAGGCGTGGAGCTGCTGGAGCAGGTCGCCGAACCGGTCCCGCCATGGCCCGGTGAGTCCGGCGGCGTCGGCCACCCTCTCCCAGCCCGGCGACCGCCCCGCCGCAGGCGGTGATCCCGTTGGCGTCGACGGCCCCGCCGAATCGGACGGCTTGGCTGAGTCGGGCGGCTCCACTACTGCCGGCGACCCGGCTGGGATCGATGGCTCCGGCAACGCTTGTTGAAACAACCGTTCGAGCATCTCCGGCTGTTCGGCCCACCGCGGCTGGGACAGCTCCATTTCTTGCGGGCCGCGATGCCCAAACCGCTCGAGAAATTCCTGGCGGCTCATGCGTCCGACGGCCACATCCCGCAAGGCGGCGGCCAAGTCCGCTTCCGGCGGCGGCTTGGCCCCCAATGCCACCCCCCCCACCGCCTGTTGCGCTTTCTCGGCACCCCACCGCGGCGTCAGCATTGCGACCAATTGGTTCCAGGAGGTCTCCGCAAACACGGTTGCCTGCAGGCTTTCCGCGGCGAATTCCACTAGGGTGCGATCGATCCATCGCCGCAGATGCTCATACAGTTGCTTCGGCGGGACCGTACGCCACTCTGCAGCCAAGGCCTGCTGGCACTCAGTTGCAAATGCCGAAGCCACTTGAGCCATGCGTTGGGGGTAGTCCGCCATCAAGCGTCGCACGGTGCGGGATTGACGCCAGAGCCGCACAACCGTCGCCGGCAGGGCCAACAGCCCCCGTAACCAGCCGCGGCCGGCGAACGGATCCAACTGGGGCTGCGGGTTCAACGCCCGGTGCGGCTGTGCACGGTATTGCTCCAACGGATAATAGAATATGGGCCGGGCTCCCATCATGCGGGGCAGCCGGGCCAAATTGAGCATCGGCCGGCCGGCGACCAGGTCGAACGCGGACAGCTCCCCCAACGCCGGGTCCGGCTCGGCCCGGAACCGTCGGTTCATCTCCCCAAAGCCGCCGCGGGCCGACACCAGCCGCTGTACCACCGACCAGCTCATGGGTGTCGGCCGCGGCAGGACCTCGCTAAGGTTGTATCGCACCCAAACCGTGAGCGATCCGCCGGCCAGTTGCTGGAGGCGGGCGATCTCCTCCCGCCGCAACTGTTCGCGTTCGGCCGCGTCCGGCGTGGTGATCGGCCGGGCCTGCAGCAGGTAAACTCGGTCGTCGGCCCAAGCCCATTCCACGTCCCGCGGTTGTCCAAACAACTCCTCGACCTGCCGGCCCAATGCGGCCAACTGCCGCAACGCCGCCTCGTCCAGGCAAAACTGCTGTTGCTCCTCGGCAGGCACCGCCTCCTCGCCCTGGACGGTAATGCGGATCCCCTTGCGGCCCAACTGCTGCGACCGCACCTGCCCCGTGCGGCGGTCGAGGACAAACCGGTCCGGCTGCACCCGTCCAGCGACCACCGCCTCCCCGAGCCCCCAGGCGGCCTCGACCAGCATGGTTTCCCCCTGCGGATCGAGAGGATTACGGGTAAACAGCACCCCGGCTGCCACGGCGGGCACCATCCGCTGCACGACCACGGCCATCGCCGCGTCCGCGTCCGCGTAGCCCTGACGGGCGCGGTACGCCACCGCACGGGCCGTGTGCAGCGACTGCCAGCACCGCTCGACCGCTTCCAACAAGGCCGCTTCGCCGCAGATGCCCAGAAAGGTCTCCTGCTGTCCGGCAAAGCTGGCCTCGGTAGCGTCCTCGCTCACCGCACTGGAACGCACAGCTACCGGTCCGCCCCCCAATTGCCGATAGGCGGCGACGATCTGCTCGACCACCTGCTGGTCGGAGGCCAGGCCGTGCCCCGCCAGCCAGCGGTACGCCGCCACGGTAACGATGAAACCCGGCGGCACCGGCAGTCCGGCCTGGGTCAGAATGGCCAGATTGGCCCCCTTGCCGCCGCTGGCCGCTACATCTTGGGCCGCCGCATCCTCAAATCCGAGTACATACCTGTCAGCCATGGCCTTTCTTTTTGCGTGGTGAGCGTAGCATGCCTTCCTCTTCCAGCACCGACCAAAGTTGCTCCCACACGGCCTCCACGGGTAAGGCGGACAACCCGTCGCGGCTCCACGCCAAAGCGGCACCGTGGAGGATGTCCAGGGCCTTGGCCATCACCGCTGGCGGCGGCCCGGTCCCGCATCCGCCGGAACCTGCCCGTTGCGGCGAAGCTGGCGGCACTTGACCCTGCTGCCGGTCCAGCACGGCGTTGGCCAGACGGTCCGCCGCCGCGTTTTGAGTCCGCGGTATATGTTGGAATTGGACTTCGTCAAACGCCGGCAAACGCTGTTTGGCCAAGTTATACAACTGCAACAGCTCGGGCTGGCGGACGCGATACTGCCCGGTAAGCTGCCGGACGAGCAGCTCACTGTCGCTAAGGACTTGCAGGCGGCGGACGCCGTGGGCGTGGGCCAGGTCCAGCCCTTCGATCAGGGCGGTGTACTCGGCGACGTTGTTGGTCGCCCGTCCGATTGGGGCCGCTCGGGTTACCCGAGTGGGCGGGCTGTGGCCGTCGTCGATCTCCAAAATCGCCGCAAACGCGGCCGGGCCCGGATTGCCCCGTGCGGCCCCGTCGATGAACAATCGCCCGCTGGTCATGAACTCAACTACCTTGGAGGATCACGCCTTGCCGCGGCCGCAACCGATCGGCCCTTGACTGTTGCCATGCATGCCGCGAGGTTTGCGAATCATGCAAATGTTCATCGATTTGGTGATATTTACAGACGTTCTCACGTCTCGCCGGGCAATCGACCCGTTCCCCGCGATACGGCGGAACGGACCACGGCCCTCTGGGCGGTGCGATTACAATAATTTCATCCATATGCTGCGATTGTACGAGGAGGATGACCAACCGACAGATGCGGGGGATAAGAGTTGCCGCGGCAGCATCGCCGCGCGTTTGTAACATCGTCGCGGGTTTGTAGCACCGCTGCGGGTTTGCAACATCGTAACCGGTGTGTAACATCGCTACGGGCTTGTTACATGCTGCAGGTGTAACATCGCGGGTTTGCATGACTTCATTGCACAATCAGCTTCAAGATGAGGCAGCGTGTCTTCGAGGTGGATGACGGCAGTGGGTCATGGTCGAGGTCGATGACGGCGGCGGGTCATGAAACGGTGGCTGGTAATCGAGACCTCGGGTCGGCAGGGGCAGGTAGGTCTGGTCTACGGCGGCGAAGTCGGTGGCAGGGTCGTGTTGGACCCCGCCCGGCGGCATGCCCGTGACCTGGCCCCCGCCGTAGCCCAGTTGCTAGATGAAAGTGGCCTATCCCTCGGTGACCTGACCGGCGTCATGGTGAGCATCGGGCCGGGCAGCTTTACCGGCCTGCGGGTCGGCGTGATGTCCGCCAAGATGGCAGCTTATGCGGCGGGCTGCAGGCTGCGGGCGGTCGAGACGTTCGCCGCCATCGCCGAGCAGGCACCGCCGGAGGCCGAGCGGCTGTGGGTCATCGGGGACGCCCTGCGGGGCGAGCTGCACGCGCAGCGGTACGTTCGCCGCGAGGGCGTCTGGCATCCCGACACGCCGCTGGCCGTCGTTCCCCGACCGCAATGGCTCGCCCAGCTCGCCGGCGAATGGATCAGCGGGCCGGCGGTGCCGCTGGTGACGAGTGAGCTGCCGGCGGGCTGCCGGGTCGTGCCAGCCGAATCACAGTCGCCAACAGTAGCCGGGGTGTACACCGCCGGATGCCGCCGCCCGGATTTGGGACACGAGGAACTATTCGCTTTGGAGCCGTTGTACGTGCGGCCCAGTTACGCCGAGGAAGTCCGATCACGAGCCCCGGACCGCTCCTGAAATATCAGTATGTTGATCATTTGAGTCAGGTTTCGCTCCTTGGCTGCGGGCTATAGTCTAGTCATAGTCCACGAAACCCACAGTGCGGCCGCAGATTCGGCACCCGGCTACGAGGTGTCAGTACAAAGCGATGAACAATCCTGCCAAAAAGGCCAGTACGATGAGGGTGAAGACGATCGCGATCATGGCGGTCATCCGCCGGGCGTGTTCGGGATCCGGCGCGGGAGAGTTCATCAGCAGGCTGGCGTCCATCCCGGCGGTGGGTGGACGAGCCGGTGTTGCGACGGACACGGGCTCCGGGTTTAGCTCGTTGAGCAGAGAGTCCAAGTCGCGTTCAAACAGTGGATCGGCCTCCGCCGCATGTTTACGGGACTTGTTCAGGTTCTGACGCTGGCCGGCTGCCGCAGGCACAGGAGGGGGGACATTTGGCCGGATCGGCGGTGGTGCCGCCAGCGGAATGGGGGAACCGGGCGTCCTCCGCTCGGCTGCAGGCGTGGCCGCTGGTGCTGCCCGCGATGCCGAAACAAACTCCGGCGGATTTGATGGGGCGGATTTGCCCTCCGCAACGCCGGAACGATCCGTCAGCGCCAGCGGCGGCGGCACTGGTAGCCCTACTTCGTCATCCGGCGGGTCATGGGTCAAGGCCGGCTCCGCCGCCTCGGCCAGTTCTTGCGGGATGGGTACGAGCACCCGTTGCTGACAACTCGGGCAGTTCACACACGTTCCGGCCTTACGGCGGGCAATCGACAGCTTGACCCGGCAGTGCGGGCAGCGAAACTGAATGGGCATGTGGCTACACCGGAAAAATACCGTCGGATCCGCAACCCATTTGCGTGTTGTCGACCCTTGGGGTACCAAACACGGGGCCAGTGGCCGTCAGCCGGCAAGCCAACGGGGCACGCCGCCATATCCGGCCGTACCATGCCAATGCTTCTGGTCGCACATCGTTATGTAATATAGCACGGCCCACGAAATTTAATATAACACGGTCCGCAAAAAGCTGTCGAGAGCTTGCAATCGGCGTTAACCGGCCGAACAATGGAGATGGGAATCCTCGTCCTCGATGGATGGATATGGGGATCCCCGTCCTCAGGGGGAGAGAGAGGATGATGGACAGGGCACGGCATAAGCGGCGTCAGCTCATCATTGCGGCGGTGGCGGTCATGACGGCCACTCTCGCCGCACTGGCCGCAGACGAGCCAGAGGTGGTCATCCTCAAAGACGGCTTCGTTTTGCAGGGGCACCCGCGCAAAGAGGTGACAATGATCACCGATCGCGGCAGCGGCCGCACCTTCCCGATCATCAAGAATAACGGCTTCGACATGATCGACGAGGGACCAAAGATCGTCGTCTTCAGTGCCCATGCCCGCAATCAGCAGGGGCCAGCCGTCCCAACTAGCCGTCTGCGGCCCAAATACCAGGCTTACACCCGGGCGTTTCCCGGCGCCGCATCGAGCTACCCCTTGCCCGCCGGGGCCGTACTTGCTGATGCACCTGAATTCAATGCGCAATGGCGGCGACGCCTCAAATTCCGCACCCCCCTTGGCTTCGAACACGTGGACCAGCAGATCACCTATATCGACCCCTACTGCATATACATCGTTTCCACCACCCACCAATGGCGTGTCGCCTACCGCACGGCTGAAATGGACCCGGCACTGGTTCGTCGCTTGCTGAGCTATCATCCGGAGCTGGCCGCGGCGGACGGCCCAACAAGCGTGCAACAACGTCTGGCCTTGGCCCAGTTCATGCTCGAAGCCGGCTGGCTGCAACTCGCCCAGGCCGACCTCGAAGCCATCCGACGTGATTACCCCGGCGGCGTGCCCGCGGTGGCCAAGGAAGCCTACGACAGTCTCCTCCGCAAGCTCCACGCCGCCCGGGCCCAGCAGGTCATCGACGAAGCAGAAGCGGCGATCGCGGCCGGACGCTACCAATATGTTCGCGAGCTGGCTGCCGCCTTCCCCACCAACCAGGCGGAGCCCCGCCAGCTCGACACGTTTACCAAACTCCTCGCCCATGCCCAGTCGCATTACGACCGCTTCGTCCAAGCCCGCAGCGTCCTCCGTCGCCTGCTGGATGAAGAATACGGCTACGACCAGTACCGGGGCATGATCGCCCTATGCGGCAATCCCGTAGTCCCCCTGCTCCCCCGTCGCCGTCATCCGGTGGAATACCAGGAGCTGCTCGAAGCCGGCGAGACCGTTTACGCCGAGCTGCATCCCGATACGGTCGAGCGGATCGACACTTTCCTCACGTTGGCCTTTCAGCATGCCCGCGAGCGGCAACAGGGACGCGACCCGAGCCACCGCCCCGCCGAGCTGCTCGCCGTTGCGGTCAGCGGCTGGATCAAGGGAAAAGGTGGAGCGACCCCGCGCCCCCAAACGGCCCTGCAACTGTGGCGGACGCGGCAGATGATCCTCAGCTACCAGTCGGCAACGGACCTCAACCGCCGTAACGAGATCCTCCAAAACTACACCCGCAACCAGCCGCTCGGGACGGACGAAATATCCCAAATCCTGATGATGCTGCCGCCGGCCGAGCCGGAAAACCTGATCTTCCGCAGCGGCGAGCCAGTACCGCCCGCCCCGGGTATCCCGCCGGGGATATACCGCCACCGCACGCCGCCCCACGGGGATGTACCCAACGGCATCCCTTACCTAGTCAAACTTCCCCCGGAATATCACCACGGACGCCCCTGGCCCGTCCTGCTAGCCCTGACCCACCCGACGGTTTCCCCCGAACAGTTCCTGGGCGTACTCAGTAACGAGGCCGACCGGCACGGCTACATCTTATTGGCCCCGGACTGGGCTAACCGCTTCAGCGATGGTTGGCAATGGAACGGCGACGACCATGCTTACGTGCTGAACGTCCTGCGGGACGCCGTGCGACATTTCTGCGTTGACAACGACCGCGTATTCCTGTTCGGTTACGGCCACGGGGCCAACGCCGCCATGGACATTGGCATGTCGCATCCCGACCTGTTCGCCGGCGTGGCTGCCATGTCCCCGATGCCAAAATGGACCAACCATTTCTCGGAATACTGGCGGAATGCCCAAAATCTCCCCTTCTATGTGATCACGGGCGAGCAGGCCGGCGAAGCTCTGATTAACGTCCGCAAAATCTACGACCAATGGATGCCCCGCGGTTACCCGAGCCTCCTGGTCGTCTACAAAGGTCGCACTCTGGAATGGTTCGCAGCGGAAATCCCGACCATGTTTGACTGGATGAACCGCAAACGCCGCACCGTGAGCACGTCGGCCCCCACTCCCGCTACCCGTCAGCCTTTTGTCAGCATACGGGGTGGCGACAACCGCTTCTACTGGCTTGGCCTTGAGAAAATCGACCCCCGCCGGCTCATCGACAACGTGCCGCCGGGCAAATTGGTCGTCCCCGCGACGATCCAAGGCGACATCACCGGCGGCAACACCCTCGTATTGCGCACCCTCGGCGTGCAGCAGGCCGCCATCTACCTCAACCGCGAGACCATCGACTGGTCCAAACCGGTGCGGGTACTGGTTAACGGCAGCCTGCCGCCCGGATTCCGGCCGCGAGTCATCCAGCCCAGCCTGGAAGACCTGCTGGAAGACTACCGCCTGCGAGGCGACCGCCGCTCGCCAGTGTTGGCCAAGCTGATAGTGCCGATCAACCCATAACCGACCGCCAATAAACTCCCTTGAGAATCGATCGCTAACCGGTATGTCTGTTGGACTGACCGGGTTGTGACTATACCGATTCACTTACCGATAGCAACGGAATGCAAACAAACGTCTGATAGACTTGATCTTGATATTCGTAGTAACAGATTTGGATTTAATCGTCGTCGGAGAAAGCATCGTCCCCGGCGAACCGACTTGCGGAGCGGGGCCGACGCCCCGCTCGCCCGCCGCGGCGAGCTGAACTCTCACCTGACGTCGTGATGGTCCACGGCCGTCCATTCAGATACCGCCGCACCGGCGGCAACGCCGCTAAAAACCATCGCCCATATGGTTTGGTGACGATCCGCGGATCGAAGATGACCACGATCCCGCTGTCGGTCATGGTGCGGATCAGCCGGCCGAAACCTTGTCGCAATTTCAGGATGGCCTGCGGCAACTGGTAGTCGAAAAAGGGGTTGCCCCCTGCGGCGGCGATGGCTTCGATGCGGGCCTCGATCAGTGGCCGGTCCGGCACGGCGAACGGCAAGCGGGTAATGATCACGTTCATCAGGGCGTCGCCGGGAATGTCCACCCCCTGCCAAAAGGTATCGACGCCGAACAGCACCGCCCGCGGCGTGGCGCGGAATTCCTTCAACAGTTGCGATGCTGGCCGCTCGGACTGCACCAGGAGCGTATAGCCCTGTTGATCCAGCAGGGGGCGCAACTGCTCCGCCGCCTGCTGCAAAAACGCGTAACTGGTAAACAGCACAAAGGCCCGGCCTTCGGTGAGAGCCAAATATTCCGGTAGCCGCTGCACCACCGCCGCTTCGTACTGCCGCGGCGTGGCCACCGGGTCGGGCAAATCGTCAAACAGATACAGCGCACACTGCCGGGCATAGTCGAACGGACTGCCCAGCACCAGCTTGTCCACCGCCTCCTCCGGATCATCCAGTCCGAGCCGCTGCTGGACCATCCGCAAGCCGTCCGGATCGGGATAGGTCGCCAGCGTGGCACTGGTTAGCACCACGGTGGGCACGCGGGCATACAGGTGCTGCCGCAGTGCGGCGGCGACGTCGATTAAGGCCGTACACATCGCCACGCGGGGATGACGACCCGGGCGTACCTCCAGCCAATAGACGTGCCCGGCCAGGTCCTGCTGCAGCCAGTGCCGCATGCTGCTGGCCATCCCCTCTAGCCGTTGCTGACGGCTGGTCAGCTCGAGGGCGTCGTCCTCGTCGTCGCACCGCTCGGCCAACAGTGCCAACAGCTCGCACAGTTTCCGTATCTCCGGCGTCAGGCGATCCTCCATCTCTACCGGTTGCCGCAGGCGAAGCACCTCGCTTTCGCCGCGGCTAGCCCGGTCCTGCTGTTCCGCTCCCATACGGCTGCGGGCGGCAAACCATAACCGCCAGCCCTCGAAAAACTGTTCGGCTTGCTGCCGGATGCGACTCACTTGGGCAATTGCGTCTTCATGGCGGTGGGCCAGGAGCAGCCCCCGGTCCCCACGCGGCGAGACCAACTGGTTGAGCAGATACTCCAAACCCGTGTTGGACACGTAAATCCCAAGCTGTTCGGCGGCGACGTCCTCCAAGGTGTGAGCCTCGTCGCAAATCAGTACATCGTAGCGGGGTAACACCCGCCCGCCGTCCTCGGCGATCGCCAGGTCGTTCAGCAGTAAGGCGTGGTTCACGACCAGCAGGTTGGCCCCGGAGACCGCCCGTCGGGCCCGGAAAAAGAAACAGTCGTGGTAAAACGGACATCGCTGGGCCAGACAGTTGGCCGAGTCGCTCTGCACCAGTTCCCACACGCTCTCGCGGGGCACCAGCGGCAGGTCGGAGCGGCTCCCGTCAGTGGTCTGCCGCGCCCAGCGGCTGATTATCGGCAACTGCTCCAGGTCTGCCGGACGGTCCAGCAACGCCGCCCCCCGCTGCAAAGCCAGTTTGAGGCGGCGACGGCTCAGATAATTGCCCCGGCCCTTGACCAGCACCGGCCGGAAACTCCACGGCAAAATCTCCTGCAGGCGGGGGATGTCCCGCTGAATCAGTTGCTCCTGCAGGCTGATGGTATGGGTGGCGACGGCGACCCTCAGGCGGGAATTCTCCGCCAGGGCCTGGATGGCTGGGATGAGGTATGCGAACGACTTGCCGACGCCGGTGCCAGCCTCAACAATCAGCTTGCGGCCCTGGCGGATCGCCGCGGCCACCGCCTCAGCCATCGCCAACTGCTGCGGGCGGGACTCATAATGCGGCCACCGCCGCGCCAGCAGTCCGTCGGCGCCGAAAATCGCTGCCATATCCATGCGTTCATCCTGCCCCAGATTGGACAGAAACACAAGGTCGGAAGACCCCCACCATCACAGCTCGGGCGAAAAGACAGAGTCGAAGACGGCTGCGGCAACTGTGACAGCCGTCGGCACCAACAAAGTAATCCCCCGGCAGACCTCACAGGTGCCGCCGGGGGTGCAGGGAGGCGTTTTCCAACCGCTGTTTTCGTTTTACTTCGTTAAACCACTGTCCCGAAGATGCGGGAGGCTACGGTAGACCGCTTACCAGAACCGCACCCGCCAGTAATCGTGCGGCGTTGAGGCCCGCCCGTAGAACCAGTAGCCGTCCTCCCACTCCAAGACCACCTTCCGCCAGCCGAGCGGCACCTTGGGGAAGGGATAGAACGGCCCGATGAACGGGAAGGCGTTATACGGGTAGGCCGTGGGGTAGGCGACGCGACTGAAATTGGGATACGGGGCATACGTCGGCCAGGCGTACGGCGGCAGGGGCGGAGCCACCCATTCCGGCGCCATCGGCCCCGGTATGCCGAGCGGTGCCGGTTCAACGATGACGCCGTCTTTGACCGGCTGCGCCGCACCGGGCTGTGCCGGCTGGGCGTTCTGGGCCGCCACCACAACCGAATGCACCTGCAGCCCGTCCCGCACGACATGCACCCCCGGGATCCGCCGCACCGTCTCGATCACCTGCTGTTTCTGCTGCGGATCGCGGACGGTGCCGGTCAGAGTAACGGTGTGATCGTGGGCCATGATGGCAATATCCGCCCCGCTGAGCGTACCGATCGCTCGTACCCGCGCGGCGACGGTATCCGCTAGTACCTGGTTGGGATTGGGGGCGTTGGCCGCAGTCGCTGCTTGGGCTTGTTGCCGGACCGGCGTTGGCAGGGCCGCCGGAGTCTGAGCCATTGCCGTGTAGGTCCATCCCAATAACGTTAAGGCCGCCACGGGCCAATTACGCGTCTTCACTGTTCACCTCCTTGCCTGGGACACGATTGCCGGGCCAACCGGAGCCACATCCGCAGTATCGCCATTTCCGGCACGGCAAGGATAGCCGACACCGCGTCATCCGCCCCGTCCGTACCACCCAGGGACGCTATAGCTGGTACGATTCCTACTCGAGGCAATCCCGGCATAACAGGGTGGCCGGACCGAACCGGCGGCCTCTTCAACCGCTCCCCTCTCGCGGCGATTGGCATTTCCAATCGCAACTGCTTTCATCAATTGAGGTTACGTCAATTCACGCAGCAGAGGCAGCCCGCTCGGATTGCCACAGATCCGAATATGTGCGGCGACAGTCCGATTCCGTAAACCGTTCCCTAACCTGTAATTAGGCCGCCGGATCGGCTACAAGGAACGGCCCATCAAGTCAACCGAGGATGAAACGATGGCTACATTGGACAAGCCCATCGGCGTTGGGTTCATTGGTGCGGGGGATGTGTCCGTTCTGCACGCCCGGGCGGTGCGGAAATGCCCCGGGGCCAAGCTGATCGGCCTGTGGAACCGCTCGCCGGAACGGGCCCAGCAACGGGCCCAGGAGTTCAATTGCCGGGTCTATGCCACGCCGGAGGAGCTGGTCGCCGATCCGGCGATCGACGCCGTATTTGTCCTGACCAACCTGGAAACCCACCTGCACTACACGGAGCTGGCTCTCAATGCCGGCAAGCACGTCCTGGTGGAAAAGCCAGTCGGGATGAACGTCGCCGAAATCGAGCGGATGCGGGCGTTGGCCCAACAGCACCAGCGGGTCTGCATGCCCGGGCACAACTACATCTACGAGGCCTCGATGGCCCGCACCAAAGAGCTAGTGGACAGCGGCGACCTGGGCCGCATCGTCGCCTGCTACGTGCTGTACAACATCCACCATCCTGAAGAGGTCGCCCGCCGCTATCCCGGCGTCGTCCGCCAGATCCTGACCCACCATTCCTACATCCTGCTGTACCTGGTCGGCCGCCCGGTCGAAATCTCGGCCATGAAGGCCGTGCTGCACTACCAGCACTACACGGAGGAGGACATCGCCATGGTGCAGATGCGGCTGGCCAACGGTGCCCTGGCCCACTTTTGCGCCAGCTTCGCCGCGGACGACCACTCCGGCGACCCCTGGACCGTGCTCGTCAAGGTCATCGGTACCGGCGGCTGTACCCGTTACAGCTACCGCGACCACGTCGAGGTCAAACCAGGCCTGGCCCACTCCCAGACCTACACCGCTTACCAAGGCTCGATTACCAACGAGGTGCGGCATTTCCTGGTCGATTGCCTCCGCCACGGGGCTGTGCCGCTGTCCACCTTGGACGACGCGATCGTCGCCCAGCGGATGATCGAGGCGATCGAGGAGTCGATCCGCACCGGGCGGCATGTGCGACTGGAGCCGTGAGCGCACCCGCCGCCGGGCCGCCGCTCGGGCAGACAATGCCGCCGCCATAGATTGTTTGAACGATCATTTGATATTTTTGTGCTACCGCTTTTCATTATTGAGTCCGACAGTGGCCCGGTACGCTCGCGTAGCGGTCATCGTCGCAACTTGATGAGGGACAAGAAGATGCGTTATCGACCTTTGGGCCGCACCGGCGTGCAGGTCTCCGTGCTGGGCCAAGGCGGCGCCGCCATCGGCCAACAATACGGCGCAGTCAGTTTTGAGGACGCTCGCGACTGCGTGCACGCGGCGATCGATGCCGGCGTCAACTTCATCGACACCTCCGCCTACTACGGCCGTGGCCTGTCCGAGGAATGGCTCGGACGGATCCTCTCGGGCGGCCTGCGGCAACGGGTCATCCTGTGCACCAAGGCCGGACGACTCGACCGCGACGTGTTCGACTTCACGCCGCAAGGGTTCCGCCGCTGCGTCGAGCAATCCTTAAGGCGACTCCGCGTCGAGGCGGTGGACATCCTCCTGGCCCACGACATCGAATTTGCCGACGACTACGAGCGGATCTTCACCGAAACCTACGACACGCTGCGGCAACTCCAGCAGGAGGGCAAGACCCGCTGGATCGGTATGTCCGCCTACCCGTTGGGGCTTTTGCGGCGGGCCATCGAACGCTGCGTGCTGGACGTGGTCATCAGTTACGCCCACTATACGCTGCAGAACACGCGGCTACTGACGGAGCTGCTGCCCGTTGCCGAGACCCGCGGCGTCGGAGTAATCAATGCCTCGCCGCTGGGACTAGGCCTGCTCACGTGGCAGGGGCCGCCGCCGTGGCACCCAGCAGACGCGGCCATCCGCCAGGCCTGCCAGGCGGCCGCGACCTACTGCCAGCAGCACGGTTATGACATCGCCCTGCTCGGCATGCAGTTCTGCCTAGCCGAACCCCGCATCCCTTGCACGCTCACTGGCACGGCCCGCAAATCGGAGCTGCTAGTCAACCTCCAGGCGGTCGATACCCCGCCCGATCCGGCGTTGCTCGCCGCCGTGCATAACATCCTCCAGCCGGTACGCGACCGCACCTGGCCCAGTGGCCGATGGACCGAGTCCGGATCATAACCCTTCTTGCACAAATCACTTACGGCTGAACTGGCTATCGGGCCAACGTTGATCCGCCTGTCCGCCCCCGCCCGCGGCGGCCGGCTTGACCGCAACGGATCGTAAAACGCTGTCTGTCAGTGATCGACGGCGTCTGACCGGATCACGCTATCAACACGCTATTATTTATTTCACATCCCGCCACAGCCACCGCAGGGCGTCCGGGAGGGTCACGCCGCCGTGCCGGCCGTTGTGTCCGCCGTCGCCGTAAACGAACTTGTAGTCATATTCCCGGAACCGCAACGCCGCGGCCATCTGCAGGTTGGCGAGCGGCCAACTGCCGAAGGGGTTGTCTAGGTCGCCGCTGCCGTCTTGGAGATAGACGCGGATGTCCTTGCGTTCGTAGCGGCGGATTAGGCCGGGGTAAACGTCGCCACCGCGGATGTTGGTGAAGCTGCCGACATGGGCGATGACCTTGCTGAACAGATCGGGCCGTTCCCAGGCGACGGTAAACGCACAGATCCCGCCGGAGCTGATGCCGCAAATGCCGCGGCTGGCCGCATCCGTGCGGAGCCGCACGTGCTTTTCTACCTCCGGCAGGATCTCCTTTTCCAAAAACTCCGCATATTTCGACGAGAGTGTGTCGTATTCCACGCTTCTGTTGGAGGCGGCCTTGCCGTCTTTGCCCCTGCGTTCCGGAAATACGCCGGGATTGACAAACACGCCCACCATCAGCGGAATATCCCCTTTGTGGATGAGATTGTCAAACACGACCGGGACGCGGAACTGCCCTTTGGGGTTGAGGTAGCTGAAGCCGTCCTGGAAAACCATCACGCAGGCGGGCTTGCTGCCGTCGTACTGGGCGGGGACGTAGATCCAGCAATCGCGGCTGGTCCCCGGATAGATGCGGCTTTTGTTCCAACTAAACGGGATGATCTTGCCCTGCGGCACGCCTGGCTGCGGCGTGGAGTCCGGCCCGTAGGCGTAATCGTCTGCCGCGGGCGTCGCCGACACCGCCAGCATGATCCCTCCGGCTACCAGCACCGACGCCGCTACCGTGTGTAACACCATCCTCGCCTTGCGTAGCATGGTAGGCCTCCGCACCCGCACAAAGACTCCCGCCGGACCCGACCGGGCGTTCCCCGCTGGCGATTCTGCGGGCAAACCGCCCCACGGTAGTGTAAGATATCAATTGGCCACGGTTCTGGAATCGGCCATCCACCGCATCACTCGGGAGGTATCAAACCATGGCACTGACGTTAACCTCTCCCGCGTTCTCGCACGGCGGCGAGATCCCCACCGAATACACCTGCGAAGGACCGGACATCTCGCCGGAGCTGCGTTGGAACGACGTCCCGGCGGGCACCAAAAGCCTCGCCCTGATCGTGGATGACCCGGACGCCCCCGATCCGGCCGCACCCAAAATGACCTGGGTACACTGGGTCCTGTACAACCTGCCGCCGGACTGCACCGGCCTGCCCAAAGGCGTCGCCGCTAGCCAGCTCCCCGCCGGCACCCGCGAGGGACTCAACGACTGGAAACGCACCGGCTACGGCGGCCCCTGCCCCCCCATCGGTCGCCACCGCTACTACTTCAAGCTCTACGCCCTCGATACCCTCCTGCCCGATCTGCACAACCCTACCAAGGCCCAGTTGGAACAGGCTATGGCCGGCCACATCCTCGCCCACGCCGAGCTGATGGGAACCTACCAGAAGAAAAAGACCTAGCCTCCTATGGCGTAACTGATTATGCAGCAATCACTTAGGCTCACACACCCCTTTCACGGGCCGGACGGCCCTGCTAGCCCACACACAAACGGCGGTGGAGCTTCCCACATTTTGACCCTTTTGTGGTCTCAAAAAACTTAACAAATCCGCCCGGCGAGCGAATTACCATCTAGACCCGGCGGGTTACCAGCCAGACCCCGCGAGACCGAGCAGCACACGGGCATGCCGTAACCCGCTTAGCCGTAACAGACGGAACGGCAAGAGGATCAAGAGGATCAACAGACGTATGTATGCTAAGTACTTGTAGAGAAAGGATTTGACAGCCGGATGACCAATGGTGTCGATGAATGTGTGGATAGGTTCCCATTCCCCGTAACTTTGGAGGACGCGTCCATGTCCCAAGCACCGCCGCCCCCCACGCCGGAACTGCCGCCGATGAAGGAGTACAAATCGGCCCAATATGAGTTCAATGACGAGCAAAACCGACAAATTGCGGCCCTAGCCAACGCCATGTGGGTCTGCGCCGGGCTGATGCAGTTGATGGGCCTGGCGTTGCTGATCCTGACCATACTATCCGCCCTACGGGCGCACGAAAGCTCCCTGGGCTACGCCCCAACCATCGGGCTGGGGGCCGCCACCCTATTGTGCCTGTGCATCGGTTTCTGGACCGGCGGGGCCGCCGATTCGTTCCACAAAATCGTGGAGACCCGTAACGAGGACATCTGGCACCTAATGAATGCCCTCGGCAAACTGCGGGCCATGTTCAGCCTGCTGCGGACGTTGATCCTCGGCAGCCTAGTACTGGCCGTGGTGGCCCTCGCCCTAGTCGTGTGGGAGCAAGAGGCGATATGGGACTGGATACTTGGCTGAGAGAAAACCCCAGAGAGCGATAAGCTATAACTTGTTGCAATGCAACATGTGACAACGATGATATAGACTGCAGCGGCGGCAAGTTGCTTTGCAAGATGTTACAACGATGCCGGTTTATGTGGACTGCCGCGGCCGCCCAAACTACCGTTGCTGCTCTGCAAGATGTTGCAACACGGCCAAGGACCGGCAGCCGCGGCAAATCGTTGCTACGCAATATGTTACGACAACGACATGCACCAGAGCGGCGGCGGTCAGCGGCCCAGATCCAGCCGCCACCACGCGGCGAGGGTCCCCAGCAGGCCGAATCCGGCCAGCACGCCGCAAGCCCGCCCGATCAGCGTCCAGTCAATCTCCGCATAGGCCAGTAGGTGCCCCAGCGCCTCCAGCGACCAGGCCGGCGGCGTGAGCAGGCTGAGCGTCCGCATCTGCTCCGGCATCATCTCCCGCGGCAGCAACGCCCCGCTCACCCCCCCCAACAGCAACACCAGCAGCGTCCCTATCACCGAAACCTGCGTCTCCGTGCGGGCCAGACTGGCCACCAACAGCGTTAGGCCCACTGCCGCAAACGACGTCGCCGTCAGCACCGCCACCAACGCCAGCGGATGGTTCCCCCACTGGATCCCGAAAATCAGCCAGCCCCCCGCCGCCAAGGTCACTCCCTGCAGCAGCGAGACAATCCAGCAGGGAATCATCTTGCCGAGCAAAATGTGGAGGTTCAACACCGGCGCGGCCCGCAGCCGCAACAGCGTCCCCTGCGTCCGCTCGGCGACGAACAGCCACCCGCCGTTCAGCACCAGAAAGAACATGAACAGCACGGTGAACGAGGGGACCAGAATCTGATACCGCACGGATCCGCGGCCGAGGAACCCGCCGCCCGTGGCGTCGCTAAGCAGGGTGCGGTTGTCCTGACCTGGCTGGCGGGCCTCGCTTTTTACCAATTCCGCCCACGTTTTAGCGCGAAAGTTGTAGTTCGGGAACAGGTCGGCCACTCCGTCCTGCACCCGCGGCCCAACGTAACGACGCACCGCCGGCGTCAGCACCTCACCGAAGGCGATCTCCTGCCCCACGCGGGCCATTAGCTCCCGGTTTTGGAACGCCCGGTGGATGGCCCGGCGGAACTCCGGCCCCCGCCGCTGCACCACCGCCGCATCCCCCACCGCCCGCACAGCGTCCCCCCTCGCAAACTCGGCCGCCACGATCGTCAAAAACTCCGGATCTTGCGTCAGGCGGCCCAACAGCTTCTGCACGACCGGATCCAGCTCCATTAACACCTCCGGTGGCAACGGCTTGACCTGCTGCAGCCGCTGCGACACCATCGCCATGAACGGCTCATCCCCAACACGCTCAAACGCCCGTCCGATCATCCAGGGTACCACCACCCGCAACAGGGTGACCTGAACCACCTGCTCGATGATCGCCGCCGAGACCGGCTGCGTGCGGTCCACCAGCAAGGTCAGGCCGAGCTTGCTGAGGTCCACGCCGTCCCGGCCCAGCGGGTTGATCGGTGGCGGGTCGCCCGTCGCTAGGAACGAGCACCGCGACATCCGCTCGGAAAATTCGGGCTCAAAGATCAGCACGGCGGGTCGCCGCCCGCGGGCGATCAACCGGGCCGCCTCGGCACGGCTCGGCAGCATCTCGATCCGGATGTCCGGCGTCGCACTCAGATCGTCGATCACCACCTCCGCCCACGGTTTTTCCGGAAACCCGCCGCTGATCCCCTGGCCGTTGTCGAGATTGAGCACCGTGATCCGCAACCGCTCGTCCGGTTTCTCGAAAAATCCTTCCCCCAACGCTACCCCTAAGACCACAATCAGCACCAGCGGCGTGACCACAAGGATGATGCTACTGCGAATGTCCCGCAGCAGGAGCTTCAGGTCCTTAGCGGCGATGGTCCAGATGGACATGGTCGTTGCGTCGGTCCCAGGGACGTCAGTTACAAGGATGCTTGTTAACAGAATGTCGGTTACAAGGATGTCGGCTACAACGACGTCGGTTTTCAGGATCGGTCGGACAGTCAGGCTGCGGCGGCAGGTACGGCGGGCAAGGTTAGTCCCGCAGCTCCCGGCCGGTCAGATGGAGGAAGACCCGCTCCAGCGTCGGCGGCTGCGGATCGATGGCCCGCAATCGCACGCCCACTTCCGCCGCCAGCCGCACCACCCGCGGCAACAGCTCAGCAATCTGGTCAGTGACCACCTCGAATACGCTGTCTTGCTGTTCCACAAGTTTCACCCCTGGGATTTGCGGCAACCGCTCCGCAAAGTCCCGGTTCGACTCCTCCACCAGCAGCCGCAACCGCCCGTCGAGCAACGCCAACAGCCGCGGCAACGCGTCACACGCCCGGATCCGCCCGTCGTCCATAATGGCAATCCGGGTACATAACGCCTCGACCTCCTCCATGTAATGACTGGTATAGACCACCGTCGTGCCTTGGGTATTCCAGCTCCGAATCAGCTCGAAGATGCGGTTGCGGCTCTGCGGGTCGACGCCGGTAGTGGGCTCGTCCAGCAGCAGCAGCTCGGGGCGGTGGACCATCGCCGCACCCAGGTTGAGCCGCCGCTTCATCCCTCCGGAGTAATGGGCCACCGGTTCGTCGGCCCGCTCGGCCAGCCCGACGGCCTCCAGCAGGGTCTCGATCCGTGATTCCAGCTCCCGCTCCCCCTCGCCGTACAATCGGCCAAAAAATTGCAGGTTTTCCCGGGCCGTCAGGTCTGGGTAGAGGGCGATGTCCTGCGGCACGATGCCGATCCGGCGTCGCAGGTCCCGCCGCTGCCGGGTGAGCCGCTCGCCGAACAGGCGAACCTCCCCCGCGTCGGCCTCCAGCAGCCCGCTCAGGATGGATATCAGAGTGGTCTTGCCTGCTCCGTTGGGTCCCAACAGCCCAAAGAACTCGCCACGCTGCACCGCGAGCGAGACCTCGTCCAGGGCTACGGTCGGCCCATACCGTTTGTGCACCCGGACCGCCTCAAGAATTGGCTGCTCGCCCATGGTAAAATCATTGTACGACCTCGTGTCACAAGCGGTAATGTGCCCGCATACGGCCGCGTGCGGCGACCGGTGTTATCCGCACGCCGGGCCCCGCCGACGGCGTCGATCACAGGCACTGGATGTGGCCGCATGCGGACGATGGTGTCAACAACACGCCGCATCTCAGCTTCCGTCCGGTGCTTCAGCGGCGATGCGGCGGTAAATCTCGATCGCCTGGCGAAAGGTCTTCTCGGCTTCCGGGCGCTCTTCGGGCTTGATGTAGTCGGCCCGCATCCGCCAGAGCTGTTCGATGACTCCGGCACACCAAAGAGCACTAGCCCGGCTCGCCCGGATCGGCCGGCCGCCGACCAGGACATTGACCGGGTTGGTGTGCATCTGCGGGAAGTGCCGCAGGGCGACCCAGGAGCTACGGGCAATCGGGATGCGGAAGCGTAGGGTGTGGACGCGGTCGTCGGCGGGGACATCGGCGTGGGCGGCGACCTGGCCGTTGACGACCAGCTCGACCCGCCGCGTCGGCCCCTGCGGCGGCGGCCCCCCCACCGCTGTGCCCAGCGGCATCTCCCGGGCAAAGGCTACCTCCGCCCGCACCTCCACTTCGCCGGGAGCATCCAGCCGCACCTCGCCGAAACCGGGGGCTACCCCGTTGACCGTGAAGCTCAGGGCGTGGGCGTAGCCATCCGATACGTACGACCGCCCTTTGGCCAGGTTGTTGCACCACAGGGCGAAATCGATGGCGTCGATCTTGCCCAACTGCACGTAAACGCGGCCCTGCCCGACGCGGCTGCCGGAGATGCACGGGAAATCGGTCTCGCCGGAGACCTTCAGGGGGAAGCTGCAATTGAGGATATGGTACCAGCAGTTCCATTCGGGGATGCGGTCAGTGTCCATGGCGCTGATGAAGTCGCACACCCCCATGGCGGTGGTGACGCAGACCTCCTGGGCGCCGATGCCGTCCATCTGCGGGATGTTGAGGTTGGGGAGCTGGCGGAGGGTGCGCTGCGTACTCTGCAGCAGCTCTTCGGCGTTGAGGAAGCCGTCGCCGTTGCGGTCGCACGCGGCGAAAGGCTCCGGCAGCGGCAGGGTCCCCTGGGCGGCCTCTGCCGGGCTGATCCGCTGGTCGCCATCGCGGTCGAGCGCGGCCAACAGTCGCCGCACCGCCTCGGGCGGGTTGACCCCCAGGCCACTGGCCGAGTGGGCATAGCCGGTCACTGCCCCTTGCGACTTGGCCCACCGCATCAGCGGCGTCGTCCAGCTCGGCCAACCTTTCACCTTCGTCCCTTCCGAGCCGGGATACGTCTGGTCTCGCAGGTTCAGCAGGCACACATGCCCTAACGCCTGCGAACCGAAACCCGAGACCTCCACGTCGTACTTCAAAATGGTAAACGGCTCACTCCGCTCCCACGGCTTGGCATCGAAAAACTGCCGCTGATACTCGTAGCAGGGACCCCAGGTCAGGCAGCATCCGACGTTCAGCCCTTCCCCTTTGACGTGCAGGAACATGTCTTGGGGGAGAACCCCTTCGGTGGGGTTGGTATAGTGGGCGCAGCCCGCGGCGTGGATGTGGTGGTCGCCGCTGTACCACCCCCAATCGGCAGGACGGATCCAGCGTTCCAGTTCGAAACTCAGTTCGCACTCCTTGGCGTCTGGAATGACCACCTCCCGGCGGCGGAGGCGATACTCGGGGCCGCGGCCGTACTCGACAGTCAGCGGCCCGGGGGGAAGCAGGACCACGCCGCCGTCCGGGCGGTAGATCTGCCGCTGGAAAAACATGTCCGGCGCCAGTCGCTTCGGCTGCGGCGGATAGACATGCCCCAGCTTGTCGGTAAACGTGAACCGTCCGACCGTTGGCGTACCGTCGCTGTCCCGCACCCGTAGACGCACGGCGACCGCCGGACGAACCTCGAACAGCACCGGCACCTCCCCCCGGAACCCCAAATCCTGCGTCCCCTGCCCGACGTCGAACGCCAGCGTCGCCTCCCGCTTGCCCGCCTCTGTCGAATAGATCAGGCCGATGGCGTATTCTACCTCTAGGCCGCTCAGTTGCGGCGTCATCGGCGGTGCAGTGAACATCTCGACCTGCAAAAACCGCCGCACGATGGTTGGGTCGGCCTTCGGGTCCCGCTGCTGACGGCCCGGGTCGCTGTACACCGCCCCCCCCTGCGGACTGCTGATCCGCAGCGGCTTTTTCACCGTACTTTCGTTGATGACCTTGATCAGCACCGGCGTCCAGCCGGCCTGCTGCAGCCGGGCCGGGGCCGGGCCGCGGCTGACCTTGACCCGCGATTCCGGATTGAGCGTCACCACTGCCAGCACGTGCGGGTCGAGGAGCTCCTGGATCTTGCGGGGGTCCCGGTCCTTGATCGCCGGGACCAGCTCGGGCACCTGCAGGGGCGTCCCCAAAAACTCCAACGCCTGCAGCAATCGACTGACATTGGCCGCCAGCGGCTGCCCTTCGACATGCACCACCGGCGGCGTCTGGGCCACAGCCGGACTGCTGGCGGCCGCCAAGAGGGTCGCCGCCAGGATGGCCGCCAGGATGGAACGAATGTTCACTATTCCGATGATCTTTGGGAACATTGCGGGGAACCTCCGCGGGCGATGGGGGTGGGGGGAATCATGGGCTGCTACAGCCATTATGTGATCACACTACCACGAGAAAGTCCAGGAAAATCCGGCGCAGTTGCCGTGTCTTCTGGCCGGCCATCTCTGCCGTCAGGGATTGATCCGGGCAACTATCGGACCCCCATCAAGCCGGCCAAACAGGCGTTGACTTTCCGGCCATCGCCGCTAGGATGTTATCGTCACGACGGGCTGTAGCTCAGCTTGGCTAGAGCGCTTGGTTCGGGACCAAGAGGTCGCTGGTTCAAATCCAGTCAGCCCGAATCCCTCGTCTGATGCGACCCCGGAAGCGACCGCCACGGCGTCCAGGGCGTAAGTGCTTACAGAAAAAGCAGTTGCGTTATCTGTAGCGCGACGACTGGCCCATACGTTGGCCCACGCGTGGCCGCCACGGCCGTTGTGACAAGTCTGCCGGCTCGGACCGCCTCGCTGGACGGCCGGTTGTTGGTTAGCCCCCTTCGCCCCTTGCGGGCTACATTCCGACGCTTTATCATCAAATTTGCACTAACTCAGAAATAACCACTGCTCACGAGCGAATCACTTTGTGAACGCTTGCACAAAGTGTCCGTAAGTGTTCGCTCCGCAACGGGAGATCGCCCGCGATGGCTAATTTCCTCAGGATCGCCGCCAAAGCCCTCGCCAAAATCGGCCTCAGAGGACTGGCCGGCGGCGTCGTCCCCGGCGCCGGCCTCGCTTGGGAGCTGGCCGAAGAGATCCTGCGACAATACAAGCTCGAACGGGCCGACCACATCCAGGCCGCCGTACGGGCCGACGTCGAACAGATGCTCCAACTGCACTTCCAGCAGGTCCAGCAACTGCTGCAACAAATCATCGCCGAAGAACTCCAGGGGCTGGACGAACGCTTCCGGCTCATGGCCGAGCAGTACCTGCTGCAGCTTCCGGCGTACGCCCGGCAATCACTCAAGCGGCCGGAGGACCCGCAGGGCCGCTCCGTGCCGGCGGAGACCAACCTGGGCAATCCGGTTGAGCTGTCGCTGCTGCTGCCGCCGCGGGTGTCGCCGTTTTTGCCGGGGCAGCCGGTGCCGCACGGGGAGCAGTGGCAACTGGTCGAGCTGTTGGGCAGCGGCGGGTTTGGCGAGGTCTGGCTGGCCCAGCACACCTTCCTCGACTACGAGAAACGAGCCTTCAAGTTCTGTTTGAACGAGGAAGCCAAGCAGAAGTTGTTGGAACACGAGGGGAAGATCGTCCGGCAGGTGATCCACGCCAGCGTAGGGGTCTCCGACAACGACCACGGGATCGTGCGGCTGCTGGATGCGTACTTGCAAGGGGAGACGCCGTGGCTGGCGTACGAGTACGTCGAGGGGGGCGACCTGGCGGCGGTGGTGGCCCGGCAGCGGGAGCTGGAGCCGCCGGAGCGGGGCCGGCGGGCCGTGCAGGTGCTGCGGGATTTGGCCAGGGTCATCGGGCGGCTGCACCGGTTGGAGCCGCCGGTGATCCACCGGGACCTCAAGCCCAGTAACGTGCTGACCAAGATCATAACAAGGAAGGGTCAGAAGCGGATGCTGCTGAAGGTGACGGATTTTGGGATCAGCCAGTTGGCGGCGGAGCAAGCGTTGCAGGAGGCGACGCGTATGACGCGGCTGGGGAGTGTGGGTGTGACGTTGCAGTTGCGGGGGGCGCACACGCCGTTGTATGCGTCGCCGCAGCAGGTGCGGGGGGAGAGGCCGGATGTGCGGGACGACGTGTACAGTCTGGGGATCATCGGCTGGCAGTTGCTAACCGGTGATTTGCGGCAAGGCCGGCCGAGCCACCGCACGTTTTCCGCCATGGCCTCAGCTTGTGGCTTATCGGCACAGGTGATGGAGATAATGGAGCGGTGTTGGGAGGACGAGCCGTCGGAGCGGCCACGGGACGCCGCGGAGTTGGGGCAGTTGCTGGCGGAAGCGTTGAAGGACAAGACCAGATCGGAGGGACGTCGGGCCGTCGCGGAGGAGCGACCGCAACCGGTGAAACCGATGAACATCCGGCGGCCACGGGTGCTGGTGGGCGAATTACTGCGGACCCTCCAAGGGCACACGTCG
>FWWM01000839.1_pt1 | contig 99278 bp, 97 predicted proteins | sample 2228351 | NCBI WGS metagenome assembly FWWM01 (sample SAMEA103939774, study PRJEB20133) | metagenome | reverse complement strand
GCCCGCAAGTGGTTTCCGAGAGGCAGCATGGCAGTAGGCCCTACACAAGATTGAGAGACTGAAGCTCTGAAACCATCTTTTTTCACGCAGGATTCAGGTTAACGAATTGATCGACAAGAAGGTGTGTCGAGATGAGAGCGAAAGATCGCGATATGTCGCGATTCCATCGCGACATATCGCGGAATCCGTGAGACGAAATTAATTAACGGGAACTCAGAAGGGTCGCCTGATCCCCAACTTCTTCATCCGACTCCTAAGGGTGCTGGGGTTGAGGCCAGGGAGGTCAGCCGCGCCATAGGGGCCGTAGATCCTCCAGTGGGTTTGCTGGAGCACACGCTGGATATGTTCGCGTTCCAGTTCTTGAAGGTTGACCGGCGAGGCGGTTTGGGGCAAAGGCTTAGAAGGGATCAGAAACTGGTCTGCGATCTCGACGATTGAAGAGCGCGACAGAATCACCGCGCGTTCGATCACATTCTGTAATTCTCGGACGTTGCCCGGCCAGGTATACCGCACCAGACGCTCCATCGAGCCGTGGCTGAGCTCAAGCGACGGCCGGTTGAGTTTCAGGCGATAGGACTCCAGGAAGTGCTTGGCCAGCAAGGGGATGTCCTCAGGCCGCTCGCGGAGCGGCGGAATGGCGATCGGGAACACATGCAGCCGGTAATACAGGTCGGACCGAAACCGGCCTTCCCTCACCGCGGCGACGAGGTCCGCGTTCGTCGCCGCCACGACCCGGACGTCAACCGGCACCGGGCGCGTGCCGCCCACTCGATCCACGAGTCCGTCCTCCAGAACCCGCAGCAATTTGGCCTGCACTTCCAGCGGCATCTCGCCGATTTCATCGAGAAACAGGGTGCCTCCATTCGCCAGTCGAAGCGACCGGCATGCCGTTGATCGGCCCCCGTGCACGCGCCTCGTTCGTGGCCGAAGAGTTCGCTCTCCACCAGGCCCATCGGAATTGCCGCGCAGTTGACGCGGATAAAGGGCTTGTGGCGGCGCGGGCTCAACTCATGGATCGCCCGGGCAAGCAACTCCTTACCGGTTCCCGTCTCGCCGGTAACGAGCACGGTCGTCACGGTGTGACCGACGGCCTCGGCCTGACTCAGGACCCTGCGGAAGGCCGGACTCTTGCCGACCATGGCTCCGAAATTGTGCGTGAGCTTGATCTCTTCGACCAGATACGCATTCTCCCGCGCCAATTGCCGGCGCAGCTGGTCGATTTCTTCGTAGGCCTGCACGTGGGCAATCGCGTAAGCGATCTGCGTCGCGACCTGGCGCAGAAACTCCACATCCTCCGGATCCGGTTCGCCCGCCTCCACGCTTCCGATGTTCAGGGTGCCCAGACACCGCTCGCCGGCGAGCGGCGGCAGATTGATCATGCGGCCCAACCCTTCCTGGACATAGAAGTTGTCTTCCAGAAATCGCCGCTCCCGTCGCAAATCCGACCTGACGTGCATCTTGCGGTGGTCGTACACCCAGCCGACCGCGCTCCCCTCCCGGGGAATGACGGCGTCGCGCTGCGACACGCGGGTCGGCATGTTGGTCTCCACAGCGTAAAAACGGAAGGAATCGGTCTCCGGACGATAGAGCGTGATGCCGGCTCGCTCCCACGGCACCACTTTTTTGATCTGCTCGGTAATGGCCCGCCAAAGACTGTCCGTGTCCCGTTGTGAATTGAGGACGTTGGTGACCGCAAGCAAGGCTCGATAACTTCCTTCGATATCCTTCATGTTCCCTCACACTCGCGTATGGACCTATAGCAGCAAGATTGATCGCCTGCAGGATCTGGGCGGCTCGACGGTTGCGAATACCGTGTGCGCGGCCACCGCACACGACTTTCTAGTCAAGGTACCGAAGGCAGAATTCCTTCTGCAAGTCCGCATGTTCCGCCTAGCTTCCGAGCAGTGGAACGAGCGGAATGGACTTGAAGCGCGACGTTGTCCGGACTCATATGAGTCCGGATGCATCATGTCAACACGTCGCCCGCCTGTTGTCGCAGTGGGTGGCGAACGTGGGACGGCAGACGTGAGACCGTCGGCCGAGGGAGCCGTGCGCCCGCTGCCTGAGTCCTCCCTCAAAAAGGATATATTCCCCTCCTTCGTGGAGTAGATTTGTCCTTTGGCGATCGGCTAGCTTCGGCCCTGGCAAGACCAGCGATGAAACGGTTCCTCATACCCTCGCACGAAGCTGACGTGCCCGGCCGCCGGACAGGCCGCTGATGCCCACGAAATCGATGGGGAGCGTGCAGATGGGGACGCACCTTCCACAGCGACGCCGGATTCCGGAAGGATTCGCCCTTATCTGTCCACCTCCCCGCCAGGTCTGGACAAGACACTGTCCCGAATGCGGCCGTTGGCTCCGCAAAGACGATCCCCAAGCTCCATGGGCCTGCGTGTGCGGCTGGAAGAGTTGTTGAGACGTTCTTCAACGCGATGAGGTCGGGATGATGACAGGCATATCGCTGCAGGATCTGAAAGCCGGATTCTTCCTGATGATCAGCGTGGGTTTTTTAACCGTGATTTGTCTTCTGGCTGCCTGCTCTACCGTCACACGACCGGTTCGCTGGTGTGAACGGCGCAGGAGAAGAGCCGAGTAACAAACCATCGGCCTCGACGGACGTGTCACAGCCTATCTGCGCACGATCAGCCTTTTCCATCGCATGCCCGGGTTATGCGGATTCGGCTGGGGGCGGGGGCAATCCCACCCCACGCCCACGGCTCCGCAGTCTAGCGCTTTGAGGAGCAAGGGTGCAGCGCGGTCAGACTGACGCCGAGCGCAAGACCCGCGATGAACACAGTGGCGAGAGCGAGCGGGCCCAGCCCGTCGGGAAACGCCAGGGACCGCCGACGTCTGGGAGAGGAAAAGAGCGAACCCACATGCGCCTCTCCGCCTAGCCACATGCCGCGTGATGGCTCTTCGAGCGGGACGCCTTCAGGGTTCTGTCGGGACTGAGACTCTGAGCCATTCATAGCGATCGCCTCCCGGCTGCGCATGCGGGCCGGTTCTCTGGCGCTTCATCCTCCGGATCGGAACCACCCGGTGTTCGTTACATCAACGCCTGAAGGCTTCGCTCGAGCAGGACCTGAATCTCTCCGCGACGCCGTTTCAAATCCCCTGCCTTGTCGAATAACAGATAATAGGTCAACAGTCCGGAGGTGTACGCCGCCAGGGCCGTGGCGAGCGTGCGGTTGGTGGCGCCTTTGCCGTTCAGCGCGGGGCGCAGCAACTCCCCGAGGCGATCCAAATGCTCGTCATAGACCGCGCGCAGGTCCTTGGCCGATTCCGTCGTGAGCTGAAGCAATCCCCGGACCTGATGGAACAGCAACAGGTATTCCGGATGTTCCAGGAAAAAATCCAACCTCGCTGCGATGATCTTGCCGAGGAGCTTCGGTCCGGGTTTGGCGTCGCGCGCGGCTTCTTTCGTTCTCATGAGGAGCAGGTCTAAGCCTTGCTGGAGCAGGGCCTGGAGAAGCGCCTCTTTGGTCTCGAAGTACTTATAAAAGGTCCCCTTGCCGATATCGGCGCGCTCGGTGATATCCTCGATTTTCGTCCAGTAGATGCCTTTCTCGGAGAAAAGCACCAGGGCGACATCCAGCAGAGCCTGCCGCGTGCGCGCTTTCCGACGCTCCACCCGTGACGATGCCGCGGACGCCATACCCCGGGCCTCCGGTTCCGCTTTCATGAACATGCCGTCATGTACAGCCGCCACCGACGCTTCGACTTCAGCGGCTCAAGTTCTCCGATTTCTCGATGGCGCAGGATAACAGGATCGACGACGGCTCCGCAATTGACGCACCGCCATCCCTGGAAATCCAGTTCGCCTCGGTCGTCCAGAAGATCGGTGAAATAATCCCTCGTCATCCAGCCTCGACATCGTGTGCATCGCATCGTGTCCTCCTTCCATATGGCCTTGTCCGGATGAGGGCCCCTCATCCGGACACAGACCGCCCTGATGGAGTTCAGGTCGGCTTTCCCGCTGCGGCCCTCAGGCCACCAAGCGTTTCCCGCGTTCGACGACCCGTCCGAGAGCCTCTCTCGCATCGATCGCCATGCACCCGGCCCGTTCACTCACGTCTTCCACCAGCGATCGCAGTTGTCGACGTGTTCTCGCGCCCGATTGCGGGGCCAGTAACAGGCCTGCTCCGACGCCGACCAACAGCCCGGTGACGAACGTCACGCCACCGACCGCAACGTATCTGGTTCGGTTGTTCATGATCATCCCCCCCTTTCCGATCTGGAGTTAACTGGTATGAGCGTCGTGATTGCCCAACCCGTTCGAATTCCTTAATGGAGTCCGATCCACATCATGTTCGAACTCTCCAGACATTAACTCTCTCCGTTCATCGCAGCGGCTACACTTCGCTTCCAACGTGCCGCTCGGCCCGGTCGCACAGGAACGAAAGACCAGGTAGTACCGCCGCCACCCGCACAGGCGGCAGGGCTTGCCTTCCAACCCCCTCAGGGCCGGCCAACTTTTCCTATGGACGCGGCCGATCCGCCCTCGCACCGATTCCGCTCTTTCCATGATGGCCTTCATGCCGCGCCCCTCTCTTCCTGTTGCTCTGGACCAGCCAACAGGACTGCCTCGCTGTGCTGGAGCCACCGCACGGGCATGATTTCCAGAAATCGCACACCCATCCCGCGCGCGCGTCCGAACTGATCGGGCTTGGGGCAGACCCATGCCACGGTTCCTACTCCCTTCATCCGCTCTGCCGGACGATCGGACGGTGCAACGCTCAGCTCGACTTCCGCTCCGACAGGCAACAAGTCGGCCCCCTCGATAAAGACCCCCTCTCGGGAAGCCCGAGCCGCCCGACCTTCCCGCCATGCTCCGTCTTGTGATCGATAGCGAACCTGTACACGGGTCTCTACCCGGGACTCTACTTTGTCCTGCACAGACTCCCAAGCCATGGGACACGCTTTCCTGCCGGACTGATCGACGAGCCAAAGAGCCTTTCCTTCGTCGTCGAAGGCGAACCATGTCCGATCGAGCGCTTCCGCGCGAAGCATTGCATCCTTCATGAGTCCTCCCTTTCTCTCTGAGCGACAAGACGCCGAGCAAGCACCGGCATTGTGTTAGACCAGTTATCCACTGGTGACCTAGTACTCATTGGTGACCTATTGGTCATACTTATACACTTGGTCGCTTATCCTGTCAAGCCTGTTCTTGTGGGCCCAGGCATGTCCTGCAAACAGTCCCGCCAAGAACCCTCGGGCGCATGACTCCTGATTGGTTTTCCGCATTCGGCCGGATGCATGGACCATTGCGGGAACCTGCGATAAGCCACGGCAGCAGACGCACCGAATCTTGCGGACTGGCCCACCATATCGGTCCATGACGGAAGTAGAGAACCGAAGATTGGCAGCGGCTCTGAAGCGCGTGGGCAGAGACTGAAGGAAATCCTCGGGACCTCGCCCGGGAGGTCAGAAAGAATAGATGCCGAGTACGTGCGGTTATTTGGCGATCGTGATCGGGAGCGTCGGAATCCGCCCGACATCGGTGACGGTCATTTGGAACAACTGCTGCAACAGGCTGAAGGCTTCCCGGTTCCACGTACGCAACGGTGCTTCACCGTCATCATGCGCCCCGACGCTGTACCATCGCCCGCGCAGTTCCACGGCAAAGGCGGCATGCCGAGGTCTGGTTGTCGTCTCGAGAATTTTCAACGTCGAGACCGGGTTACGCAAAACCTGACCGGTGCGCTGATCCTGGTCCACTGCAAATTCCGGCTCCTCCGCGATCCCCCGCGCGACGAACCCGAGAATCGCGCTGAAGCTTCGAAGCTTGATCTGGCCTCGCCACGGGTAATCCCCGCCGGGGAACCCCGGACGAATGCCGACAAACACGTAATTGCGGATAGCGAGAAGCTGCCTCGTGAAGCCGCCGGCGTTCATGATTAGGCAGCTTGGCCGGATCGTAGTTGCTGATCGCAATACGCCCAACGACCGTCTTGCTCAGGATCGGCCTGCCGTCCGCTTCATTCGTGATCCATCGGTAGCCCTTGTCAAACGCCTGTGCGGTCAACGGATGGTCCGGGGGTAACGGCCAGTGCTCCTCGTGTTCGAGTGGTCCGACATGAACCTGCCGAGTGAGATTCAGAGCGGACAGATGCAGGACCGGCCGGCGGAATTCCGCGTACTCCTCGGGGCGATGCGGCAAGTTCAGAAGAAGGGTCCTCTTGCCGTCTTGCTCGATACCGATCCCGCGCGCCATGAGTCGCAACACGATCGCGGGCTCGACCCCTTGACTGATGAGAAACTCGAACTTGGTCTCGTCCATCGGCGTCAGGATGCGACGTGTAAACTCCTCGCCCTGGATGGGAATAATGCTCACCGTCGGGTTTTCGGCTACGCTCGCACCCAGATTCAGCGTATAGAAATTCCTTGTGATGTCCGTCCCTCCCCTGTTGAACAGTTGGGCCCCTACACCGGCGTTCGTACGGAAGTCGAACGTGGCGGCAACATTGGACACCGCGGTGAAATGAACAGGGAGGCCTTGCCTGGCCCTGGCGATATTCAGCAGCAATATTTCGGATTCGACCTGGCTGACCGTGTGGTCGTATTCCAACACCGCACGGTGCATGGCGACGGGAGAGAGACATCCAGACAGAGCCCCCCACAGCAACAATGCCATAGCCGTCCGTGAACCGGGTCCAGCGAACACGCGTTTCACTCGCCCTCTCCCGCTTGACTGCCGCACATCCCGACCAGGGTACAGCCCGTGTGCGTCTTTGAAGATTGGCCCGATATCCCCATGCCGATCGAATACGGTGAACTTCTCTCCCTTCCTCGCTTCATGGCATGCATGTGATCTCCATACGACGGACGTGGCAAGACCGTCGTAGCGGCCGACGGCGCAGATGATGCCGCCCATGAGCCATCACCGTGAGTGAGCCAGCAGGCGCCTGAAACGACTCACGAACAGCGCGGTGACGAGCAACACCAGACCGATCCCGTTCACGCTCGTCGATTCGCCAAGTTCTTCGGTGATCCATCCGAACGCGCCGATGCCGGCGATCGCGGACGTCATCGCGGCGGTTTGATAGAGGCCCAGGACACGCCCGACCATCTCGATCGGCGAAATCTCTTGCACCACGCCCCACGCGACCGGTGTGAGCGCCCCCATACCGCACCCGACCACCGCCATCAGCGCGCCCGCCGCCAGTGGATCGCGGACCCACACCAGCACACAGATCGCCGTCCCGCTGACCGCGCTGGTCCACGCAATCAGCGCGATCCGACGCGGCAGACTCCATTCCGTCCACCAGACCAGCAGGATCGACATCGCGAGGAGGCCGCCGCCCAGCGTCGACCATAGGTAGCCGACCTCGACCGGACCCAAATTGAGCAGTTTCCTGCCGAACACCGGAAACAGGGTAGTCAGGGCGCTGGTTCCGAACGTGTACAGCGCCGCCGTCGCGATGAGCCACAGCAACGCCGGCTGCCGGCCCAGGACGAACCGCACGGCCTCCATCAAGTCTTGCCGCAACGCCGCGGCGGGCGGTCTTTCGGCAGGCACGACGGACAGACGCGGCAGGCGGACCGGCAGGAGGCACGTGGCTGACAACAGATAGGTCACCGCGTTGATGCACAGAACTTCCTGCGAACTCGACAACGCGATCCCGATCCCGCTGAGCGCCGGCCCCATCACGATCCCAAGGCTCGTCGTGCTTTGCAGGAGCGCATTGGCCGCGGTGAACTGCCGCTTGGCGACGATGGCGGGCACCGCCGCGATGAGGGCCGGGCCGAAGATCGCCGTCGCGATGGCGTGGAGCAGCACCAACAGATAGAGCACTTCGACCGTGAACGACTCGACCGAGATCAGGCAGGGGATCAATCCGATCAGCAGCGCGCGCGAGATATCGGAGGAAACAAGGAGGAACTTCTTGGGCCAGCGATCCACGAGAACGCCGATCACCGGCCCCAGGACGATCGGGGGAATGGTCTGCAGCAAGCCGATCACCGTCGTCTTGATCGGCGATCCGGTGATCGAATAAACGAACCAGAGTAATGCCAGCTTGGAGACGCCGTCTCCGACTTGCGAAACCAGTTGACTCAGCCACACCAGGCCGAAATCCCGCGTACACAGGAGCCGCTGAGCACCGACGGCGGTGATGTGATCGTCTGCGGAGAGGACGGCGCGAGAGGCGCAAGTCACCGGTGTGAAGCTGTGTCCGGGCATCACTCCTTTTCTTCGATGCGAACCTTGTCCGTCTGCACGGCCTTGACGCCGGGGACCAGCCTGGCCGTTTCGGCCGCTTCGAGAATGATTACCTGGAATCGTACCACTCCCGCAAGGATTACGACACCATTTTCCGTCTTCACCTCGAAATTGGCGGCCTTCAGGGTCGTACTCTTGGCGAAGCGCTCCTTCACGTACTGGGTGATCATTTCATCCCGCTTGCGGGCGAGCGCCTGCTTCAACTGCGGCACGACCTCCAGCTTGTTATTCACCGACGCGACGCCGTCCACCGATTTGGCGACTTCGGCGGCCGCCGTCTTTTCGGCCTCATCCGTCACTTTTCCCGTGAGCGTGATCTGATGGTCGCTCTGCTCTACGTCGATGTCGTACGGGAACAGTTGCGGCGTCGCCATCAGCGCGAGTTTGACCGTCAGAATGAGCGACGTTCGGGGTGTTTTTGAGGGTTCCTTCGAGGGAAGCTCTTGCGCAGCCGATTCCTCCTTCTTCGCCGGTCGCTCTTCCGGCTCCTTAGATCGAGGCGGTTCGGCGGGTTTCGTCGGCAGGGTCGGTTCTTTTGACTCCTTCTCAGCGGGCTTCTGCGCCTTGGTCGGCGGTTCACCGGCCGGCTCCTCGGCCGGAAGCGGCGCCGCGGGGATCAGCAGCACGCCGCAGAGCGCGATCGCCGGATAGAGCCGTCGGGGAAAGAACAGCGAGAAGACGTGCGATCGACGCCGCATCGAGTGAATCACCGTGGCAGCCCGCCTCACCGCCTGGCGTCTAGCGGGCAAGAAGAGGCGCCGGGGAAGATGAAGTGGGACCCTCAGCCGACTGCCGCCGGCTGAACAGTTCCGCCACGGCGGCGGTTGCGAGCAAGGTCAGACCGATGCCCATCAAGCTCGCCAAGGGGCCGAGGGAATCGGCCGCCCATCCGAACCCGGCCATGCCTGCCATCGCGGTTGACATCCCCCCGGTGCTGAACGTGGTGAAGACCCGCCCGAGCAGCCGTTCCGGCGTCAGTTCCTGAAGCATCGCCCAGACGAGCGGCGTAAACATCGCCGTGCTCCCGCCGATTACGACGACCAGGGCGGCCGACACGATGGGCAGATCGACCAGTCCCAACCCGCAGACTGCCAGACCGGCGACGGCCAGAGAGCCGGCGATCATGCGCAAGCGCTCGCGCAGTTCGCCCGGCTTCAGCCAGGCCAACGAGACCGACGCCGCCAGCATGCCGACCCCCAGGGCCGACCAGAGCCATCCCATCCCGACAGGGCCAACCTGCAGCAATTGCTTGGCCACTACTGGGAGCAGGAAGACGAACGCGCTGGACCCCAGCGTGAAGAGCGCGGCGGTCACCATCAGCAGGAACACGGTTCGATGTTGCAGAAACACGAACCGGAACCCGACCTGAAGTTCCTGCAACACCCGCTGGGTTTCAGCCCGTGCCCCAGTCGGCGTGCCCGACTCCCGCATGCGGATCGGCATCAGACACAGCGCCGAAACAAAAAAGGTCGCCGCATCGACATACAGCACATTCTGCGCGCCGATGAGCGCAATCCCGACGCCGCTGACCGCCGGCCCGACCAACAGTCCGACGTTGGTCGTGCTTTGCAGCAGGGCATTGGCGGCGGTGAACTGGGACCGTGGCACGATGAGCGGGATGGAGGAAGCCAGAGCAGGACCGAAGATCGTGGACACGACCGCCGTCACAAACACCAGTAAATACAGGCGCTCCAACGTCAACGCGTCACACGCGTACAGCAGCGGGATCAGCAGGATCAGCACGGTGCGCACCAGGTCCACCGCGATCATGACCGGTTTTTTGGGCCATCGATCCAAGTAGACGCCGATCAATGGACCGAAGAGCAGCGGTGGGAGGGTCTGCAACAATCCGACGACCGTCATCTTCAAGGCCGAGCCGGTCAACGTGTAGACGAACCACAGGAGCGCAACCTTGTTGAGGCTGTCCCCGATCTGCGAGATCGCCTGTCCGGCGAACAGCAGCGCGAAGTCCTTCGTCTTCAGCAGGCGCCAGCCTGAAGGACCGCGCTGATCGGGCTGGTGAACGGTCGAAGCGCCTATGCTCCTACGCATCATGGCTAGATTGCGGGATTGGAATGGCCAGCGGCTCATCCAATCCGTTCTCGACTCCGCGTGAGGGTCGAATCCCCGCCGTGCAACGCAATTGATCCTACTTCCTCGCTGAGCATCTGCTCATAGACGTCGAGGTAATCGCGCACCATCCGTTCGACCGTGAACCGCTCTTCGAACGCCTGCCGGCACCGGCGTCGATCGAGGAACCGAACTCGCTCCACCGCCGAGACCATTTCTTCCAAGGAGTCGCTGACGAACCCGGTCAGGCCGTCCTTAATGAGTTCCGGAATTGAGCCCCGACGGTAGGCCAAGACCGGTGTGCCGCAGGCCAGCGCCTCGATCAGCACCAACCCAAACGGCTCGGGCCAATCATAGGGCGCCAGCATCGCATACGCCTGGCCCAAAAAGTCGTTCTTCTGATCGTCCGTGATCTCCCCGATGTACTCGATCAGGGGATGCGCCAGGAGCGGTTCGATTTCGGCGCGGAAATATTCGCGATCGGCCGGATCGACCTTGGCTGCGATCTTCAACGGAATGCCGACGCGCTTGGCGACCTCGATCGCATGGTCCGGCCGCTTCTCCGGCGCGATACGTCCCAGGAACGCCAGATAGCGTCCCGGCTGCGGATGGTAGCGATAGAGGTCGCGCGGTACGCCGTGATAGACCGTCGCCTGCCAGTTGGCCCACGGCAACGGCCGCCGTTGGGCGTTCGAGATCGAGACCAAAGGCATTTCGGCATACTCGCGGAATACCGGTTCGAGTTCCGGCAGATCGAGCCGTCCGTGCAATGTCGTGACCACCGGCACGGGGCAGCGCCGGGCCAGCGGGAACCCCAGAAAATCGAGATGCGAGTGAATCAAGTCGAAGTCGCCGGGCGATCCGAAGACCCGCTCCAACTGAAGGATCAGCGGCGCATCGCGGTTAAAGATACCCGTGTTCAGGCGCAGGGCCTGGTGACAGATCGGTTCCAGCTTCGCCGTCGTGACGGAATCCCCGCTGGCGAATAGCGTCACGTCATGCCCCAATCTGACCAACTCTTCCGTGATATATGACACAATACGTTCGGTCCCCCCGTAGAGTTTCGGGGGCACACTTTCCCACAACGGCGCTACCTGCGCGATTCTCATTCCCTCGCTCCTTTTCAGTGAGTTGACGGCCGCCACGTCCTACTTCGCGGGCTTGATCGAGAGGGCACGCCCGTCCGGCATCATTTCCACTTCCACCTTTTCGCCCGGAACGACCAGCCGCTCCCGCTTGGTTTCCTTATTGACCCGCAACCGCACCAGCCGACCGAAGACATCCCGCACCACGTACACCTCCCCCTTGATCGACAGTAGATCCCCTTTTATGACCTGCGGGGAGGCCGCCGGCTGTGCAGCCGCCATGGGCACATTCGCGGATATCTCTGCGCCCATCACGAAGATCGACGCCAGCAACCACAGACCAAACCCTTTCATGGCGCTACCTCCCTCACCTCGCTTCGGAAGGTGACTCGGATGCCGAGTCGCGCCGTCACCATATCGTCGCCGGCTAGAAATACCCCTTCGACAGGCCCGGCCCCAATAGACAAAAACCTGACCTGCGAACGAATCTTGTCCAGTCCCCTAAGCCCCTGAGGTGGGGTAAGCGTAAGAACAGTGAAAAAGGAGGGCGTCATGGACGGATACGGCAAGAGAATCTTGATCGTGGACGGTGACGAAAGCTCACGACACATGCTGTCGTTTCTGTTGGCGAACGAGGGCTACAACGTCCATATCGCCAATGACGGGATCGAGGCCTTGAGCGAAATGAAGAAACGGCGGTTCGACGCCATCATTACCGACTACCGCCTCCCGAGACTCAACGGGTTGGAATTGCTGGCCTTGTGCCGGGTGGTGTGGCCGGAAACTCCGATCATCATGGTCTCGCGCGATTCATCGGCCCTTGGCCCCCAAGCGGTTGAACGGGGCGCTGTTGCGTGGGTCCGGAAACCCTACGACTCGCGCGCGTTACTGGAACTTCTCGCCTCCACCGTGGGGACAGCAGAGTCCGGGCGAGGCTGGAAGTCCAAAACCAGAATCGCGGGATGAGGGAGGATTGAAGTCCAAAGAGGAGGTGCACGACCATGCCGAAGCGGGACCTGATGCTCCTGCTCGGAGCCTTCCTGTTGCTCAGTCTCAGTGTCGCTGGTCAGGCCGAATTGATCGAGCGTTGGCGAGACGCCTTGGACGAGCAGCACCGACGGACCTTGATCCGGGAAGATCTGTTCAAGCTTCAGCGTCTCACGGCGGAGGCGGAAAGCGGTTTCAGGAGCCATGTGGCGACCGGTCAGCGGGTGTCCTTGGACCCGCTCGGCCAAGCGGAAGAGCAGCTCAGGCCGATCCTCGATCACTTGCTGGAACTCTTGGCCGATTCTCCACCGCTGCAGCATCAGGTGCGGACGCTCGGCCTCTGGCTACTCGACCACCTGCGGCACAGACGATGGTTGGCCTCTCAGATCGACGCCGGCCTTCAATCCGAGGTCATCTCCTCCTTGCAGCGAGGAGAGGCATTGGCCCTGCTGCTCGCGATCGAGAACGCCTTCCGCGAGCTTGAATCCAGAGTCGATCACAAGTTTGCGGACGCCGAACTGGAAGACGAGGAGTTTCGGAGGCAGATGCTGCGAGGTCTGCTGCTTGCCGAGTGCGGCATCATCGTTGCGAGCGGGGTTACCGGCGGTCTTTTCGTCCTTCTGTTTCGGCGGTTCTCCCGCGCCCGCGTCAGCCGCACGGATCAACGGATCGCCGCGGTCGGCCACGCCGCGTCCTAGCGACCTCCGCCGGTCGGACTGTCCCTCAGACTCCTCCGGTGCCACGCACTCCAGGCTTGACTTGGCTGAAAGCCCGGCCTAGCTTAGGTGTCGCCAAGCGCCGTTACGGGCAGAATCTATGTCGAAAGATACCCACTCGGTTCGAGGACGGTCCATGGAAGGGCGCCATAGCCTGAGAATTCCGATCCGAGTCCCTGCCATCTTCTCGAGCGGGCATGGTCTGGGTGAAGGAACGGTCTTTAATATTTCCACACCGGGCTGTGCGATCGAAAGCAATAAAGCGCTGCGAGTCGGCGACTATGTTCGACTGAACGTCTACTTACCCGATGAGCACCTGTTACAAAATGTGCGTGCCGCCGTCCGGTGGGTTCAAGGTCAACGATTCGGAGTGGAATTTCTGCGCCTCTCAGAAGAGGAACAAACCCGTTTGTCCTGCCTGGTCTCGGATCATACCCGCAGCAAAAGTCGATCTTAGCGTGCGAGAGCTTCTCGGTCGTTGACGGACGATTGCCGGACCCTTTCCCGGTATTTTTGCTTACCTGTTCCCGGCCTGCCGACACCGTGTCCGGTTCAGATTTCAGGAAAGTGCTTGATCGCTCGTTCGACAACAGCCAGAATAGCGACGGCGGGTTTCGGTCCTGGTTATGGGACGAATATGATTCTGCGAAAGGAACAGCGGTTTCCGGTCTCGTTTCGTGCGGTCTTGACCAGCATCAAGACCCATGAAAATTCCGGGATGGTGCTGGATCTGTCGCCAAGCGGATGTCGTGTGCACAGCCTTATGTCCGTGTTTACGGGCATGCAACTCGGACTACGCCTGCACCTGCCGGGACAGGACCCTCCTATTTACATCGATCGAGGAACGGTCCGCTGGTCCCGCGGACAGGAATTCGGCGTACAGTTCACAGAAATAGCCCTTCATGAGAACAGCCGGCTTCGGGAGGCCGTCCAAGCCCTTAAAAATTCCTCTCAAACTTAGCTCTCTCGCCTTACCAGAATTACGGAAACCCAAACATTATTGAAGACTTAGAATTTTACGTCCTATCGCCTTGCCCATCTTTGGAGGTACGCTCTATAGGTGATGCGCCTACGTAAAGATTCGGCTATGATTTGCTAGGAAGATTGGCAACGGTGAAGGCAGGCATCTCGAAAACAGCGGTGGCAAACATGGACACGCGCAAGGCGCGCCGAGTACGGTTGGTCTGCCGACTTTTCTTCTTCGGGCGAGGCGATTTCGAAGGAGAAGGGAAGGTCCTCGATCTCTCGACTTCGGGATGCCTAGCCGAATCGGAGGCTTCGGTGACGCCGGGGACGGAATTTCAGCTTTCGCTGTTTCTTCCCGACCATCCATGGCCGCTCAGGGTGGAAAAAGCCGTCGTCCGCTGGACTCACGGCCGGTCCTTCGGACTGGAGTTCGTCACCCTCCGTCCAGCCCAACGGGAACGGCTGCGCGCGATCGTTATGAAGGCGAAAGCGTGACACGTTGTCTGAGCGATTGACGACCAGTGGATACACCTCCATCACCCCCGCGACTGACTCTGCGCTTTTGGGAGCCACAGGACCCCGGTTTCGACCCACTGCGAGAGCACCGGGACCGTCGCACAAGAGTCTTTCTTAGCTCCGCTAGCGATCGAAAGTGCGTAATAGCTCACGAACCTTGCGCACCAGCTCGGCCGGTGAACGGCTTCGGGAGGAAGGCCACCTCAGGTTCCTCGGCTAAGCCGCCTTTCACGATATAGTTTTCCGATAGATAGAGGATACGCGTCTCCGGACTGAGAGTATGGACTTTGGTGGCGAGTTCCAAACCATTCATGGCCGGCATGAGCATGTCCGTAACCAGCAGATGAATCCGGTCTTGGTGTTGGCGGAAAAGGCGATACGCCGTTTCTCCATTTTCTTGGCGAGCAAAACCGTATAACCCAGCGGGGAAACAGTGTTAAAGATGATCGTCCGAATCTCGGGCTCGTCGTTAACCGCCAGGAGTGTGCCGGACTCTGAAGAAAAGGAGCTCATGGCCGGATCTTTGTTGCTGCAGGTGGTGAGCCGCCTGGGACTCGAACCCAGGGCCCTCGCCTTAAAAGGACCGAAAAGATTGAGGAAAAACAAGGAGATACGCAAAACGTCCCTGAAGCGGGACAGTGAAGCACATCAAGGGGTTAGACCGGCAGGACAGGGGCCGTGGTCGACATAGACCACGGTCGCCCGCTGGAGAAGCGCCACCGCTCACCGGTAGATGTCCTTTCGGTGGCCGATGCGGAGGACCACGACGGTACGCCGCTCGTCCTGAAACGCGCAGATGGCTCGGCAGTCGCCGATCCGGTACCGCCACAATCCCTCAAAGGGGCGGCTGAGGGCTTTCCCGAGCTGGCGGGGGTGCGCAAGCGGAGCCACGCGTTCGTCGAAGTAATCGAGGATCCGGCGGGCCGTGGGGGGATCCAGCTTCCGCAGCTGCTGCAGCGCGGTGTCGGAATACTCAATCCGCCAGGCCAAGGCGCTGCCTCACCGCGGCGGCGGGATGCGTCTGCTCCTGGCCGTGCTGGAGGCGGGCCAGGGTCTCCGCCGCGAGGCGGGCCTCCTCGATCTCATCGAGGTAGTCCGCCAGCGCGTGCGCGATGAGATCTGCCTCTGAGCAGGCCGTCGCGTGGGCGAGACGGTGCAACCGCTCGCTGAGCTCATCCGGGAGTGACAGCGTGATCAGCCCCATGACAACGTCCTTCCCTCACGTCCGTATCCTAGCTGGCCCTTCGGCTGCCGTCAATGTCTGGGGCTCGGCGGTCCGTCGCCACCGCGTGTGGCTTTCGGTGAGCTGCTGGCGTCCCGGATCCTGGTCTCATGCTTCCGCCGGGCACGAAGCTCGCGTTGGTGCACGCGGAAGCGGCACCTTGGCCTGCAATAGTGTTGCGTCACGCGATCGGGTTCAAAGAGGCGCCCACAGCCGTTGCAAAACCGAGGACGAAGCGTGAGGCCGAACCGTTCGCGGAGCATATGCTCAGCGATCTGTCGGTAGGCCTCCGTGAACGGCTCATGCGGGTTCGTCTGCATCGCGGTGATCAGCCAGCCGGCGAGGCTCCAGCTCGGCGCCTCAGGCGGGGGAATGACATGCTGGAACACCGTCTGGGCGTCGGTACCGAGCCACCGCCAAAGATGCTGCCAGTCTGCCTCAGTCAGCTCATCCCGCACCCACCGCTCGACGAACCGCTTGTACCGTTGCCAGTGCTGTTCTGACGCATCCATCCACGAGGGAAAGGCCTTCCTGAGCAGATTCGCAGCCCGTGTGATGGCACCGGCCTGTGAGTACATCAATCGATAGAGATCATCATTCGTCTGGGCGTTATAGAGAGCCAAATAAAGCGGGTCTGTCTCTGCCATGATGACTAATCATACCACAATGCGAGTTGTGCTTGACACGCTCATCCTTGATCTGTATCATACACGTAGTACTGTTACTACGTGTATGCGTGATGGACGCAGAGTTTGCGCAGCTGCTCGAGATCTTCAGGCGGCGCGCGCTGGAGCCTGATCCGCCTCCAGCGTCGACGCCGGCACCGCCGCCCGCACGAACGGCCGAAGCAGCGGAGCCACCCGCCGCGGCCGTTGACCCCTGGCCCGTGTTAGGGGAAGCGGCCTACTCCGGACTCGCAGGGGAAATTGTCCAGGCGATCGGGCCGACGACTGAAGCCGATCCGGTCGCGCTACTGGCTGCGCTGCTGAGTGAATTCTCCTGCATGATCGGTCGTGGACCGCACCTGATCGTCGGCAGTACCTACCATCCGCTCACGATCTGGCCAGTGCTGGTGGGGCGTACGGCGAAGGCGCGAAAAGGCACCGCCTCATCGTGCGTGGGGGTCGTCTGTCGAGCAGCTGACCCCACCTGGACGCGAGGCCGCTATCGAGGCACGCTGAGCAGCGGCGAGGGGCTGGTGTATGCGGTGCGGGATGCGGCAAGCGACGACCAGACCCGGACCACGGATCGCGGCGTCGACGACAAGAGACTCTATCTGGTGCAACCTGAGTGGGGGTCGGTGCTGCGCATCCTGTCGCGGGACGGAAATAGCCTCTCGGGCGTGCTGCGTGACGCATGGGATGGAATGGACCTCGCGCCACTCACCAAGCACGATCGCATCCGAGCGACGGCGCCCCACGTCGTAATCCTCGGTCACGTGACGGTGGAGGAACTGCGTCGCTCATTGACCGACACGGAGGCATGCAACGGATTCGGGAATCGATTCCTCTACCTGCTGGTGCGACGATCGAAACTCCTGCCTTGGCCTGGGGAGGTGAGGCTGGACGCCGCGCTCACGAAGCGGCTCCAGGCGGCGCTGGAGAACGCCCGTACGGTGGGGCGTCTCTCCGTGACCCCGAACGCCTATGCACTATGGGAAAAAAGCTATCCAGATCTCTCAGCAGAGATGGATGGACTCGTTGGTGCGCTGCTCGCACGCACGGAGCCCTACGCGCTGCGGCTGGCCGGGTTGTATGCACTCCTCAATGGGGGCGGTGTGATCGACGCGCCCCACCTACACGCGGCGATGGCAGTGATGGACTACGCGGCGGCTTCAGTCACCAACATCTGGGGCGACGCCACCGGCGACCCGGTTGCCGATGCAATCCTCGAGGCGGTTCGCAGACAGGGATCGCTCACGGACAGTCAGATATCCGATTTGTTCGCCAGGAATGTGCCTGCGACGCGGCTCATCAGAGCGAAGCAGCTGCTCATCCGCCGCGGGCTGGTCGTGTGCGAGGAGCAACACACCGGGGGGCGGCGGCGGCAAGTGTGGAGACCAAAGTACGAAAAAAACGAAAAAAGTCGAGGAACGTGGAAAAACCATTGAACGATCAACGAGATAGGCGAAAAACTTTTTTCGGAATCGACACGGATCTGTTACGAAAAAAGATCCGGGCTCCAGAACTTTTTTCGTACAGCCCCGACCCTTTTTTCGTCCCAAAAACGAAAAAAGTCCATGAACAGAAGTCATGGATATCGCGAGGGTTTTGTGCCGTCGAGACGAGCCAAACAGATTTTTTTCGTTTTTTTCGTATTTCGTCGCTCGTCAGAGGAGGGCCCGATGGGGAGATACTTGGAAGCCTTTGACCGGGCGGCCGCGGAGCTCGGCATCGAGATCCTCGCTGCCGCCCCTGGCCGGTGGGTGGAATTTGAGAGCCCGTTGTTCGGGCGGTGTACAGCCAGAGTCGTCGCCATGGAGGGGGAGACCATCACCGTGGTGGAGCATCCCGTCTTAGACGGCTATGTGACGATCCGCCGTCCGTGGATCCGACGGGTGTTCCGCAGGCGGCCGGGCACAGGAGGGGAGCATGAAACGGACCGTTGATTGGCACAGGGAGTTGGCCGCGGAGCTGGCGGCGGAGCAGCAGCAAACCGTCATTCGCTACTCCGTCACGCTCGCTGGGGACGTGGCGGAGGCGTTTGAGCGGCTGCACCGCGACCTGGGCGGGGAGGCCGTCCTCTCCCGAGGCGAGCTCACGGGCCGGCTGCTCCGCCGGGTGCTGGTGGATGAGCCATCAGGGGCACGGAGAACGAAAGCGGCGGGGAACGGATCGCCGCCACCGGCGGCCGCCTCTGGTCCCTGACGGCGAAGGCCGCCCTCTCTGTCTCCACCGACCGACCGGACGGGAGGGAGGTGGGACAGAGAGGGCGGCAACAGACGCATGAGAGAGGGCGAACAACGCCAAAACGGACAAGAGACCATGAGGGAGAACGAAATGTCCGCGCGAAAGTCGCGGCCGGCGGGGGGCGGGGGACCCGCCGGCGGCGGGTGGAGCGCGGACCGACGGACAAGCGGGGACACACTGATGAGCCACACCGCACAAGAAGGTGGCGAAACCGCCCAAGCGGTCTGTGTCGATCACCACGTCATTCGGCGAGCGGCGTGAGCCGGCAAGGACCCGAATGACCGCGCGAGCCTGCGTGCGTCGACCGCGGTCGACGCGCAGGTGGGCGAGAAGCCCCCGCGGAGACTCCCGAACGCGGCGGGGCAGGCAACGAGCGATCGTGACGTCACCCCACGGTCGTTCGTCGCGCGAGCGATGCCCGACCGAGCCACGGGAAGGGAGGTGACCGCGCGCAGAGCGAGCCAGGAGCGGGGGCTCGCTCGCGTGTGGACCAGCGCACGAGCCGAGGAGGCTCATCTGTCGTGCGCAACGAGGAGGGACCCCGAGCGCGCGAAAGCGCGGCTCTGCCGAGCCTGCGGGCTCGGGGAGTGGGTCGTACCTATTCACGCCACAACAGGAGGACGGACGTGAACGACTGGAAACACGAACTGGCCGCGCTCCTGCGGACGCATGGCCGGATGAGCCACGACCGAGCGCGGGTGCTGAGCACCGCGACGCTGGAAAAGCGGAGCGACGTGCTGTACGCGGCGTTCCGGGAGCTCCGTGACCTCGGCTACAAACTGCCGTCGGTCCGCGGGCTCGGCGGCCGGCACGTGCGGGCGCTCTGCGAGGCGTGGCAAGCGCGCGGCCTCAGTCCGGCCGAATTCCAGAACCGGCTCTCCGTCCTCCGGACCTTCAGCACGTGGATCGGCAAGCCCGGGCTGGTCGATCCGGTGGCGCGGGACTTCCGCGGGGCGACGCAGCGGCAGTACGCCGCGCGCGTGGACCGGAGCTGGTCGGCGCGGGGGATCGATGCGCAGGCGGTCATCGCGCGGGTCGCCGAGCGGAGTCCGCGCGTGGCCGCGGCGCTGGAGCTCCAGCGCGTCTTCGGGTTGCGGGTGCGCGAGTCGTTGTGCATGCGCCCGCATCTCGCGGATCGAGGACACTACGTAGAGATCAACCGGGGAACGAAAGGGGGGCGAGACCGGGTCGTCAAGATCGAGACCGCGGAGCAGCGCGCGGCGATCGACCGCGCGAAGGCGCTGACGCGCGGAACCGAAAGCCTCGGCCAGGGCGGCCGGACGGCGCTGACCTACCGCGAGGTGCGGCGGGAGTACTACTACGTCCTCGAGCGCGAGGGGCTGACGCGAAAACAGTTGGGCGTCACAAGCCACGGCCTGCGGCATCAGTATGCGAACGACCAGTTCGAGAAGCTGACCGGCGAGGCCTCCCCAATCAGGGGCGGGGACCCGGCGCGGGCGGTGGCTCCCGAGACGCTGAGCCTCGCGCGGATGACCATCGCAGAAGATCTGGGTCACAGCCGAGAGTCGGTAACAAGCGCCTACCTGGGGAGGGGGCGTGGATGAGCTGCGCGGACTGCGAGCGTCACGCCCGCACGGTCGCGGGCCTGCGCGAGGCCATCGCCCGGTGGCGGGCTCGCGCGGAGGGGAGTGAGCCGAGGGATCCGACGGTGGTGCGGGAGTCGCTGGACGCGCGCGGGATCCATCGGGTGGTGCGCGAGACGGACTACCCCGCGACAATGTCGGCCCGCGAGGTCTGGGAGGCGGTCTGTGGGGAGTACGGCCAGATGCGAGTCGAGCGGATCGAGACGCGAAAAGGGGTGTGGCTGGTGCACCTCTACAGCTATGGCGGGTGAAGAGGACCAACATGACCATGCAGGAGCATGACCATGAGTATCTCACCGCGTCGGAGGCGGCGCGGTTGCTGCGCATGAGTCGCGCGCGCCTCTACCAGCTGGTGAAGGCGAGGCTGATTCCCGCCATTCGCCGGCCGGGCTCCAATCAGCTGTATTTTGTGCGTCGGGACCTGATTCAGTGGATGGAGAGCGGCCGCATTGAGGTGGCGGTCGAGAAGGTGGGGCTGCTGGACACCCACGATTGGCCGGTTTACCATCGTAATCCGCTGTATCGGTCGGACACCGGGAGAGCCGGCGGATGAATCTGATCCTGCGCACGCGGGTGACCAAGCGCCACGGGATAGCCTGGGATCTGGATGTGCGGATCGGCGGCCGGCGGTATCGCCCGACGATCGGGTACAACCTCACGCGCGAGGAGGCGGAGCGGCGCGCGGTGGCGATGGTGGAGCGCATCCAGCGGCAGCTGGCCGGGGTCCGGGACCCTGCAGGGAAGCCCGCCAGTGGCTCAGTGACGCTCGAGGCCGTCGCGCCACTGTTCTGGAAGGCGTTTGCCCTCAAGGGGCGGGTGGACCGCGTGCGCCCGGAGGGGATCATGCACAACCATCTCTTCCCGTTCTTTGCTGGTCGGTCGCTCGACACGCTGAGAGCGGAAGACGGGTTGAATTACATGCTCCACCGCCAGCGCCAGGGAGCAAGCCCGGGCACGATTCGGCGGGAGATGCAGGTGCTCCGGCGGCTGCTGCACCTGGCGGTGCGATTCGAGTACCTCGCCAAGGACCCGCTGGCAGGGATCGAGATGCCGGAGCCGGCCCGGCGGACCCGCGTGGCGACCTTCGAGGAATTGCGGGCGATTCGCGACGCGCCCGGCCTCCTCGTCGAGGAGCTCTGGCGTATCATCCTGGTCGCGCTGATGACGGGATTGCGACAGGCGCGCATTCTGGCCATGCGGACATCGTGGCTGGAAGCTCGCGCCGACGGCTATTGGCTCTGCTGCCCCCCGGGTCCCAGCAAACTGAAAGGCACCCCCGCAGAGCTGCCGCTGAACCGGGTGGCTGCCGCTGCGATTCTCGATGAGATGACCGTGCAGGCGCTGCTGCGAGGCAGTCCGCCACCGGACCAACTGATTTTCCGGCGCTGGGTGAACGTGCGAGCCTTCAAACGGTATTGGGCGGTCGTGACGCAGCGGGCCGGGGTCAGCGATTTGCACTTCCACGACTTGCGGCACACCTTCGCGACCTGGCTCCAGCGCGCCGGCATCTCCTATGAGGTGCGGCAGCACCTGTTGGGACATAAGATTCCTGGGATGACGGCGACGTACAGCCATGGAGGGCCGGAGTGGTTGGCGACGCTCCGGCACGCGGTGGAGCAGCTCGTCCCTTTGGTCGATGATTTGGTCTATGAAAGGCCGACCGATTGGGTCGCCAAATACAACTTATTGAATTGTGGTGAGCCGCCTGGGACTCGAACCCAGGGCCCTCGCCTTAAAAGGGCGATGCTCTACCGACTGAGCTAGCGGCTCACCTGCGGGAAAAGTTCTTCGTTACCCGTCAACGAGATTCGCGCCACCGAAGCGTCAGCGCAGCAGCATCTTACCATTGACGGATCGGCCAGGCTAGCGCGGCCGTTTCAGGCTTCTGGCGGTCAATGGATTGCGCAGGATGATCGTCTGGTCACGCTTGGATCCGGTGGAGACGATATCGATTGGACAGCCCGCCAGTTCTTCCACTCTGGTTAAATAGCGCTTGGCCTCTGCGGGCAACTTTTTATAGCTTGTTATACCGGTAGTGGAACTGCTCCAACCGCGCAGAGTTTCATAAACCGGCTGGCATTCCGTCAAGGCTTGCAGGTCGGCAGGCATCTCTCGGTGTAGCCTGCCGGCGTGCCGGTAGCCTGTACACATCTTCAACTCCCTGCACCCGTCCAGCACGTCGAGCTTGGTCACCGCCAAAGAAGCGAGGCCGTTGACTTTGGCCGCGTATCTGACCAGGACACCATCAAACCATCCGCACCGGCGCGGCCGTCCGGTCGTCGCGCCGAATTCCTTGCCACGCTCCTGCAAGCCGGACCCGACCGCGTCCGTTAGTTCGGTCGGGAACGGCCCGCTCCCGACGCGCGTCGTATAGGCCTTGGCGACCCCGAGGACGGCATCGATCCTGGTCGGCCCGACGCCGGTGCCGGTGCAGGCGCCGCCCGCCGCAGCGCTGGACGAGGTGACGTAAGGATAGGTGCCGAAATCGACATCGAGATGCGTCCCTTGGGCGCCTTCGAACAACACGGAGTGTTTCTCGTCGATCGCCTTGTTCAGAAGCGTGACCGTATCGGTGATGTAGCCTTTCAGCCGCTCGGCATACCCCATGTACTGCTGGAACACCTTTTCGAGCTGGAAGCCGTCCACCTTGTAGAGCCGTTCCAGAAACCAGTTGATCTCGACCAGGTTTTCCTCCAGCTTTCGCCGAAATAACGGGGGATTCAGCAGATCTCCCACCCGGATGCCGATGCGGGCCATTTTGTCCGCATAGGACGGTCCGATCCCTCTCCCTGTCGTACCGATGCGCCGCAATCCCCTTGATTGCTCCGAGGCCTTCTCAATAGCCTTGTGATACGGCAGGATCAAATGGGCCCGCTGGCTGATCGCGAAATTCTTGCCGATCTTGATGCCTTTGGCCTGGAGTCGATCCATCTCCGCGATCAGCGCCTCTGGATCGACCACCACCCCGTTGCCGATGATGCACAGCGTTCCTCGGTACAGAATGCCGGAGGGAATCAAATGAAAGACAAACGTGTCCCGCTGGTTGACGACAGTATGGCCGGCATTGGATCCGCCCTGGTATCGCACCACTACATCGGCGTCGCGGGCCAGGATGTCCACGATCTTGCCCTTGCCTTCATCGCCCCATTGGGTTCCGACGACGACCAGATTGCCCATCCCTCTCACCGATTCGCGTTCGGCCCCTCGAAAAAAAGAGCCCTGACCGCACAAGATCAGAGCCAAAAGCGGCTCATCCTATTGACGGCCCTCCCCGTTTGTCAAGCCGCGTTCGCTCCGCCACGCGAGGCGGGAAACCGCGCACTGGTTTCCGCTTCTCCATCCATCATCTCTCATGTCCGTGCACGATAGCGCGCCCGGTGAAGGGCGCCGCCTTTCCTTGACTGCCCAGAAACCGCGTGTTAGCATGCGCCGGTCTTCCAAGTCACTCAGAACTCATCATTCACAACCCAGCACTGAGGAAGGGGTGGGGCTGTGGCGCAGTTGGGAGCGCGCGTGAATGGCATTCACGAGGTCGCCGGTTCAATCCCGGCCAGCTCCACCAAACCGAGCTTGTTCGTACCGTCGGCTACTCATCGGTTTCTCAATTGATGCCAACGGATAAGACCTTTAATTTCGATCTTGTCTCTCATCAACCAACCTCCGGTTGAGCCGGGGTCACCCTTACCATACCATCATTGCTGCGTAGGAAAAGACCCGCCCTGATTGATTCATGCTTCAGATCGAATCCGTCAGTAAGCAATATGCCGCGAAGATCCTGCTGAAGGACGCGTCGGCGCACTTACGGCCGGGCACGCGCGTCGGCCTGGTCGGTCCGAACGGCATCGGAAAGACCACGTTGTTCCGGATGATCCTCGGAGAAGAATCTCCGGACAAGGGCGCCATCCGCAAGCGGCCGCGGTTGCGCATCGGATACCTGCCACAGGAACTCGAGGCGATCGCGGGCAAGAACGTCTTGGACGCCGCCCGCCGCGACCAGTATCCCGAACACGAGGCCAAGCGCATCCTGTCCGGACTCGGCTTCAGCGAGGCGGACTTCAACCGGCCGGTCGACGCCCTCTCGGGCGGGTATCGCATGCGCGTCGCCTTGGCGCACCTCTTGTTGTCGAATCCCGACATCCTGTTGCTCGACGAGCCTACCAACCATCTCGACAAGCCGACGCAAGCATGGTTCGAAGACTTTCTCTTACGCTCGAAGATGACCCTTCTGGTCATCAGCCATGACACCAGATTCCTGGACCGGATCGCAACGCATATCTGGGAGATTCGCAACCACACGATCCAGGAATACCGAGGGAACTATACAAAGTTCCGCGAATTGCGGGCGACCCGCGACGCCCAACGGGAATCCTCCGCCAAACGGCAGGAGAAAGAAATCGCCCGTGTCCAGAAGTTCATCGACCGATTTCGCTACCAGGCCAACAAAGCGAGCCAGGTGCAGTCCCGCATCAAGCAACTGGAAAAGATCAAGCTCATCGAACGGACGCGCGATTCGAAACGGGTGCGATTCAAATTCCCCGTCCCGCCGGCGAGCGGCCGGCTGGTGCTCGAACTGCAGGGAGCCGCGAAGAGTTACGGAGAAAAAGTGGTGTACCGGTCGCTCGACTTTTCGGTCGAACGCGGGCAGCGAGTGGCGCTGGTCGGCGAAAACGGGGCGGGCAAGAGCACGTTGCTCAAGATGCTGGCAGGCGCCCTGCCGTTGGATAAAGGCACGAGGACCGTCGGCCACGGCGTCACCCTGCACTATTTCGCGCAGCATCAGGCCGAGGCGCTCAACCCGGAGCACACCGTTCTGGACTCGCTGGCCGAGATCTCGAAACAGGCCGAGATGAATTTCCTGCGAGGGATCGCCGGGGCGTTCCTGTTTTCAGGACCGGACCAGAAGAAGCCCATCAAAGCGCTGAGCGGCGGCGAGCGCAACCGCGTCGCCCTCGCGCGGATGCTCGTCGAGCCGGCCAATACGCTGTTGCTGGATGAGCCGACGAACCACCTCGACCCGGCCTCGGTGGACGTGCTGACCGACGCCCTCACGGAGTTCCCCGGCACCATCATCTTCATCTCCCATGACCCGACGTTCCTGACCCGCGTCGCGACGCGGGTGGTCGAAATCGAAGACGGTCAGGCCAAGAGCTATTTCGGCGACTACGAGTACTACCTCTGGAAAAAAGCGCAGGAGCTGGAATCGATCAAGGAAACGCGCGAAGAACTCGAAGAGCAGGACACCGGGCGGACCAGAGCGGGAGCGACCGGCGTCACGACGGCCATGGCGCCGAAATCCAACGCCAGAGACCGGCGCGAACTGTCCAAGACCCGGGCCAGACTGGAAAAACAGGTGGCGCGCGCAGAGGCCGAGATCGCCGAGATCGAGCGAAAAATCCGGACGCGCGATCAGGAACTGGCCGATCCGGTCCTCTATCAGGATTTCACCCGGTGGCACGATCTCCATCTGGAACAGGAAACCTGGAAAAAAGAGTTGGAGCGACTGACGGCTCGGTGGGAAAAGCTGTCCGAGGAACTCGACTACATCAAGCAGACGCCGGGGGCTAAGGCGACGGCGCTTCCTTGAGGGTTTCTTCAAGATAATAGTACAGCCAGCGGTTTTTCTCTTTCGTCACCAATTCATCCCAGACCACGCCGATCAAAAAGCCTTTCTCCCATGGCTTGACCCACGCCACGCTTCCGGCAAGTCTTTCCTGCTGCTCCACCCGGTCAGGGTCCAGAAACGCCAACGAGACGGTGACCTTCTCATTGACCGGCAACCTTTCCTTGGCGTGCAGCCCGGCACCGATCTTATTGACATTGTCCAGAACGGCCGTGACGCCCTTGCCTCCGCTCCTGGGGGTGATGTGGGCGGACCCTACCAGCGTGGCCCGGACGTATTTCCGACGCTCATTGGGTGTCGCGACCGATCCCATCGGCTTGACTCCTCGGCGTTGCCCTTAAGTATAACCGAACAGGATCGTTTGTCCACAACCAATTTCGGGCCCCGGTCAAGACGGTTTGGGCCGGTAATATTGCCTGCCGCGGAGCCGTTCCGGCAGATGAGCCTGCTCGCTTTTGGCTGCCGGATCGCTGTGCACGTACCGGTAACCCTGCCCATACCCGAGATCCCGCATCAGCGAGGTCACCGCGCTCCGCAAGTGGAGCGGGACGCCTAAGTTGCCGAATTCCCGCGCGTCCCGGAGGGCTTCAACCAGGCCGACGTACGAGGCGTTGTCCTTCGAACAGGAAGCCAAGTACGTGGCCCCCTGGGCCAGATTGATCTGAGCTTCCGGCAAGCCGACGCACTCCACCGCCTGGAAGACCGCCGTGGCGACGACCAGGGCGAGAGGGTTGGCGTTGCCGACATCTTCCGACGCGAAAATGACCATGCGCCGGGCGATAAACTTGGGGTCTTCGCCCCCCTCGAGCATTCGCGCCAACCAATAGAGGGCTCCGTCCGGGTCCGAATCCCGCAAGCTTTTGATAAAGGCCGAGATGAGATTGTAGTGTTCTTCCCCGGCCTTATCGTAGCGGAGCGATTTCTTGAGCAGCGCCGACTCCAACCCTTGCTCATCGAGCAGCCGGCGTCCGCCAGGACCTGGCGGCGTCTGGGTCGCCACGAATTCCAACGCCGTGAGCAAGGACCGGGCATCGCCGTTCCCGAATCCAATCAACCGCCGCTTGGCTTCCGGCGTCATGTTGATCTTGAGCTTTCCGAGGCCTTGTTCCTCATCGGCCAGGGCCCGCTCCAGGATGCGGGCCATTGCGTCATCCGACAGGGATCTGAGGACGACGACCAGGGAGCGCGAGAGGAGGGGCGCGATCACTTCGAACGACGGGTTCTCCGTGGTGGCGCCAACCAGAATGATCGTCCCGCGCTCCACGTGCGGGAGAAAGGCATCTTGCTGAGCCTTGTTGAATCGATGGATTTCGTCGACGAACAGAATCGTACGCCGGCCGTGGAGCGTGCGTCGCTGTTCCGCGGCCCGGAGGATTTCCCGCAGTTCCGGAATCCCGCTGGTGACCGCGGAAAACGGAACGAATTCCGCCTTCGTGTGGCGGGCGATGAGATGCGCGAGCGTGGTTTTCCCGGACCCCGGAGGCCCCCAGAAAATGACGGACGAGAGCTGATCCGCCTCGATCGCGCGCCGCAACGGTCGATCCGGCGCGACGATCTCCTCCTGACCGACGAAGTCCGAGAAGTCCTGCGGGCGCATCCGCTCGGCGAGGGGCGCCGGCACGACATCCCGCTCAGCCGAACCGGAAAAGAGATCGCCTTCCTGATGCCGTGGATTGGCCATAGGTTCACATGATGAGCGATCAAATTGTATACCTCCGGAAGAACACTCGTAAATGGCGTTGACGGACTCGGGAGCGCCTGTTTCGGTTTTCGCCTCTTGACGAGCCTGCGATCTCTTGATAGGGGAAACACTGCTCAAGAGCGACCGTTCACGATCAACGAAAGAACAGACCAATGATTGTCGAGGTCAACGGCGTCCATCTCGCCTACGACGACCGAGGAACGGGAACCCCCATTGTGTTTCTCCATGCGTTCCCCTTGAACCGGACCATGTGGGCGACTCAAGCGAGCGCCCTGTCGAAGCGGTTTCGAGTCATCACCGTGGACCTGCGCGGACATGGTGAATCGGACGCGCCGCTATGGCGGTACACACTGGACCAGTTCGCGGACGATGTCACCGCGCTCTTGGACCGCCTCTCGATCCGGCGGGCGGTCATGGCCGGGTTGTCGATGGGAGGGTACATCCTGTTCGCCATGTACCGCCGCCATCCGGACCGGATTCAAGGGTTGATCTTTGCGGACACAAGGGCTGAAGCCGACCAGCCGGCCCAAGTGACCTGGCGGTTCAACCTGGCGCAGAAGGTCTACAAGGAAGGACCGAAGGCGGTCGCCGACGAGATGGTTCCCAAACTCCTCTGCCCGTCCACCGTGCAGAAGCACCCCGCCTTGGCCGAGCGGGTGCGGGCCATCATCATGAGCACGCAGATCAGCGGAATCGTCGGCGACCTCATGGCGATCGCGGAACGGCCGGACTCCACGCCGCTTCTGAGCACCATCATCTGTCCTGCACTGGTATTGGTCGGCGATCAGGATATGCTGACCACGCCGGAGGAGAACAAACGCATCGCCGATGGAATCGCCGGCGCTCGGCTGGAGATCATTCCCGGCGCCGGCCACCTGAGCAACATCGAGCAACCGGAAATCTTCAATCGAGCGGTGACGGCGTTTGCGGAAAGGATTGGGGGGAAGAAATTCTGAATTCTGAATTCTGAATTCTGAATTCTGAATTCTGATAGCAGCGTGCCGATTCAGCGTGGACACATCAGCACGGCTCAGTCAGGGTCCCCGACGCTGCCCCGCCGGATGAGCTTGAGGAATTCGTCGCGCGTCTGCTGCTGGCTCCTGAAGACCCCCAGCATGGAACTGGTCACCGCGATGGTGTTCTGCTTCTCGACGCCGCGCATCATCATGCAGAGGTGGCGGGCTTCGATCACCACCCCGACCCCATGGGCGTTCAGCTTCGACTGCAGGGTCTCCGCGATCTGCACCGTCAGCCGTTCCTGCACCTGGAGCCGCCGGCTGAAGGCGTCCACGACGCGCGGGATCTTGCTCAGGCCGACCACTTTCTTATTGGGGATATAGCCGACGTGGCACTTTCCGAAGAACGGCAGAAGGTGGTGCTCGCAGAGGCTGAAGAAGTCGATGTCCTTCACGATTACCATCTCGTCATAGTCGATCGGGAACAAGGCGCCGTTGAGCAGCCGCTCAATGTCCTGCTGATAGCCCTGGGTCATGAACCGCAGGGCCTTCGCCACCCGTTCGGGCGTCTTCAGGAGCCCGCTTCTCCTCGGCTGCTCGCCGAGCATGGCTAATAGATCCACCACCAAGGTCTGGATCTCCTCAATCTCGGCGGGACGCCCGTTGGCGCGAATGGCCCGGCTTCGTCCCGCTCGTCTCACCGCCGACAGACGATTACCCATGAGTTGCTCCGATCATCGTCTCCCGGCGCGCTTCCGATCCGGTGTACTCGAAGTAGTTGTCGCGGGTCTCGATGACCCCGACTTTCTCGAGCCGGCCTTGAGGGACGCGTGCGACCAGCAGGTCCCAGATCAGCATGGCGAGATTCTCACCGGTGGTCGTGCGGTCGGTGAATTCCGGGTCTTGATTCAGATCCCGGTGGTCGAAGCGCTTCACGATCGTGTCAATCACGATACGGTCCAACTCCCGGAGATCGATCACGGCGCCGGTTCGAGGATCGATCTCGCCCGTCACCGTGACCAGCACGACGTAGTTATGCCCGTGGCCGTTGGGATTATTGCATTTCCCGAACACGGCGCGGTTCTCTTCTTCGGACAGACGCTCGGTGTGCAGCCGATGCTGCGCGCAAAACCGATACCGCCGTGTGACGCTGGCTCGATCCATGACCAAGCGCTTGCTCGTCGTCGGTCGTGAGCAATCAGCCGCGCGATAAAAAGAATCGGGCCGGAATTGCACCTCCTACGGAAAGGCAACTCCGGCCCCTCTCTCGAGTGTCTCTCCACTTCAGGCTGACGGCTGAATGCCGAGAGCTGACCGGTTCTCCTCAGGCGCTGAACGAGCTGCCGCACCCGCAGGTGGTCTTGGCCTGCGGATTTTTGATGGCAAAGCCGGACCCCTGCAGGCTGTCGACGTAATCCACTTCCGCCCCGCTCAGCAGCGGCGCGCTCTGCGAATCCAGAATGACCTTCACGCCTCCCTTCTCGATGACGGTGTCGTCATCGGACAGTTTCGACTCGAAAGCCATGCCGTATTGATACCCGTGACATCCGCCGCCGCGGACGTAGATCCGCAGACCGACCGTGTCCTTCTCTTCGGCCATCAGTTCCTTGATCTTCTGCTCGGCGACCGGCGTAATGGTGATCATTGTTCTCCTCCCTCTGTGATCCCCTGTAGTCTATCACACCTTCTTCATGGAAGGCTGCATTCGTGATCGCTCGACCGTGCATCCCGCTGCTGAGACGACGGCGACTCCCATTTCGATTCCGGCACCCGCACGACCACATCGCCCAGCACCCGGGCCTGGCACCCGAGGCGATGCCACGGCTTCGACAGCGCCTCCCGATCCAATAGATCCTGCTCGTCGAAGTCGATCTCGGAGAGATTTTCGCCGCCCGCCTGCACCTCGACCCGGCAGGTCGTGCAGGAGGCGTTGCCGCCGCAATCATGATTCAGGGGGAACCCGAGCGTCTGAGCCGCTTCCAGCAGCGTCATGTTGGGTTCCACGTCGCCGCTCTTTCCCTGGGGATGCAAAAACGTCACACGCGGCATCGCCGAACTTCCTCACGCGCAAGAGCCGATCCCGGCCGCCACGGGCCGATAGGGACACCGCTGCAACCGGATATGCTCCTCATATTCATGCCGGAACAGCCGCAAGCTGCTTTGCACCAGCACCGCAGCCCCGGTCACCAAGGTACAGTATCCCGTCCCTTTCACGAATCCGCAGAGCTGCAACAGGCTGTCGAGATCCTTCTGAGTCCCTTCGCCCCGCTCCACTTTGTCGACCAGCGTCGCGAGATTGATCGTGCCCATGCGGCAGGGCGGACACTGCCCGCAGCTCTCGGTCTTGAAGAAATTGGAAAATTTCAGCGTCTGGGCCACCATGCAGGTCGTATCGTCCACGACGATCACGCCGGCCGAGCCCAGTCCGGTTCCGGCTTTCTTGAGAGAATCGAAATCCATCGGCAGGTCCAGTTGGTCGGGCATGACCATCGAAAACGCCGGGCCGCCCGGAAACACGGCTTTCACCTTTCTCCCGCCCGGCACCCCGCCGCCGCACTCCTCGATCAGTCGCCGGATCGTCGTCCCCATCGGCATCTCGTACACGCCCGGCCGGTTGACAGCCCCGCTGAGCGAGAACAACATCGTGCCCGGACACTTGTCCGTGCCCACCTGGGTGAACCAGTCGGCGCCGTTTCGGAGGATGCGCGGAATATTGCAGAGCGTCTCGACGTTGTTCACCAGCGTCGGCTTGCCGTAGAGCCCGAAGTCGGTGGGATAAAACGGCGGCTTCTGGCGAGGCATCGCCGGCCGGCCCTGCATCGACTCCAACATCGCCGTTTCTTCTCCCGCGACGTAACTCCCATGACCGGCAAACAGCTCGATCTCGATGTCGACGCCCTTGCCGAAGATGTTCTTACCCACAAATCCGCGTTCCCTGGCCTGCACGATGGCTTTTTTCAGGTTCTCATGCTCCTCCTGATATTCGTGGTTGATATAGATGAACGAAGCCTTGGCGTTGACCGCATACGAAGCGATCAAACATCCCTCGAGCAGTTGATGGAGAGCGTGTTGGAGAAGATACCGGTCCTTGAACGTCCCGGGCTCATGCTCGCCGGCATTGCAGACGAAGTAACGTTCCTTGATGCGGTGGTGAAGAACCTTGTCCCACTTGGTGCCGGTCGGGAAACCGGCCCCGCCTCGGCCGCGAAGCCCGGACCGCTTGATCTCCCCGACAATGTCCTCCGGCTGCAGCTCGGTCACACACTTCCGCCAGGCCTCATACCCTCCGACCTTCAGGTAAGGGTCGATCTCCCATGGCTTCCCGTTGAGCTGTTGCAGCACTCTCGGTTCCGCAGCCGTCACCAGGTTCCTCCGGAAGAGTCAACGAGAGGCTCACTATACGGCCCGCTTACCCGGCTCGTCAAGCCAAGGGCTGGCGAATAGGGCTGATTCTCAAGGAGTTAGGGCCAGGGGCCTATATCCGGATGGGCACTTCGGCCACAGGCAGCGGTCCTACGGACGGCCGTCCTTGGAACCATAACCATGTCACGGTTTGCGGGATGATCCCGCGCAGGCAGCGAATGAGACTTCGAGACCGGACCCGACGCGATTCGGCCGCACGCGCCCGCCGGTCACTCACAGGGATGATCGCGCTGGACCTATTTGAAGTGGCTGGCGGCCGCCATGAAGAACAGCATCGGAATCGACAGCATCACATTGATGCGCGAGGCATACAGCGCTTTCTTGGCCACCGCCGCCATCTCCGGAGGCGTCGGCTTGCCGGTCTCCGCGGACTCTTTCGTCCATTGAATAATCTTCTTTTGGCACGGCCAGATGATCGCGTGGACGTTGGTCATCATGATCAATCCCAGGAGGCCGCCGATCCAAATCGCCTTGTCGCCGGTGCCCTCAAGGGACGGGTGCAAGTAAAAGATCAACACCAGCCCCGCCAGCACGGTCACGGTCGCGCCGTGACGGAACCAGTTCAGCGCGGCCGGCATCAACCGCGGAATCACGACCCCTTTTTGGCCGGCGTCCAGCGATTTCAGGAAGCCCGCGTTGATGAAGTTGAAGAAGTACAGAAGCCCGATCCAGGTGATGCCGGCCAGGAAATGAAGCCAGCGGAAGATCTGCTCGAACCAGGCTCCGCCGTCCGGCATGCCGACCATCGCCAGCCATATCCCGACCAACACGATCGTCAGCGCGAATCCTACAGCCATCGTCTGGTAAGGATTTTCGAGGAATGTCATATCGTCCCCACCCTTCGGTTAACTGCTAAGCCGAAGTGTCTACAGCAAGCCGCGCCGGAATGTCAAGCAGCGGTCACGTCGATCGTCAACGGTCATTCGTCAAGCGTTATCGAGAAGATCAACAGGACGTCACGAGCGACGATTGGCGCTTGACGATTGACGATTTCTTCACGCCATCAGGCCGTCCACGACCACGCAGAGTTCACGCACGGCGGTCGCGGAGGCGTGCAGCGCCGCGCGTTCTTCGGCGGTCAGCTCGTATTCGACGATGGCTTCGGCTCCGTTACGTCCGAGCTTGACCGGCACCCCGACCACCACGTTCTGCAGACCGTATTCACCTTCACACAGCACGGCGCAGGGCAGGATGCGCTTCTGGTCCTTGAGAATCGCTTCGACCATTTCGACGACGGACGCCGACGGTGCATAATAGGCGCTGCCGGCCTTCAGCAAATTGACGATCTCCGCGCCGCCGTCGCGCGTCCGTTGAATCAACGCGTCCCATCGCTCCTTGGGTAACTGTTCAGTGACCGGGCGTCCCGCCACGGTCGTATACCGCAGCAACGGTACCATGGTATCGCCGTGCCCGCCCAGGACCATCGCCTGGACGTCCGTCCCGGCGACGCCCAGTTCTTGGGCGATGAATGACCGTAACCGCGCCGAGTCTAACACCCCGGCCATGCCTAGGACGCGGCTTTTGGGAAACCCACTGACCCGCCGAGCCACATGCACCATCACATCCAGCGGATTGGTGACCATGACCAGAATCGCGTCGGGGGATCGGAACGCAACCTCGCGCACAACCGATTGCACGATCTTGGTGTTGGTCGCCAGCAGTTCGTCGCGACTCATGCCGGGCTTGCGCGGAACACCCGAGGTGATCACCGCGACGGATGAGCCGGCCGTTTCGTCATACCCGTTGGTGCCGACGACGCGGGAGTTGTACCCGCAGACCGGTCCGGCCTGCATGATGTCCAGCGCCTTGCCTTGGGGAACGCCTTCGACGATATCCACCAGCACGATGTCATAGCAATTCTTCTCCGCCAGCCGCTGGGCGACCGTCCCCCCGACGTTCCCCGCCCCGACCACGGTAATCTTCAGCCTACCCATGCTACCTCCGTCAATGTGGAATGAGGAATGTGGAATTATGAATTGAGGCTCAAAGCCTGCCATTCCTCATTCCACATTCTTCAGTTCATTCGTGTCCCGTCCATCCCCCGACTTTAAAATTGATCGTACAAACGAAATTTTCTCCGTCGTAGAAGTTCACCTTGATCTTTTTCTTGCCGTACGTCTTGGCCAGAAACTCTTCCGGGTGGTCGATCAGTTCCTGATACGCGCCGGGTGCGTACTCGCCCAATTCGAGAAAGCTAACGATCATGCCGGTTTTGACTTCCTCGAGAATTTTCACCGAGCACCGAGGATAAATTTCCCAGAACTTCGCGTCGATTTCGTCGCGGGTCGGCTCCCGCCGTTCCTCGCCGGGCTTGACGTCCCGGTTCGCAAACTTGGCCTGCCGCCGCACATAGGGGTACTGGTGGCCGGTAAACAGTTTGTAGAGCCAGCCGGGGACAGTGGGTTTTTCCGAGTGGTCTGGCATTTTATGACCCGAACTCAACTGCTCGGCAAGCGGTGCGAGGCGAGGGGCACGGGGTCTGCCGAAGGCGCTTCGGATCGACACCTCTCGCCTCGTGCCTAATCCCGCTACGCGGTCAAGCGCCGATAGATCATCGGCAGCCGTTCGGGCAGCGTTTCGACACGGTCGATGACCAGAAACCGCACGTCGCCGTACATCCGGCGCACGTAGGCGTCGGCTTCCCGATCGACCGTAATACAAAACGGTTCGACCCCGCGGACACGGGCCTCGCGGAGCGCCGCCTTGGTATCCTCCAGCGAGTAGTCGTCCCGGTACCCGTCGTCCAGCGGCCGGCCGTCGTTGATGAGAACCAGCAGATGGGTCTTGGCGACTTGTGCCAGCAGCTTCCGCGTGGCATGCCGAATGGCCGCGCCGTCTCGATTCTGATGGAGCGGCATGATCCCGCCCAAACGATGCGCCGCCCGTCCGCCGAGCGGCTCGCCGAATTCCTTGAGGACGAAAAACTCGACCTGAAACCGGCCGCGACCGGAAAAACCGTACACGGCATACTGGTCACCCACCGCATCCAGCGCTTCGCACAAGAGTACGAGGCTCTCTTTCTCTACGTCGATGATGCGCCGGCCGTCCGCGAGCTGCCGACTCGTCGACCCGCTCATGTCGATCAGGAACGCGGCGGCCACCTGCCGCTCCCGCTTTTCGCGCCGCACGTAGACGCGCTCCGACGGCTCCGCGCCCGCGGCCACGTCGGCCATGCGCCGGACCGCCGCATCCAGATCCACCTCGTCCCCATCCGCGCAGCCCGGCACGAGCCGCAACCCGGGCGGGCGTAGGCTTTCGAAATAGCGCCGCAGCAGCGTCACGTCCGCCCGATGGGCGGCCAGAGTCTCTTCGATGAAATCGGAGGGACCTTCGGCGGCCTCCCGCTCCACGACCCAACACCAATTCGTCCGGTAGTCCTGAATCGCGGCATCCCACTCGTGATACCGGAACACGCGACCGCCGGCCGCATGAACGCCCGTAGGCTCCCTCTGCTCGTTCTCGGCCAGCAGCCACTCCTCCAGCACTGACGGCCGGACTTGACCGGGCATCAATCCTTCTCCGGTGGATTCCCTGCGCGGTGCTTCCGAGGAGCGGCCCCGTCCGATCGCGTCCGCCGGGCCGGCCGAGCCTGTCATTCCGCTCACTGCCATCTCCGCGTCGCCTTCGGAACCGTCCGCGGAGTCGGCAGATTCCCCGCCCGCCCCGCTTCGATCCCGCACCCGATCCGGATTCATGGCGCCTCGATACGCCCAATTGGTCACCGGCCGATAGGCGCCCGTCATCTCCTCGGACGCCTTCGGTCCCGCACCCTGATCCGGCTGCGGCGCGGAACCTTCACCGGCCTCGCCTTGAGAAGATGTCCCTACCATCTCTTCCAAGAGCCCGTACACTTGGTGCGCCGCCCGCACGACGTCCTCCGCCGTCGCCTCCGGCCTGAGCACGCGTTGGCAAAGCCGCCACGCCCGCTCGACGATCTCCGCCACCGGATCGGGAATCCTGACGGTGCCGGGCTCGGCGGTGGTGAGCAAGAGCAGCGCGTCGACGACCAACTCGCGGACCGACAATCCGTGCCGGAGCGAGCGAGTCGTCGCCGCCTCGCGGGCTAGGCGCGCGAGATCGCGGCTGAGTCCCGGATATTCCCGCCGTAGCAAATATTCGACCCGGGCATCCTCCAGAACCACCCACAAGTCCCGGATGACGCCGGGCTGCGGATAGAGATCGAACAATTGCCCTAGGTTCTGCGGGGTTGGCGCGACGGGCTTTTCCGGCACGTCTCGCTCGTCTCGCGAGTCCCGCCCGTCTCGTCGGCGGACTTCCTCGACCAGATCAGCCAGCGCCCGGATATTCAGATTGTAGGTCCCGAACTCCAGATGCCCCGCTTCGTGCGCCGTCATCACGTGATACAGCCGGATGTTCTCCTCTTGCGTTGCGCAACGCCGCTGGATCGCCGGCAAGGCGATGCTGCGCCCATCCGCCTCGACCGTCGCGCGGATCGGCTCCTGGCCGGCCCCGCCGGATTCCGGCAATGCGCGAATCGTCACGTCGGTCCCGCAGAGCGCTTTCGCGAACAACTTCAGCGAGCGGGCCACGGACCGGAGCGGCACCCCGTTCATCGCCTGTTCCGCCGACGCCAGCGCCTTGATCGTCTCCAGGGCGAAGTAGGCCCGCCCCCCTTCCACACTGTAGTCCAAGGTCTCCATGCCGGCCTTGAACCAGTTCTCAAACTTGATCCCGGCGCCGTCGACATCGCCGATCAGGGTCGCCAACTCAGGCGCGCGACGCAGATAGGCCAGCGCCGCCTCGGCATCTCGTTCCCCGACCAAGGTGCCGTACCGCAAGATCCGCAGCCGCCAATCCGGATCGGGCAGACGCCGCATCAACGCCGGAGCCTCCGCCAGAAACGCTATCGCCGCATCGGGCGAGCGGTCGGCGAGCAGCGAACCGAGCGCGACCACGGCCTGTCTAACGGGATAATCGTCGAGATCGCCGAGGAGGGTCGGGCTGGTCCGGAAGAATTCCAGCGTGCCCAGATAGTCGGTCTTGCCGAGGCTGTTCTGCGCGATCAATTTCATCCCGAAGGCGACCCACGCCCGGAGATCGTCGGGCCGGAGCACGCGGGCGACCTGCGGGCTCTGTCGCATACACTCGATCCCCACGACGTAATCCACGCGGGCCAACTCGGCGCCGATCTCGCCCCAGGCGCGCAACTGATCAGCCGGCAACAGTCTCGTCAGCTCCGGCGCGACCCTGATGAATTCCAGCGCCACGTTCGGATCCCGCTCGGCCGATTCCAACGCGACCCCGAGCACCTGCGCGCGCGCCGAGTCCGGTTCAACGGCGCGGAGCAGCAGGGGGCTTTCCTTGAAGTACCTCATCGCCGCCGCGCCGGAAGACCCGGCTATGGCGATCCCGAGATCCAGCCACGGCACGGCATGATCGAGACAGCCGCGGCGCAGCAACTCCGGAAACGCCTCGATCGCGGACCGCGCGACCTTGGGCGAGACCTCCTCCAACTCATCGAGCAAGACCAGAGCGGCTTGCACCGAATCGGGACGCCCGGCGATCTTCGCCAGGGCCTCGACCAGCTCGACGGCGGTCGCCCGGCCGAGCTGCTCGCTCAATCGCTCGGTCAATAGTTCGTTCGGTGCCATCTCAGTAACCAGCCTTTGCAGGCACGAGCGGAAGAGTTTGATGGGCCCGCCTCCGCCGCCTCTTGCCTCTCGCCTTCTTAGAGAAGTGACGGATTGTAAAGGAGGCCCTTCCGCTTGTAAACTACGCGCTCCCGCGCTGGCGAGAGGCGCGGGGCCACGAAGGAGAGCCATGGGAGATCCGACCCAGGAAAGTCTAGACAAGATGTGGAAGTTCGTGCGGGGGTTCGCGGAAAAGAGCGGAACGAGGTTTCATCCCGATCCCGCTGTGACCGAAGCGGTCGTCAAGGGCCTCGCCGCGCACGTGGATGAACTGGGAAAGCCGCTCTGTCCATGCAATTTCTACCAAGACAAGCAAACGGAGGCCAAGCTGCGGCGATGGATCTGCGCCTGCGATGAGATGCAGATCTACAAGTACTGCCACTGCCTCCTGTTCGTGCGGGAGGACGGGATGCCGATCACCGAGTACCTCCCGGAGGACCACGAAGGCCGACAGGTCTACGGTCTGATCGCCGACCCGACTCCGGACAAAGGTCGTGCGCTTCGTCATAAGGCGCACACGCAGAGCGAGCCCGGTCGGCTCCAGGTAACCGCCGCCACCGAGCCTGGGCCGACCCCTTGATCAAGGTCCCGCCCCTTCGCCGCGGCGGGGAGGACCTTAAGCGTGCTCCGGCTCCCAATCACGCCGCGCCTCCTCCTTGCCGGTTTCATACCGTACGGGCTCGCCATGGCCGCCGTCGATCCCAAGAGTCTTCCCGTCGTCAGCGATCTCGCCAAGCGATTGAAAGCCCACGTCGACTATCTGGCCGGCCCGGAGCTCGCGGGGCGAAAACCGGGCACCCTCGGCCATCGGAAGGCGGCCATCTACATCGAGGCCCGGTTCCGGGAAGCAGGGCTCGTCCCCTTGGCGTCTTTACACGGATACCGGCAACCGGTCTCGACGACGTTGGGAGACAACCTCCTCGGCGTTCACCCTTCGACGCCGCACCATCCGGCGCCTCGGTGGATTCTCATCGGGGCGCACTACGACCACTTGGGCGGCCGATACCTGGGCGCCGACGACAACGCGTCCGCGGTGGCGATCCTGATCGAAACCGCCCGAACTCTGCCGTCTCTCCGGACACACCGGGTGCTGTTCGCCGCGTTCAATACGGAGGAGCCCCCTTACATCCGCACGTCGCTCATGGGATCGCAGTATTTCGTCGATCACCTCCCGGCGGAGATCGGCGCGACGTCCGGCATCCAAGCCGCCATCATCATGGATCTCATGGGCGGGGTGCACTGGGCGCCGTTGCAGGAGACGGTCTTCACAGCGGGAGCGGAAAAGAGCCCGGGGCTCTACCGGCGGCTCAAGGAAGCCGCCGGTCGTGAAACGTTCAACGTGAAGCGTGAAGCCTCCCCGCTTCGCCCTGGCCTCTCGCCTCTTACCGTTCTTCCCGTCGGCCTGCACCTGGTCGAGGAGATCCCGCTGCTGGGTCAAGTCGCCTTCAGCGACTATGACGCGTTCCGAAACGCCGGAGTCCCGTTCGTGTTTCTCTCGGCGGGCCGTACGCCGCGTTATCACCAGCCGTCCGACCTGCCCGACACGCTCCACTATGAGCGCATGGCCGCGACGGTCGGTTGGCTGCAGGCCTTTCTTCACCTGATCGATCAGGACCGAGAGCCATATGGATTCGACGCCGATCGGCTGGTCTTCGCCGACGAAGTGGCGAGTTTGCGGCCGCTCATCTCGCTGGCCGCGGACGAGCGGAGCAAGATACCCGGCACGTCCGCCCTCTCGCTCTGGAAATTGAAGCGGGACGTGGAATGGTTGGAGCGGGTGAACCCCGACAAGCCGTCCGAGGACGACATCGCGCGGCTGGAACGGGTCTCCATCCGCCTCCAATGTCTTCTGGCCGACTTTCCCGGCTGCTTCCTGTTATAACCCACAGGAGCCGGGGAGGGAGTCGGCGGGGCCCGTCACGCGTGACCGGCGGGACAGGCGCGTCGTGCGATGCGTGCGGCGCTCGCTACTCCCATCCGACGACTTCGTAGCCTTTTTCCTTGAGGCACCGCTCGACAAAGCGGCGATAAGTCTGATTCGGCTCATCGTCGTCCGTGAACGCGTGCCACAACCCGGTAAGGAGTCCCCACACTGCGCCGCTGGCCGCGCCGATGGCGGACCCGCTTCCTGCCGCGCCGACCACCGCGCCCCCCACCGCCCCGCCGGCGGCGCCGATCCCGGCGCCGACCGCCGTGCTGCCGGCCACCTCTCCGGCTTGACCGGCCCCTGGCTCGGCCCCCGCAGCCTCCGCCGACTTCTTGCACTCATCGATGTCCCGTTCAGCCGCCTCCCGGCCGACGGTTTTGAAATGGGAATCGGGGTACAGGATCGGGTGAGGGCCGGAGCAACCGGCAAGGCCGACGACTGTGGAAACCGCCAACAGACTCAAGCGTTGGACGAGGAAAGATCCCATGTGGCGGGCGGGTCCATTCATGTTCGCATGTTCTCAAGCCCGAACGCTTGGCGGACCCTCACCGCGCTGACTCCTTTCAACATAATCCGCTTACGCCGTCCGACTGCCCCGGAACCGATCTCGACGGCGCTCAACGGGAGGCCGAACGCCTCGGCGAGAAACCGGCACAGTTCTGTATTGGCCGCGCCCTCGACCGGCGGCGCGGCGACTCGGAACTTCAGTGCATCCCCATGAAGCCCGACGTACTGGGTCCGAGACGCCTTGGGCTGCACGTGTGCCAGAAGAATCGCCCCTGCAGGGCTGTCCTTCACGATCGCGGAAGAACTCACGGGAATAGCCGCGTCGCTCCCTTTCGCCGCTTGCCTCTAACCTCGCGCCCTTTCAGAAGATCGCCTTCACCACTTCCTCAATGCTCCGCTGCATATCCGGATCGTCGGTGATCGGGCGAATCACGGCCGCCTCGCAGGCCTGCTCGGGCGGTACGCCTTGTCGGATCAGCGTCCCGGCGTAGACGAGGAGCCGCGTGCTCACGCCTTCTTCCAACCCGTGATTCTTGAGATGGCGGACCTTCGCGCCGAGCGTCACCAGTCGCTCAGCCGTCTCCCTGTTCACACCTGCCTCGTGCTCGATCACCCGGATTTCGATGTCGCGCGCCGGATAGTCGAACTCGATCGCCATGAACCGCTGCTTCGTGCTTTGCTTCAATTCCTTGAGCACGCTCTGGTAGCCGGGGTTATAGGAGATCACGAGCATGAAGTCGTCGACGGCCTCGACGATCTGGCCTTTTTTCTCGATCGGCAACAACCGACGGTCGTCGCTCAACGGGTGAATGATCACCGTCGTATCCTTGCGCGCCTCGACGATTTCATCCAAGTAGACGATGGCGCCGTGTTTGACGCCGAGCGTCAGCGGGCCGTCCACCCACACCGTCTCCTGCCCTTTTAAGAGGTACCGCCCGACCAAGTCGGAGGCGGTGAGGTCCTCGTGACAGGCGACGGTGATGAGCGGGCGGTTCAAGCGATACGCCATGTGTTGGACGAAGCGCGTCTTGCCGCAACCGGTCGGGCCTTTAAGCATGACCGGCATCCGGTTCCGCGCCGCTATCGTAAACAGCCCGATCTCCCCGCGCGCCTCCGCGTAGAACGGCTCCTCCCGCACCCGATATCGATCGATGTCCAACTCCTGGCCTTTGTGCATGGTTCGATCCGCGTTTTCTGAACGCCGGCGTCGTTTCTCGCCTCACCGGCCGTCGTTTGAGAGCGAAGAGCTCAGCGCTGCCATGATGAAAATAGGCGCGGGACTAGCGGCCCGAGGCTCTCCCCCCTCGCCCACCCATGATGTTCATCCTGCAGGGTGGCCGCCTTACGGTCATAACGACGATGGACCGGCGGCCCGCTCTTCACTATCCAACCTGGCGCCACCATAAGCGGAACGCGGGGGGAAGATCAAGCTTACAGCTTGATCAATTATGAATGTTGAATGATGAATTATGAATTGTGGAGCTTATGCGACGGAAGGGCCTTGCCTTGTCAATAATTCAGCGTTCAACATTCCTCATTCCTACTTCCACATTCCTCATTCCTCATTCCACATTACTTCGCGGCGCCGTCGAGCACTTCGCGCACCTTCTGCACGAGGGCGTTCGGAGTGAAGGGTTTCGGCAGGAAGGCCGCGTGAGCGGCCACCCCAATTTGCGAGAAGATCGGATGGTCCGGGTAGCCGGACATGTACAACACCTTCAGCCCGGGACGGACGGCGGCGAGGCGTTCGGCGACCTCCGGCCCGCTCATCTGCGGCATGACCACGTCCGTCAGCAACAGATGGATCGGCCCCATGTGCTTGGCGCCGGTCAGAAGCGCCTCGATACCGTGCCGGGCTTCGAGCACGGTGTAGCCGTGCAGCTTCAACGTATTGTGCACCAACCCCCTCACGCCCGGCTCGTCTTCCACCAACAAGACCGTTTCCTTGCCGCGGGACTCGCCGGCCGGTCCGGCGCCCGCCTCCGTCGCGTCGGCGGTCTCGTCGGCGCGCGGGAAAAAGATTGTGAACGAGGCCCCCTGCCCCGGTCTGCTCTCCACGGAGATATGACCGCCGCACTGCTTGACGATCCCGTAGACGGTCGAGAGTCCGAGTCCCGTTCCCTTGCCTTGCTCTTTTGTGGTGAAGAAGGGCTCGAACAGATGCGATTGCGTCTCCTCATCCATGCCGCAACCGGTGTCCTTGACCGTCAGCATCACGTACGAACCGGGATCGACCGACTGAGAATCCCTTCCGGGCTGGTCGGCGATCTGGACGCTGCGGGTTTCAATGGTCAGGGTTCCGCCGGTCGGCATCGCGTCGTGCGCGTTGACAGCCAGGTTCATGATGACCTGCTCGATCTGTCCGGGATCGGCCTTGACCGTGCCGACGTTCGGATCGAGCACCGTGCAAAGCTGGATGAGGTCCTCGCCGATCAGCCGTCGCAGCATGCCTTCCATGCCCGACACGATCACGTTGAGATCCACCAGCTTCGGCGCGACGAACTGGCGCCGGCTGAAGGTGAGTAACTGGGCGGTCAGGCTCGCGGCGCGATCGGCGGCCTTCTTGACTTCCTCGACGTCCTTGCGAAGCGGATCGGTCGGGTTCAGGCGGGTCAAAATCAGGTCGCTGTAGCCTCGGATGACGGTCAACAGGTTGTTGAAATCATGCGCCACACCGCCGGCCAGTCGGCCGATCGCCTCCATCTTCTGCGATTGCCGCAGTTGGGCTTCCGTTTGTCGAAGAGCCTCTTGTGCGCGGGACCGCTCGACGAACTGGCCGATCTTCAGCCCGATATGGGCCGCCATCTTCAGCAGTTCTTCATCGGGCTCCCGCACCTGCCGGCTGTAGAGTTCGATGACCGCCTCGACGTCGCCGCCGACGCGAACGGGGAACCCGAACGCGCCGTGCAGACCGACGGCCCGGGCCGCCACGGCGCGCGGAAAGTTGGCGTCGGCCAGCACGTCCGCGATCCACGCCGGGTCGCCGGCGGCCCACACCCGGCCCGGCAGCCCCACACCCCGCCTGAGCGTGTGCAAGGCGGTGGCCGTCACGAACTCGTCGGCCCGCAAGGCCGGCGAGACCCAAAGATCGAGACAGTGCAACTCGTCGGCGGAGCGGTCGACCTGCCACATCACCCCCAATTCCCATTCCAGGCTTTCGCAGAGCGCCTGCAGAATCTTGGGGGCGGCACCTGCCAGCGTGTGGTATTCGGACAGCGCGCGCGTCACGGCGTACTGCGAGGCCAGGCGACTCTCCGCGCGTTTTCGGGCCGTGATGTCGCGCACAAAGGCGCTGAAGATGGTGGCTCCCCCTACGCGCGCCGGCGCGATCGCCAATTCGACCGGGAACTCGTGGCCGTCGCGGTGGCGCGCCACGACTTCTACCCGCTGGTTGAGGAATCGACTGTCTCCCGTGGCAAGGAACTGCTGCACCCTCTGCTCATGCGCCGCCTGGTCCCGCTCGGGGAAAATCGTGGCCGACAACCGTCGGCCCAGGGCTTCCTCCCGCGTCCACCCGAAGAGATGCGAGGCCTGCGCGTTCCAATCCGTGATGGCGCCGCCCGCATCCGAGGTGATCACCGCGTCGAGCGCCGTGTCGACGATCACCCGGTTCCGTTCCTGGCTTTGCAACAACGCCGTCTCCGCCGCCCTCGCCCACTCGCTCTCCTGCCGCGCCTGTTCATATTCGACCTGCAGGCGGCGGGTTGCCCACAGCAACAACCCCAACATCGGACACCACACGACCAATCCTGCGCCGCCCACCTTCCACAACAGTCCATGGATCGGCCCCAGGATGCGATCCCGATCGACGCGCAGCAACACCGTCCACTGCGGTCCCGCTCTATCCTTCTCCCCTCGCGTCCAGGCATATCCGGTGACGACCGGGACGTGTCGCCGCAGGTGTTCCTCTTCGACATACCCCGAGCGGCCCGACTCGCTGACCCGGGCGGAGGGCAAGCCGAGCCGTCGCAGGTTGACCCGCCCCTTGTGCGCGAGGTCGGAATCGAGAAAGGCTTCGCCCCGTGCGTTGAGGACCTGATATTCGATCGGACCCCGCCCGCCATTCCCGGCCGGAAAGGCGACCACCGTGCTGGTCACGACTTCTTCGAGGGCCGCCAACCCGACTCGCGTCGTCACCACGCCGCGAAAGTCCCCGGACGGTCCGAGGATTGGAGCGGAGAAGGCGATCGCCTCGACTCCGCCGACCGATTCAAACGGCTCCGCATCGCCCACCACCGGTCCGCGCCGATTCCGGGCGTCGAGGAACCAGTCGCTCCGTCCATGCTCCTGCCCGACCAAGCCGGGTTCCGTCGAAGCCACCAGCCGGCCGTGCTCGTCGGCGACGCCCAACCAGAGATACACGGGGTATTTGGCCTTCATCCAGCGCAGATACCGATCCACGTCGCCCGATCGCCGAGCCTGACCGCTGAATGCGCGCGCCATCATTTCGACGTCCGCGGACCGCTCGAACAACAACCGATCCAATTCGTCGGCGATCTCGGAGGCGGCCAGACTCAAACTCTCGCCGGTCGCCGCCACCAGCCTCGCTTCCAGAACATGCAGGGCGATCGCCGCGATCACCACCGCCACCGCCACCATGACGAGAATGAGCGCGGGCAGCCAGGCATAAGGTCTGGATGTCCCGGCGGCATGCGTCAGCACGGATTTCATCGAACGCTCGCAATCCAGTTGGGGAGCAGCCGATCCGGGTGGTACGCGCGCTTGGATCGAGCCAGACCGGACAGGCCAGAATCATCCATCGTGTTGACGAACTCGTACCCCTGCCGCAACGCCTGACGACAAAACTCGCGGAACACCCAGGCCGCCAACCCGGGAACCGTTCGGTCGGTCACTTCGGCCCATACGCAGAAGACGGTCGGAGCGAGCCGATAGCCGAACGTATAGGCGCGAACAGCCCCGTCGATCCGCGCCACCGCGCCGGTCAAGCCCAAGGCCTCGAAATGGCCCAGCATCTCCCGGTGGGCGGACGCCGAATCGGCCAGCATCTGCGTCGCCGTCCAATCACGCTCGGCACGCTGTTTTTGCTTGCTCCATTCGCGGAACAACGCCTCGCAGGCCTCTCGATCCTCCGCGCGATAGGGCTCGAAGCTGACGCGCCCCGGATGCTCGCGTTCGAAGCAGTTGCAGGCGGCCCGCTGTGACTTGTAGCGATCACCAGCCAAGCGCGCCAGATCCGACGTCCGGTAGAGATAGTCCGGAGCTTTCGACGACAGGCGATAGCCCCAGGACTCCAGTTGCGGCGCGAGACGCGCCGGAACATTTTCAACGCGTGTCGCCGACGACCCGCCGTTGCGCTCCCGCATGAACTCGAAGGCCGCATCCAGCGCCGGCCTGAGGGGGCCTGGGCCCAACGGCGGCAGGGCGAGAAAGATTCCGTCCGGCGATTCGGCGAACAGGCACAGATGTCCCTCCAGCACGGCCCATCGACAGGGAAGTAAGGCGCGCCAGACGAAGTGATAGGCGAATGAGCACGCAGCCAGGGGGGCGTCGTCCGCCGAGAGTTCCGACGAGGCGAGGGCTTGCTCGACGCGCTGACGGTCCGAAAGCGTCAGAGGGCGAAGGGCGAGAGGTGAAGGGTGAGGGGTGAGGGGTAAGGGGTAAGGGGTAACGTGCTCGGAGAGCAGAGGGGCGGCCTTTGCCGGTTCGTCACGCGTCACGCGTAACGGATCACGGTTCTGGATAAGGCGCGCCGTCAGCCTCGGCAGCGGCCGCAGGATCACGACATCCTCCTGGAAGGGGCCGATCAGGCGAGGATGTCGGGCGAACGTGTCAAGAATGTCCTCGCGTTCGATGAACGACGCGATGCGGGCGGCATAGACTTCCACCGTAAGGGGTTCCGCCTCGCGCTTCACATTTAACCTTTCACGAACAACTCCCCTTGCCTCCAGCCTCTCGCCTGATAAAAAGGGACACTTCCTATCCCATCCCAACACCACCTCGCGATGGTGCGCATCCCATAGAACGGCCAGGGGATAGATCTGGCAATCCAACGGACGCGCCTCGTAAATCCGGCACTCCGAGGTGGCCGGATCGAAGGCCGGGCAAAGGTAGTCCTCGCCGGCAGGGGTGGGCACGACGTTGACTTGACATCCGTCTTTTGCAGGAAAGTGCGCAGGATCGATCCCTCGCTCGACGGCCCGGCGGATCTCCTGGTCCGTGAAGTAGGGCCGGAGCAAGCTGTCCGGCTCCGGGAAGCGGCAGCACACCTCACAACTTAGGCAGGCCCGGCTCGGGACGAACTGCGGAACGGAGACCATCGGCAGGTGGCGAAGATCGCGCATGACAACAGCCGCTCCTGGAGCAGGTGCGATCATCATACGATGCAAATCGGAGGGGATCAAGAAATCCGCCGGTTTCCTGAGCCCATCTTTCGTCCACGGAGCCGCCGTCTTCGGAACTCGGTCGCGCGGGCCGGAAGTGTTCGGCTCACCGCGCTCCGGCGGCGATCGGCCCATCATATGCCGCATCGCTTCCGGCCTCGCTCTTGTCTGATTCAGAGAGGGCGTGTTACGATCTGCCGCGTGTCGAGCGGAACTTGGCACGCTCGCCGGATCCGCTGCACCTCTGCGACCGAGGGATGACTCATTGGCGCTGACGCGAAATCTCTCCGATCCCATCGCTTCCGACACCGCCTCCCGTCGCTGTTCCGTCATTCGCGACACGCTGATCCGTGAAGGGCTGTATGACGCCTCGCGGCACGACCGCGTCGAAGCGTCCGGCCGGCCGGACGCCGCCATGACCGCCTGGCGCGTCGGCCCGGCGCCGTTTCTCCTCTCTTCCGAGCAAGTCGCCTTCTTCCGATCGTTGGGCCGGGATCTCCTGGCATTCTACCGGGCGCTCAACCGCCTCTATTTCGACAGCGCCAAGGGGACGCAGCCCGCCTGGGCGGCCGGCTATCTCGACCGGGGGAAGCCGGAATCGCTGATCGCCTTCGGTCGCATGAAGCGCTTTCGCGACTCGCTGCCGGCGGTGATCCGCCCCGATATCATTCCGACGCAGGACGGTGTCGTCATCACCGAACTGGATTCCGTGCCCGGCGGGATCGGGCTGACCGGGGCGCTGGCCAGAGCGTACGCGGACGTGAATCGTCATTCGTCAACCGTCAATGCTGAACCCGACCAGCTGGCATCCGAATCCTCCCCGCGTCACGCGTATGAGATCGTCGGCGGGCGAGACGGGATGCTCGACGGGTTCGGGTCGATGCTGCGGGCGCTGCAGGGAGAAACACCCGGCTGGGTCGCGATCGTCGTGTCCGAAGAAGCGCGCGAGTATCGGCCGGAGATGCAGTGGATCGCCGCGCGCCTGCGCGAGCGAGGCTTCGAGATCTCTTGCATCGAGCCCCGTCAGGTGCGGTTCGCCGAAGAAGGCCTGCGGCTGGCCGATGAAGCCGGCGGACACCCGATCGCGCTGATCTACCGGTTCTTCGAACTGTTCGATCTCAAGAACATCCCGAAAGCCGAACTCATCATGTACAGCGCGAAGAAGGGCCGGGTGATCGTCACGCCGCCGTTCAAGCCGGCGCTGGAGGAGAAACTGGCCTTCGCGCTCCTGCACCATCCGGTGCTCGCGCCGTTCTGGCGGAGGGAACTGGGCGAAGAGACCTTCGCCTCCCTGTCGGCGCTGATGCCGCGCACCTGGATTCTGGATCCGGCGCCCGTGCCGCCGACCGCGGTCATCCCCGGCCTTACGCTCAACGGTCGGGCGGTGACCGACTGGCGCGAACTCGCCGCCGCGGGCCAGAAAGAGCGGCAGTATGTCGTCAAGCCGTCCGGTTTCTCGGAATTGGCCTGGGGCAGCCGCGGCGTGTTCGTGGGCCACGACCTACCGCAGTCGGAATGGGCGGCGGCGCTGGATCGCGCGCTCGCCGCGTTCCCGACGACGCCCTATGTCCTGCAGGAATTTCACAAAGGGCGGCTGTTCGAGGCGTCGTATCTCGATCCCGCCACGGACGACGTTGTCCCCATGTCGGGACGCGTGCGGTTGTCGCCGTATTATTTCGTCACCGGCGACGCGGCGGAACTGGCCGGCATCCTGGCGACCGTGTGCCCACCCGACAAAAAATTGATTCACGGCATGAAGGACGCGATCATGCTGCCGTGCGCGGTGGCGCGCGGGAGCGATTCTGAATTATGAATTCTGAATGATGAATTGTAGACCTTGAACGTCAATTCAGAATTCACAATTCAGAATTCATAATTCGCTGTTTATGACTTTCTATCACGTTCACTGGTGTCCGGAATGCGCGGTGGTCCGGCGGAAGCTGGACGAGTTGGGCGTGGCCTACGAAGATGTGGTGGTGCCGGATTTTCGGCCGATGCGCAAACAGGTCTACGAAGTCTCCGGCCAATATTATGTGCCGGTCCTCAAGGACGGCGACACGGTCTTGACCGAGACCAGGGACATCCTGGCCTATCTGGATACCAAGTACAGTAAGCAGCGGATAGCCGGTAACTGACGGCCGATCAGCTCTCGCTCCGATCCGTACGAGATTCGCTATCGGCTATTTGCTCATGGGGTCATCGATGGAAGACTGGAGAAAGATTCTCGCCGAGAGCGTGGTGAAGCCCAAGGACCTGGCCGAACGGCTCGGCGTCGACCAGAAAGAGATCGAGGCCGTCGTCGGGGAGTACCCGATGCGGATCACGCCGACCGTGATGGCGATGATCAAAGAACCCGGCGATGCGATCTGGAAGCAGGTCGTGCCGGACATCGCCGAGATGGCCGACGCGGACGCGGAGGACGATCCGCTCGAAGAGGATGTGATGAGCCCGGTTCCCCATCTGGTCCACCGCTATCCGGACCGTGCGCTCCTGATGGTCACGAATCAGTGTCCGATCTACTGCCGCTTCTGCACCAGAAAGCGGCTCGTGGGCAAACCGGGATTTCTGAAGAAAGGCGAACTGGACCGGGCGATCGCCTACTTGCGGAAGCACACCGAAGTCCGGGATGTCATCCTCTCCGGGGGCGACCCGCTCCTCCTGCCCGATCACCTGCTGGAGCGCGTGCTGAAAGCCCTGCGCACGATCCCTCATCTGGAGATCATCCGGATCGGCTCGCGGGTGCCGGGGACGCTGCCGCAGCGCATCACGCCCAGGCTCTGCGAGATGATCAAGAAGTACCACCCGATCTATATGAACCTGCATTTCAACCACCCCGACGAACTGACGCCCGAAGTCAAGGCGGCCTGCGGCATGCTGGCCGACGCCGGCGTGCCGCTCGGCGCGCAGACCGTGCTGCTGAAAGGCGTCAACGACGATCCGGAAATCATGAAGCGGCTCGTGCATCAGCTCCTCCTGGCCCGCGTCAAGCCGTACTACCTCTACCAGGCCGATCTCACGAAAGGCACGAACCACTTCCGGACAAGCGTGGAGACCGGGCTCAATATCATCCGGGCGCTCCAGGGTCACACGAGCGGAATGGCGGTGCCGCACTTCGTCATCGACGCGCCCGGCGGCGGCGGCAAGATTCCGCTGTTGCCGGCCGACTACCTGGTCCATCTGGACGAAGACGGCGCGGTCCTGAAAAACTACGAACGGAAGATGTTCCACTACCCGCAGCCCCCCCTGTCCCCTGAGCAAAGAGGGAGGGGGGAGGGAGTTCGCCGCGAACTGCCGATGGTCGGCGCGCGCCCGTCGTTTGCCGCTTGCGGCGACGGAGCCGACGGAGGTCTCGACGACCTGTGAAACGGCCGGCCCGTCTGAACGGCATTCTGCCCTATCAACAGATCAAGCAGTTGATCGCGAGCCGAGCGATCCGCTCGGAGACGCCGATCGAAGACCGGCAGATTCAGCCGGCCAGCCTGGACCTGCGGCTGGGACGCAAGGCGTACCGGCTCATCAGCAGTTTCCTGCCGGAGTTGTCCGAGATCACCAGCCGGCTCACCGTCCTGGACTTCTACCAGTCCGATCTCGTGATGTACGAGATGGACCTGACGGGCGGCGCCATTCTCGAAAAGGGTCACGTGTACCTGGTCCCCCTGCTGGAAAGTCTGAAGTTGCCGAAGGACCTCAGGGCCAGGGCCAATCCCAAGAGCACCACCGGCCGGCTGGACGTCTTCACCCGCGTCGTGACCGACCTGACCGCCGGCTTCGACGAGATCCGCCCGGGGTACCACGGGCCGCTCTATTTGGAGGTGGTGCCGCGTTCCTTCGCCATCAAGGTCAGGACGGGCTATTCCCTCAACCAGATCCGGTTCGTTCGCGGGCAAGCGGCGGTTTCGGATGCGGCGCTGAAAACACTCCACAAATCCGAACCGCTGCTCTATCACAACCAGCCGACCGGCAAGCCTGTCGCCGGCCGCGACCTGCGGACCGATCGGGGGCTCTTCCTCCGCATCGATCTGAAGGGCGCGGACCGCGGCGAGGACGCGATCATCGGCTACCGAGCCAAGAAAAACAGCCACGTCATCGACTTGTCCAGAATCGGCTACTACGCCGCGCTCGATTTTTGGGAGCCGATCCATCGGCACCGGCAGGACAGTCTGTTGCTCGAACCGGAAGAGTTCTACATCCTGGCGTCCAAAGAACGGATCCGGGTTCCGCCCGGGTACGCGGCGGAGATGGTGGCCTATGAAGCCGCCTGCGGCGAACTCCGCACCCATTACGCCGGGTTCTTCGATCCGGGATTCGGGTATGGCCGGGGTGAATTGCACGGGACCCAGGTGGTACTGGAAGTGCGCCCGCACGACGTGCCCTTCCTGATCCACGATGGACAAACCTTCTTCAAGGTTGTATATGACAGGATGCTGGAGACCCCGACGCAGGTCTATGGGTCGGCCCTTGGCTCGTCGTACCAGCAACAAGGCCTCACGTTGAGCAAGCACTTCAAATCTTGAAGGCGGCGTCCATGACCTCCGAGCACCGCCCCGACGAGCGTCCCTCCACGACACCGACTCAGCCGCGGCGCTCGCCCGAGAAGGAATCCGAGAGCGAGCATCCGACCCACGTGGCCGGCATGATGACCGGCACCGCCCTCATGTTCATCGGGTTCCTGAACGTGTTTCTCTCCATCAGCGGAGGGTTCGAGATCAACGTCGTGCCGATGATCATCTACTTCGGCGGCCTCGCCATTTGGGCCGGCTCCGTCATCGAGAATCCGACGCTCCGCTACAGTGTCGTGGGCGCGGCCATTGTGATCGGCTTGGCCTTTCTTCACTACGGCGAAGTGCTGTTTTGGCACAAGCAGGTCGTCTTTTGGTCCACCGTCGCCATCGTCACCTTCTTCATGTTCAAGACCGCTCCGCCGGATAAGCGATGAGCCCTGCGGCGCAGTCGCGGGTAGCCTCGTCAATCGTCAACCGTCACTCGTCATGCGCTGAAAGGTCGCACTGTCGCACGCATCAGTCTTCACGATTGACGATTGACCGATGACGAATGGCGCTGCATCTCTATGACGATCGCCGTCGTCATTCCGACATTGAACGAAGAGCAGGCGCTTCCACGCACGCTCTCCCACACCATCGGGCTAGGGTTTGACGAAATTATCGTGGTCGACGGCGGCAGCGGTGACTGCACATGTCGGATCGTCACAGAGTTCTCGTCGAACGAGTTCGAGGTTCGAAGTTCGAAGTTCGAGGACGAATGCCGAGAATCGGCGTTGGATCATCGCAGGTCGAACGTCGAACAACGCACGCAGGTCCTGCTGTTGACCTCGCCGCCGGGCCGCGCGCGACAGATGAACCGCGGGGCGGCGGAAGCGAAAAGCGACGTCCTGCTGTTCCTGCACGCCGACACCCTGTTGCCGCGCGAGGCCAAAGACGCGATCCGTGACGCGCTGCGCGATCCGGCCTGCGTCGGGGGACGGTTCGACGTTCGTTTCGACCGCGAGTCCCTGCTCGGTCGCGTCATCAGCGCGATGATGAACCTGCGGTCCCGTCTCACCGGCATTGCGACGGGCGATCAGGCGATCTTCGTCCGAAAGACGGTCTTCGATCGGTTGGGTGGGTATGCGGACATTCCGCTCATGGAGGACATCGACTTCACCGCGCGGCTCAGGCGCATGGGCCGGATCGCGGCGTTGTCCGCGACGGTCGTGACGTCGTATCGGCGCTGGGACGCCTGTGGTCCCCTTCGCACAATTTTACTGATGTGGACGCTGCGGTCGCTCTATTGGCTCGGGGTCAGCCCTCATCGCCTGCAGGATTTCTATGTCGCGGTCCGGTAAACCGTCTCGTCACGCGTCACGCATCACGCGTCACGATGGAGAACATTCGCCGCATCCCTCGCCCGTCACGCATCGCGCGTCACGTGTCACGCGCGCCGACAGCGCCCTGATCATCTTCGCCAAGGCCCCGATTGCCGGCCAGGTCAAGACGCGCCTCTGCCCGCCGTTGACGCCCGATGAAGCCGCCAGCCTTCACGGGAGCTTTGTCCTCGATGCCTTGGAGCGCAGCAAGGCCGCGATCGCCAAACACCGCCTCCCGCTGGACCGCTACCTGGCCTGCGCGCCGTCCGCCCGGCACGTCTTCTTTCAGATCCTGGAGGAACGGCATGGCGTGAAGCTGCTGGATCAGGTGGGCGAGGACCTCGGCGCCCGCATGGCCCACGCCTGCTCGACGGTGTTTTCGTTGGGATACACGAGCGCGCTGCTCGTCGGGACGGACGTGCCATCGCTTCCGTTGGACACCTACTGTGACGCGCTGACACTGCTTGCAGACCATGATCTGGTGCTAGGGCCGGCCCGTGACGGAGGCTATTATCTGATCGGGTTGAAGCAACCTGCGCCCGAGCTGTTCACCGAGATTCCCTGGTCCACCGATCGGGTGCTCGACCTCACGCAGCAGAAGGCCGATCGGCTGGGATTTACGACCGGGCTGTTGCCCGCCCAGCGCGATCTCGACACGATCGATGACCTGCTCGCTCTAATCGAAGAAGCCGGCACAGGGCAAGAGGTACGAGGCACTCCCCCCCGCCCCTCGCCTCTCGCTACGAGCCTGTCGCCTCGCACGAGAGGCGCCCTGGAGCTCATTGCGCAACGTCTTCGGTCCCGTCTGCCTGAGCGGCAAGGACAAGCCGGCGCCGGATCGAGGGTGAACCCGCCATGACGCCGTTGCCCTCTCCTTCAGAGCCTCTCGCGACACCCGCCGCGCCGGACCCTCTGGGTTCGCGCCACTGGTCGGTCACCGCCAAACTGCTCCTGCTCCTTGCCCCGGTTTTGATGCTGTTGCTGGTGATCGTCGCCTGGTATCTACCGGGACGGCAGAAGGTCCGGTTGTTGGAACAGCAGGTCACGACGGCCGGAGAGGCGCTGCTCGCACAGGCACGGACGGAGCGTCACGCCTACCTGACCGGCGTCTTCCCGCGCCTGCTCAAGGCCGGCGCACAGGTCCCGGCCGACTTTCACCGACTGGTGTCTGCTCCGCCGCTCCCCTCCGCACTGATCCAAGATGTCACGGACATGATGGTCCTGAGTCCGCAGAGCTACCGCCTCCGACTGATCAGCCCGTGGCCGATCAACCAGGAACACGCCGCGACCGACGCGTTTCACCAGGAAGGATTCCGGTTCCTGGCCGAGCACGGCGACCGCATCTACAGCCGGCGCGACACCCTGGGCGGCACGGAAGTCATCCGGTTCCTGGCGGCCGACCGGGCCATCCTCCCGAATTGCGTAACCTGCCACAACAGCCATGAGACCAGCCCCAAACGCGACTTCCGCCTGAACGGCCTGATCGGCGGGATCGAGCTGATCATCCCCATCGACGCGCCGCTGCGGGCGGTGAAGCAGGACCAGTTGATCCTGCTCGGCGCCGGCATCGGCGCCGGCGTCTTCATCCTCGGCCTCGTGATCTTCGCCACGCGTCACATCGTGGCGATGCCCCTTAAGCACCTGGCCGCCCGCATGCGGGACATCGCCGGGGGCCGAGGCGACGTCCGCGAGCCCTCCCCTCTGACCGAATGGACCGACACCGCCATGGGAGAAGAGGTACGGACCGTCTGGCGCGAGTTCCGGCGTATGCATGAGATCATCGGCGCTAATCAGCGTGAGCGCGCGCAGGAGCTCCAGCGCCAGGCGGACGCGTTGACGTCGCTGAACCACCGCTTGATGGAGCTCCACGAAAAAACGCAGGTGATTCAGCAAGCCATTTCGGAGGAAGAGGTCTACCGGACGCTCAGCCACACCTTGCATCAGGCGCTGCCGCTGCGCCAAATTTTGATTCTGCGGCTGAATCGATCGGAGGACCATCTGGAACTGGTGTGGTCGTCGCCCAAGCGGGACGACCTGCGCGTGGATTCGTATCCCGTGTGGGATCGCCCGTCGCACTGCCCGGTCATTCGGGCGGGGCGTGAGTACAAAGTCGAGGACGTGACGCAGGGCCTGACCTGTGCCTTCAGTCTCTCGAACGACGGGCCGGGCTCCTATTGGTGCATCCCGCTGGTCATGGGCGGCCACACCATCGGCGTCGTGCATCTGGCCGGTTCGGTCCCTCGCTGTTGGACGGACGAGACCCGCCAGTGGGTCGAAGCGCTGGTGAGCGTCGCGGCGCCGATGATCGGACATATCCAACACCTGGAGCGCGCCAAGCGGCGGGCGTTGATCGACGAATTGACCGGTGCCTACAATCGGCGCTTCCTGGAAGAATTTCTGGCCAAAATGATCTTGCCGGACGAACGCCGCAAAGGGCAGATCGTGAGCCTGTTGATGCTGGATCTCGACCATTTCAAGCAGGTGAACGACACCTATGGCCATCAGGTCGGCGACCTGGTGTTGAAAACCGTCGCGACGACGTTCAATCGCGCACTCAAGGAAAGCGACGTCTTGGCCCGTTACGGGGGCGAGGAATTCACGGTGGTCCTGCCCCAGACGGACACCCAGGGCGCCGCGGCCGTAGCCGAACGCCTGAGGATCGCGGTTGCCGGCTTGTCGCTCCGCCAACTGGCGCCGGCGGCCCCCGATCACATCACCGTCAGCGTCGGCGTCGCCACCTATCCGACGCACGCGCGATCCGTGCCGGACTTGATCCGCGCGGCCGACGAGATGCTCTATCAAGCAAAGGCGACAGGACGGAACCGGGTCGTGTGCGCGACGGCCGGACTCCGCGCTGTCACCGACAAGTCCGGATCATGAAGGGAGGATGTGCCATGAGCAACCGCGTCGCACTGATTACCGGAGGCGCGAAGGGCATCGGTCGGGCCATCGCCCTGGACCTGGCCGCCCAACACTGGGCCGTTGCCGTCTGCTACCGGACCAGCGAAGCCGAGGCCGACAAGACCCGCGCCGGCATCGTCGAACGCGGCGGCCAGGCGTTCGCCGTCCGGTGCGACGTATCGGACCCGACCGCCGCCAAGAACTTCGCCGCCCAGGTCGAGCAGCACTGGGGACGGATCGACGCGTTGATCAACTGCGCCGGCCCGTACCATCGCGTGAACCTGTTCGAAGAAACTCCGGCAGGCTGGCAGGAGATGTTCAGCGGCAATCTGCATCCGATCTTTTATCTGGCTCAGGCCGTGGCGCCGGGCATGAAGGCGAGACAATCCGGCCGGATCATCAATTTCAGCATGGCGAACGCCGACCAGATGGTGGCCCAGCCGGACGTGACGGCGCATTACATCGCGAAGGCGGGCGTCCTCATCCTGACCAGGACGCTGGCCAAGCTGCTGGCGCCGCACGGCATTACCGTCAACGCCATTTCGCCCGGCTTTATCGACTCCGGCAGCGCCCCGCCGGAAGAACTGGCCGGCATGGTCAAGCGTATCCCCGCCGGCTATGTCGGTAATGTCGCCGACACCGTGGCGATCGTGCGGTTTCTCTTATCGGACGACGCACGCTACGTGAACGGAGCGAACATTCAGGTGAGCGGGGGATGGGGGATATGAGGAGCCAGGTGGGATGCTCTCGTGCTCGCAGAACGCGCACGCAAGATGATTTGTATCGTTAAACAGTGGGCGGTGCTCGTTCCATGCGCGCAGTGCCGACCATCCCACCTGACTCCTTGATAGCAAGGGAAGAAAGTTACGGTCAAACAGGAGAGGTCGGCTGGCGAAGGAAGAAGGCCGGGCTGACCTGCTTGCGCTGCACCCCCATTGCAGAAAGCCAGAGCATCCCATGAGTACCCGGCCGTTTTGGTCCGGCGTAAGCCTCTCCTTCGAAGGCAAGAAAAGGGGTCGGGAGTCGTTTCCTGAGTGTCTGTGCTCTATTAAGACTCCCGTGTGCTCTATTAAGACTCCCGACCCCTTTTTCTTCTCTCGTGTTCGGCCAGCCGCCCCGCATCGAGGGTGTTGAGATATTTTCTGACCCAGAGCCACGGACGAACCGCGTTCACGTGGGTTCGGCCCCTCCCCTGCGGACACGCTCCTCGTTCATTGCTTCCTCTAGTCCTCAATGCGCGAATTCTGCGGCACCGAAGACTTTCGCTGGAATGCGTATTGGGCGGCCGATCATGCCGATGTACGTAGCGGTACGAGCCGATCAATCTCGATGGCTTTCGAACCGCGCATGGCATGCCAGAGATCCCAATCCAACTGCATGCCGAGCCAGAAGTCGGCGGACATCCCCAGGACACGTGCCAGTCTAAGAGCCGTGTCGGACGTGATCGCCCGCTTGCCACAAATGCTCTCGTTGAGCTGGGGAAACGAGATGCCAAGACGTGCTGCCAATTCCGACTGAGTAATGCCCAAGGGCTTAATGAATTCCTCCAGTAACATTTCGCCGGGACGAGTCGGCGGCCGCTGACGAGGCAGACGTCGACCGACAAACTCTCGCGAACGATCACGCTGTTCTGCAGCGGCTCGACGTTTGTGGTCGGCTGTGATCTCAACTTCGTGGGCATCTCCCGCCTCTCATCGGAAGCAAATCCGATATTGATCGGTGATCCTGATGCTGTGCTGCCCATTCCGGGCGCCGCGCAAGCGTTCAAGGCAATTCCCCGGCGGAACGGCAAGCTCGCTGAGGTCCCTCACTCGATTGATCTGATCGAGCTTCCGCCTGGCAACCCGCCACAGATTCCGACGACAAGCTCTTCGGGCGACGGCGGTCTCGGCACTGTCAAAGATGTCCTCGATGCCACGCCCGCAGAACGAACGCACCACGAGCTCTATTAACGGCACCCGAAGGCAAGAAAAGGAGGCAAGAAAAGGGGTCGGGAGTCGTTTCCTGAGTGACTGTGCTCTGTTAAGACTCCCGACCCCTTTTTCTCCGCGCGAAACGTCGCATCGGTGATCTGATACATGCCGACCGCGCTCGATACGGGTTTGTAGACTTCGAAGGGATTTTGCGCCGGACGCGCCCGCCGGTACGTCCGCGCGACCGGGTTGCCCCTGCCTTCCACCTGGGTGAGCGCGGCCAGCAGCTCTGGCGTGATGACGGCGGTGGAATGTTCGCGGAACAGCGGCCCGTATTCCCGCCATGTCTCGGCGGGCTCTTAGTCAGCGTGGCATCCATTGGAAAGAACAGTTCGGTCGGCTTGCGGATCACCTGATAGACCCAATTGACGTCCAGGCATGCCGCCAAGATGACGGCCGCGCCCACGAGAACTCGGACCGCGATCGGCGCGGCCCGGCACGCCCGCATGACTCGCCGGACCGACCGCATAACGCGTTTGGTCGCCAGGCGAACCCGGCGTATGCGCCTTCTGAGAGAAACCGCGCTCTGCCGGCACGCGAACCGGACTTGGCGGCCATGAACTATTATCCCTCAGCTCCACCCACCGGCCAAACAGCAACTCCCAACGAAGCCTTGCAAACAACGAGCGCTCCTCATTCATGTCTCGGATGGAACGAACGCACGGCGAAGCCACAACCTCAGATCGGCTTTCCTCCACCTCAGCAGGCTGGACTGCTGGAGCGGGCATCAGAGCCGATTTGTGCTCAGACCGTTGTTGAAGCGAAACGGCCCGCCCCAAGCGGGTGGTGAGGGCGCACGGCGCAATGGATAAAGGGCGCCAAGCCTGTGCGCGCCGCCGAGTCGGTGAGGCGGCCGTAGTCGTGCGAAGTTCCGCTCGACGGATAGCCGGAACGGCACAAGTTCCGCAACCAAGTGGAGCTGAGGCGTACAGCGGACCAGAACGGCTCTAGCCTCAAGCGAAGGCAGTCCAGCCCGGCCTCCCCCTACCGCCATTGCAGCGACGCCGGCAAGGCCGAATAGAAGTCGTAGCTGATCGCGAAGCCGTAGGTCGGTCCGTAATCCTGACGATTCAACTGGTCGTTCCAGGTTTCAAACGTGAACCGCCTGATCCGCACCGCGGCGGTCCAGAAGCGCTCTTCCAACGCGTTGCCTTTCAAGTCGGCGAAGAGGCCGGAATCGATGGTTGCGCCGATTTCGATCTCGAAGAACGGAGACCCGTCGGCACGATCGTAGATGCCCCAACTGATCGACCCCTGAGCCAGGTAGGATTCCGGCGAGACCTCGCGAAAGGCGGCGCCCGAGTACAGGCGGCCGTATCGCACCATCCCGGACAAGTGAAATCCCTTCAGCCAACCGAGAACCGGAATTGCCTGTTCCCATGACGTGGGCAGCACCCACGACCCGATCGGCGCGCGGCGGAACCCGGCGCGCGCGAATCCTTCATGATAGAGGCTGCCGGTCGAGACCCCGGCGCCGGCAAAGAGTCCGTTCCGCCACGTTCCCAGATCGATCCAGCGCGTCAGAGAGCCGTCGATCATGAAATCGGTTTCTTCCCGGAGCCGGCCGATCGGCACCTTAGGAATTCCCCAGACCGTGTCGTGAATAAACTCGTTCTGCAGATAACTGGTCGGCTGGTTTCCCGTCGGGCCGGCGCCGACGGTTAGATTCGTGCTCCAGTGTTCCCAACGCCTCCAGTGTTCGGTCCAAGTGATGGAGGCGAAGTTGAACCCCATCGTCTCCCTGATATTGTTGAAGCGTCGCCCGTCGCCGTTAAATTCCGTGAACCGATTGAAATTCCCCGTGAGCGCCAGCGTCGGCGACTGGTCCGGATAGGCCAGCGCGCCCCAATGCACGGCGGGGGCTCCCGTTTCGGCCAGGGCCGCGGCCGGACCCAGGAGCAGCGCCACCGCCGATATCGTAAGCCAGACCGGTCGATCTGCCGGACGCCTTTTTCGCATTCTTTCTCCTTATGCCGCATCTCCCTCGTGGGAAACAAACCACGCTGTCATCCCGCCGCCATGATAACGCCACAGCGGGGCACACCGTAGAACAATCCTGTTTGATGAAACGCGAACGGTCGGCGCGGGATTGATCTGAACCGGTTTTGAGCGCGAAGGATGGGTACGGAGTCGGCAGTGCCGAGCGCACCTCGCGATCCGCTCAGAAGTCGGCGTCGAGGATTGTAGCGTTCCGCCTAGCGGCCGAACGCTTTCTTGAGCAGCGGCTCGACTTCCCCTTTCTTCTCCATCGGATCGAGGATGTCGGTGTCGCCGTAGAACTGGCCGTCGATGAAGACCTTGGGGAGCGTGGGCCAATTGGTCATCTTGGTCAAGGCCTCGCGCTTGGCGGGATTCGACAGGACATCGATGACTTCGTAGGGATAGCCGTATTTGTCGAAAAATTGCATCGTCTCGCGGGTGAACCCGCACATGGGCATGGTCTTCGTCCCTTTGCCATAGATCAGAATCTTGTGGGTTTTGATCTCGCGCTGGATTTCCTCTTCGATCGGGTCGCCCATGTTCACCCTCCATCAATCAATCAGCCGACAGCGTGCAGCCGTCAACATACTGTGAGCAGCTATCAGCCGTCGGCTGTCAGCTATTAGCTATCGACTACCAGCTATAGCTCACGTTTCATCCGTCGTCCGAGCGGTGATCTCCAACGCATGGATCCGGCCGTCCTTCATCGGCGCCGCCAGGGCCTGGTACACCATGCGATGCCGGTCCAGCAGGTTCTTGCCCTTAAAGTGATCCGACACCACCGTGATGATGAGATGGTCCATCGTCCCGGTGCGATCGGTCACCGACACCGTCGCATCCGGCATGACCTGCCGAATATAGTCGGTCAGCGCGTCCTGCGTGATCATCGAGCCAGAAGGAACGACGTAAAAATACTCCACTCCCCTCGGCAAACGCAATTCCCGCTCCGGACAGAGCCGGCACAGCCGGTAGCGAACAGCTCTGAAATAGCGAGGAGCGGGTAGCAAATAGCTCTGATCTATGACGAGCTATTCGCTGCTAGCTATCGGCTAGTTTCATGCTGCCGATCGTCCCAAAGGCCCTGAGGACTGTTATCGAATCGTATACGCCGGGGGTATCGGTTTCGATACGCCTCGCCCGCACTCCGGAAGACTGCGCGCGGAGAAAACGATCGTCGCACCCGTTCGAACCTTCTTGAAAATCTGCAGCCTTCCGGCGCGCCCCGGTCATAAGCGTCATCAGGCCTGGTGCTGGTACGGATGTTGCGGTTGTCGAGCTGCAACAAGGCCATGACAGGCCGGCGGGAGGTTGGACCATGACGCTCACGATCGTGACGGCGATCGCGCTCATCGCGGTCGGAATGGTGTTGGTGATCCGAAGCATCTGGTCACGGTAGCCACGCGACTACGCCGGCGGATCGGTCGTCACGGTGCCTTGGGCGCGCGGACGGTGGTGCTTTTCGCGCGCGCATGGCTGATCTCAACCAGCGGCCCAGGCCGATGATCCAACGTCTCGCTGTAAGTTGCGGAAAATCTGAATCCATCCCCCCGGATGTGCGACGGCATCGATGTTGCGACGTGAGACGACGACGCTCGAGTCGGGTCGGGCAGCGGCGTAGTGCACCTCAACAGACAAGGAGGGTCACATGACGGAGTACAAAACGGATCTTCTTTTCGGTTCCTCAACCGGCAACGGCCGCATCCTCGTGGTCGATGACGAACCGGACATCCGAAAAGTGGTGCGCATGACCTTGCAGAAGGCCGGCTACGACGTGCTCGAAGCGGAGAACGGCGAGAAGGCCATCGAAATCATCAACACGGGCGAAAATCGCGTGATGTTGGACGTCGTGATCTGCGACATCCGCATGCCCAAGATCAACGGCGTGGAAGCCATCGCGTACTTCCGGAGAGAATACCCGCGCGTTCCCCTGATCGTCCTGACCGGCTTCCCCGACACCGACATGGCGACGTCACTGATGAGAGACGGCGTGGTGGACTACCTGGTCAAACCGGTGGAAGGCGACAAACTGAAGGCCGCCGTCGCCCGCGCCATGGAACAGCGGGAGATCGCGCATCTCTGACGAGCCGATCTCTCCCTGATCCCTCCCCTTCCGGAGGAGAAACGGTTTCTCCTTCGGAAGGCGACGGGGCGGCGCAGGAAGTCCCGGCCTTCGGCACATCCCCGGGTCGGCGAACAAGCGTGCGCGCGATGGCTCCATCCCACACCACGAAGGTGGCCATATTGGGCGCCGGCAAGGGCGGGACCGCCCTCCTCGATCTGTTGCACCAGGTTCCGGGCATCGTCATCGTCGGGATCACGGACAAAAATCCTCTGGCACCCGGCCTGCAACGGGCGAGGGACCTGAACATTCCGGTCACCGACGGAGTCCGTGATCTCATTGCGAATCACGGCGTCGGTCTCATCCTGGACGTCACGGGGGACCCCGAGATGGAGCGGTTCGTCCTCGCCCACAAGGGTCCCGGCGCCGAAGTGCTGAGCGGCGCGGTCGCCCGACTGCTCTGGACTCTGATTCAACACCAGACCAACCTGCAGGCCGAGCTGTTCCATGCCGAGAAGCTGGCCGGAGTGGGCTCGTTCGCCGCCGGCATCGCGCACGACATCAACAACCCCTTGCAACTGATCCTGGGCCTCGCCGAGAATCTACTCGAAGAACAGGATCCGGCGATCGTCCGGGAGCATGCGCGGGACATTATCCAGGCCGTTCACCGCACCAGCGCGATCTGCCGCGATCTCACACGCTACGCGAGGCGATCCGTCGGCGAAGAATCCGCGCGCGTCAACCTGAACGTCAAGCTGGACGAGGCGCTGAAGATCGCCCGCCATGCCGTCGCCTTTCAGGACATCACGGTGGTTCGGCGCTATGCGCCCGAGCCGATCGTGACGGGAAACCCGGACGAGCTGTTGCACGTCTTCGTGAACCTGATCTCCAACGCCGTCCAGGCCATGGAGCAGGGCGGCACGCTCACGCTCCGGACCGGCCGCGAGAACGGAGTCATGACCGCCAGCGTGTCGGACACCGGCTGCGGCATCCCGCAGGACTTGATCGGGCGGATTTTCGAGCCGTTTTTCACGACGAAGCCGCCGGGGAAAGGCACGGGCTTGGGCCTGTACAATGCGAAGGCCGTCGTGACCAGGTTGCACGGCAAGATCCACGTGGATAGCCGCGTGGGCGCCGGCTCGACGTTCCGCATCGAGCTCCCGCCGACCGAACCGGCTCCGCCGGAGAACGGACCATGATCCGTGATGGACCGCTCACAGGACATCGCCTCCGCTGGGGGTTGAAGGGCAAGCTCATCCTCTCCATGCTGTTGGTGGGCGTGGTGCCCCTCTTCGCCGGCCTCCTCATGGCCTTCCTGCAGGGTTCCCGCGAGATCCGCGAAGTCAGCGGGGAAAGCTTCAAGGCCCTCGCCACCGAGACGGCCCGGAAGCTCGATCTGGTCGTCGGCGAGGAGATCGCCCGCACCTCGCGCATCGCGATCGATCCCGTCATTGTGGCCGAATTGGAACGGCGGCGGGACCGGATCGAGTCCCTTTCGGAAGACCAGGCGCGCGCGGCGCTCGAGGCGCAGGCCGCCCGGTGGCGCGCCCGCGACCCGGCTTTGATCAAAGACCTCACCGACAACAAGCTCGCGCGACTCCTGCGCCAGTACTACACCGGCTCGAACAGCGATCCCGGCCAACCCTTGCCCGAAGCCGTGCGTTCGGCCACCAAGGCCCTGTTCCTCACGGACAAGATGGGCGCCCTGGTGGCGAGCCTGAACGCGGACGCCCCGTATGCGAACGGCGAGGCCGCGTGGTGGCAGGGCGCCTTCAACAAAGGCGTCGGCACCACCTACATCGAAGACGTCGCGTTCGACGACCGCATCGGGACCTACGTCTTCACCCTTTCGGTGCCGGTGATGGACAGCATCCGCTACGAAGCGATCGGCGTCCTGCACCGCGTCCTGGACGCGAAGGAATTCTTCTCGCCCTCCGTCTCGCCGATCCGCTTCGGCAAGACCGGCCACGTGATGTTGATCGACAGCCGGGGCATCGTGATGAACTGTCCGATCCTGCCCACCGGCGTGCGTCTGGCGGACACCGCGCTGATCCCGCTCGTCACGCCGCTGGAGCCTGGCTGGGTGAACGCACCCAGCGACGGGCACGGCGGCCGGACGTCGTCCATCATCGGCTTCGCGCCGCTGCCGGAAACGAGCCGGGCCACCAACGGCTCCTCCGACACCGCCTGGCATACATTCGTCTGGCAATCCTCGAGCGAGCTGTTCGCGCCCATCCGCCATCTCTTCACCTGGCTGTCCGTATTCGGTCTGGTCGCCGTCGGGCTGCTGATCATGCTGGGCTCTTTCGCCGCCGGCCGGATCGTCACCCCGGTTCGTCAATTACAGGAAGCGGCGCGGTCGATCGGCCGGGGCGAATTGCGCGATCGGCTCACCATCCGAACCGGCGACGAGCTTGAAGAGTTGGCCGAAGAGATCAATCGGATGAACGCCCAACTGGAAGCCGCCTTCGCCGGATTGACCACCCAGGTGGAATTGAAAAGCCAGGAAGTCCAGTACCTGCAGAAATCGACGGATCAGATCCTCGACGCCGTGCCGACCCCCATCATCATGGTCGACCAGGCCGAGCAGGTCCAATACATGAATCGAGCCTGTAAGGACGCGTTCACGCTTGCGGAAGACGACGAACCGCGTCCGACCACGCTGTTCGACCTGCTGCGCGTCAACCCGTCCGTGCAACAACGCCTGCGCCAGGAACTCCTGAGCGCCGGCAACGGGTCGTTGCAGAAGACCGGCGCGTCGGACATCGGCCCGTTGGGCGAGGCCCGCGACCCGCTTGCGCCCGCGCTGGCCCATTCCGCGCGAGGCGGGCGGCGCGAACTCCAACTCGGCCGGCACCTCTACCGGTACGAATGGTTCAGTCTGGGCGGCCGCCCCGGCGAGGGCCGGCGGATCGGGCTCGTCCTGCGGGATGCGACCGAAGAGAGCCGCCTTCAGGATCAGCTCATTCAGGCGGAGAAATCCGGCAGCCTCGGCGTGCTCACGGCCGGCATCGGGCACGAACTGAACAACCCGTTGTTCGGCATTCTCGGACTCGGCGAGGCCATTCAGGAAGAGACGGACCTGGGCCGGATCAAAGCCTACGCCAGAGACATCGTCGAGCACGGCCGGCGGATGGCCGCCGTCATCCGCGATTTCGCCGGCCAGACGATCCGGGAGGCCAAGGACCAGCGCGTGCCCGTGGACGTGAACGCGCAGCTCGATCAGGCCTGGGCGATCGTGCAGAGCGGGTCCGAGACCCTCGGCGTCGAGATTCAGAAATACTATCAGCCGCACCTGCGCGTCAGCGCCCTGCCTGACGAACTTCGCCAGGCATTCGTCAACGTCCTGGCCAACGCCGTCCAGGCCATGCGCGGCAAGGGCTCGCTGGTGCTGCGCACGGAACGCGACGCGTCGGCGATCACCATCATGATCCGCGACACCGGCCCGGGTATCCCGCACGAGCACTTGACCAAGGTCTTCGATCCCTTCTTTACCACCAAACCGCAGGGCGAAGGGTCCGGGCTCGGCCTCACGATCGCAAAGCGCATCGTCGTCAAGTTCGGCGGCGACATCCGCCTGGAGAGCGCGGAAGGGCAAGGCGTCACCTGCTGGATCACCCTTCCCGCCCTCGACGCCCCCGCGCAGAAGGAGGAACGGACGCCATGAACGGGTTCAGGAGAGCGGGCGGCTGCTGCGCGCTCGCCGCCGCCGTCGCGGCAGGTCTCGGTGTCGCCGCCGCGTTGCACGCGAAAGACGCCGGCGGCCTTCCGGCCGGCATCCCGCCGGAAAAAGTCGCCGATTACGTCCACGCCGTGATCCAGGCGGATCGCACCATTTACACGACGATGGTCGTCAATCGGATGCAGGAGAAGGGCATTGTGTCCGCCGAAGAACATTGGGAGCAGAACAACGCGCTGCCCTTGCCCGCTCAGTTCCTCCAGCATTCCGGCAAGCTGGTCGCCGAAGGCGGCGGCGGAATCCGCTACCGGCTGATCAGCCTGTGGCCGATCTACCAACGGAACGCGCCGGCGACCCCGCTGGAACGCAAGGCGTTGGAAACGGTCAGCGCCCAACCGGACCGTCCGTTCACCGGCATCGTCACGAGCGGCCGCAAACGATATTTTCAAGCCGTGTACGCCGACCGCGCCGTCTCGAAGGCCTGCGTGAGCTGTCACAACGGTCACCCGTTGAGCCCCAAGCGCGACTTCAAGCTGAACGACGTGATGGGCGGCATTGCGATCACGATCCCGCTGGAGTGAGAGAACGCGGTGCTGAGTGATGAACGCCGAGTGCTGAGTTAACAGCCCATCTCCGACGGGGGCGACGGGGGCGCGTCCTGGCAGTAATACTCCTCGCGGTAGATCTGGAGGGTCGTGATCAGCAGGCCGGCCAGGATCGGGCCGAGAAAGACGCCGATCACGCCGTACAACGCGAGCCCGCCGAGCACGCTGAACATCAGGAGGAAGACCGGAATCTGCGCTCCCTGCCCGACCAACACGGGCTTGAGAATGTTGTCCACCATCGTGACGACGCCGGCGCCCCAGGCCAGCATCACCAGCGCCTTCCCGACCGGCCCGACCCAGAAGAGATACAGCGCGACGGGCACCCACACCAACGCCGTTCCCCCGAACGGCAACGGCGCAAGCAGCATCGTCAACGCCGTGAGCACGACCGGAAACGGCACGTCGAGCGCCCAATACGCCGCGCCGGCCAGGAGCCCCTGGGCGACGGCGGTCAGCAACAACCCCTTCACCACCGCCCGAACCGTTTGATCCAACCGCAGGAAGATTTTCTGCTTGTGTCCGGCGTCGAGCGGAATGAGTTCGTACGCGGAAGACAGCCATCGTCTGCCGTCCTTGAAGAAGAAAAACAGGGTGACGACCATGACCAGAAAATCCGCAACGAGCAGGAACACGTTCCGGATGAGGTCGCTGACTTCATTCACGAGAAACTCGCTCACCGTCCTCGCGCTGGAGAGGAAGAACGACTCCAGGTTCCCTTGCTTCGTTTCGGCCTGCCTGATCGCGTCCCTGAGCAGGTCCCCTCCGATCGGCAGCCGCGCCAACTGGTCGGGCAGCCGTTCGATGCCGCCGGACATGATCCAGCCCCGCACCGCCTGTTCCGCGCCGCGCGCTTCCTTGACCAGCATCACGCCCAGGAGCAGCAGCGGCACCACGACGAGCGCGAGGATGGCCAGCGTCAGCAGCGCCGCGGAGAGGGCCTCCCTGCCTCGCATCCAGGATGACAGCTTCGCGTGAATCGGAAAGGTCAGGTGTGCCAGAATGATCGCCCACAGGATGGGAAAGAGGAACGGGCGGAACATCAGCGCGATCTGGTACAGCAACAGCACCAGCACGGCGAAGAAGGCGAGCGAAAAGAGCTGTTGTCGGGTCATGCGGCACTCATATGGCGGGACGGGCGTGACCGGCGAGACAAGCGCGAGTCGCACTTCGCGCCGGTCGCGCGAGTCCCGCTCGTCCTCACCGGAGCAACGGGCGCGGCCGAAGGCTCCTAGATAGCAGAACGGTCAGGCCTTGTCACGAACCTTGGGTGCGCAGCGATTTGCGACGAAAGCCGACGCGCGGCAGGCGGTCTGGGATCGGTTGCAGCAGAACGGGGCGGCCCGCTTCCCGTTTCCTCCGCACGGGCGCATTCCCAATTTCGCCGGCGCACAAGAAGCGGCGCGGCGCCTGTTCGAACTGGAGCCGTGGAAGACGGCCAAGCGGATCAAGGTGAACCCGGACGCGCCGCAGCGGTACGTCCGCGAAGAAGCGCTTCGCCGGGGGATCGTCGTGTTCGTACCGACGCCGCGCCTGCGGGCCGGCTTCACGCGGCTCGATCCCGCTGAGATCCCGGAAGACAAGATCGCCGAGGCGGCGCTCTCGACCAGCCGGGCATGGGCGGAAGAGGTGCCGCTGACAGACCTGCCCAGACCGGATGCGATCGTGTGCGGATCGGTCGCCGTCACGCGCGAGGGGCGGCGGTGCGGCAAAGGCGAAGGCTACAGCGACTTGGAATACGCGATCCTCCGCGAACTCGGCCATCCGCCGGTGCCGGTCGCGACCACCGTTCATGACCTGCAGCTCGTCGATGAGTTTCCCCGGGACGAGACCGATCTTCCGCTCTCGGTCATCGTTACCCCGACGCAGACGATCATCGTCACGGACCCGCCGCCTCCGCCCGCAGGCATCGCATGGGACCGGCTGACCGAGAACGACTTCGGGGACATGCCGGTCCTGGAGGACCTCCGCCGGTTAAAGGGAATCCGGCCGACTCCGCCCTCCGTCCGACGGGCGCCGGGCGGGCTGCGGACCGGACGGAGCGGCCGTGGCCCCACGAATGCCGGTCGAACGAAACGACGATAAGACGGGGGACGCGCGTCAGAGATCGGACCGCTTCTCGGAGACGGCCGGAGCTTTGCTGCGGTGGGCGGTGAGGTCGTGTACGTTGCCGGAGGCTTGCGGCGACTGGTCGGTCCAGGGGCAGGGCCCCATGTCCGAGAGCCCTTGGAAATAGGCACCCTCCTCGATCGAGAAGATCGGCGCGCGCACTTCGCCGATCAATACGCCCGGTTTCAGCAGTTGCACCTTCTCCGTCGCGTTCACGTTCGCCTTGACCTTGCCGCTGCTCACGAAGGTGCCGGTGTTGACGGTACCCCGCACGATGCCCTCATCGCCGACCACCACCGTGCCCTTGGTGTGAATCTCGCCTTCGAGGAGCCCATCGATCCGCACCGTGCCGTCGACGCGGATCGCGCCTCTCAACTCCACCCCCCGCGCCAGGAACGTGATGTTTTCTTCGGACGGAGAAGGTCCGTTCTTCTTCCTGATGAGGTCCACCGCCAACGCTCCCCGTGCTTCCGGCTCGCCCCTGACCGGCCGCCGCCGGGCCTATCCTAGCACGATTTCTTAGAAGAAGTGATAGGAAATCCCGATCACCAGGGTGTGCGCCTGATAGTCGCCGATCAGTCCGTTTGCAGACCCCGGCCCGTTCGTATCCAGATCGCGGAATCGGAACGTCGCGCGGTCGTACTTGTATTCGCCGAATAACGCGACTTCCTTGCTCACGAACAACCGCGCCCCGCCGAGCAGATGGAACCCAGGAGCCGAATCCGTGTCGCGGGCGAAGGCCTGGGTCGCTTTGGCGAAGTACACGCCCATGCCCAGACCGGCATATGGCTGGAAGCGTTCACCCGGGTAGCGACCGATGATGCTGAAGGCCAGGGTGGTTACTCTGGTCAGCGCCCCGACGACTCGGGAATTCGAGGAGACTCCGGCCGCATTCGTCCGGGTCGCATCCTGCCCTTCCAGATGCGGCGTCGTCGTGTAGAGGTCGGCTTCAACTCCCAGCCACTTGGCCTGTTCCAGGAAATAGCCGACCTTGGCGCCGTAAGTGAACGAGTTGTTGAGATCGAGGTCGGTGAGCCGGATATTTCCTCCGACTTCCCTGACTCCCCCCAAATCCTCCGGAATCGTGAACCCCAACTGTCCCCCGACGTACAGCTCGGCCGACGCGGGCGAGGAAGCCGTGACAGGTATGAGCATCGCCAGCGCGATGAGGAAGACAAGACCGACTCGGTTCACTTGCATGGGAGACCTCCTTGCGAGACCGATACAGAGAAAATAGAGGCCAAAACGCCTGGGCCCGCCTCCGGTCGCGACGATGGGCCGTACGGACCACGCAGCAAGGCGGATGCCACCCACATCACCTCCCCATCTTGGCGGGAAAACCCCATGAGCCTACGCCGCCTCCGGCCTCGCAGGACAAGAGGTTTCACGGTCCGTCGTAAGACGGGTTCTGCAACGGGAAGTCACGAATCACGGCGGCGCCGAGGCGACGACTGTATGAAATCGCCTCTATAACTGTCAGCTTCGCGACACAGTCATCGACAACGTCCTCCGCCCCACCAGAATAACGATATGGTGGAAATATAAAGGTGTCACGCGCGCCTCCGTGCAGTGCCGGAGTGGTCGGCAAGAAAAATCGCGTGACACCGCGGCTTCGTTTCTGGTATCGTCCCGGCTCATTTTGCCTTGCGATCGAGAACCCGGGAGGTGGCGCGGTGGCGCGATGGAATCAGGAGACGTTCTGGCAGCGGAGTCTGGGCGTGGTCTTTCCCTGCGTCATGGTATCGATGCTCATGGATCGCGATCTCACGATCACGTTGCTGGACCTGTGGGAAGATCCCTCGCCATGGCGCATGCTGTTTTTCGTCTCGCTGGCGTTCCTCATCGTCGGGCTGGCCAGGAATACCGCCCGTCTGAGAACGCTGACCGTGCGACAGGCGGCTGAGGTCGGTTCGGCGTCGCGTCCGGGCGATCGCACGGACCGAGCGCCCGCGACACACCTGCATCCGGATGACGATCCGAGCCGGGAGCCGGTCCGCTGCGACCGTCCGGTCCGCCCTCATCGGAGCGGCCAACTTCATCCGCGCCACGCTCATGCGGTCGCAACAAGCGACCCGGACGGCCGCCGTTCCTGACCGGAAACCTTTCATTCCTCCCTCACCGGAGACCGGTGCACCGCTTCCCCGCGTACTCGGGTGAGTCCCTTTGGTCCGCCCCGTTTTCACGGGGCCTCGGCGCGGCATCTCGACCGTGCCTTAGCGCCCCGCCTCCATCTCCGGCTCTTCGACCCCTTGGGTGATGAACACCGTCAGTCATGTCACGAGCCATCCCCGGTTGAGACGCTTCTCCGACCATCCGCGCCGTCCGCACACACCGTGTGTCTGACCGGCCGCACAAGGACCTTCCTTCACTGTCAGATTGTTGGTTCGGATCAGCACGACCCTGGCCGACCGGTTTGCCCCGGCTTTCGCCGGGGATTCGCCGCCGGGACCCCTTGCTCCCGGAATGCAATGGGTGCCCAGTGCAAGTGGGCGCCGGCCAAGAGGTTTGACGCAAGTCCTTGGGATTCCACCCCTCGAAGGGTCTTACACAACGTGTCCGCCGGGTACCCATTGCGCTTCTGCGTTTCCCGTCGCAACGGGTGGAACGTCACGAATCCTCGTGCTTTATGCGGGCTAGCGTATAGGACGAGAAGGACGTGGATGCATCGGCCGCTAGGGCCGGGGAAGATGGGGTCGAGTGTCGGACGAAGGAGCACGTCCGCCGCCGAACTCCCGACGGAGTTGTCGGCGCAATTCGCGCCGCTCATCCGGTGACATGGTGCGCCACTGCTCGCGCAGCGCCCGGCGCCGTTCGGGTGGGAGGGAGTGAAACCAACGCCTCGCCTCACGGATCGCTTCCCGCTGCTCCGGCGGCAAGCGCCGGAACCGCTCGAAGCGTTCCCGCCGGCGCTGTTGCTCGTCCGGCGGCAATTGCCGCCATTGCTGGAACCGCAGCCGCGCCTCCTTGCGCTCCGACTGACTCATGTTCATCCATTGCCGTGCGCCGTTCAGCAAACGGTTCTGCCGTTCAGGCGGCAATTGGTCCCATGTCCCGCGGAACCGTTGGAGGATCTGTTGCTCATCGGGTGCCAACCCGTCCCAGGGAACGGCCGTTTCTTCGGATTGCGCCACGGCCGGCAGCGCCAACACGAGCAAAAGGAGCAAGAATCTCAGGCCGCGTGTCATGGTTCGTTGTTCTCGCCGTGCAACCGAGGCTCGGTCGAGGCACCGGCCGGCGAGTCCGGCTCGATTCGTTTCTTCCTGCGTCGATCGCGAAATTCCCGTTCCCGCGAGGTGTCCGGCCGGTCTTCTATCAAGAAGGCGGGCAGTTCCTCGTCCTGTTGAAACGGATCCACCCATGTGCCGTCTTCCGTCCGCCAAGAACCGAGAAACTCCAGAAAATCGGCCTCAGGAAGGGAATCAGCCTCCCGAGGTGCTGCGTCGGAGACCTGAACCGCGACCACCAGCAGAATGTTGAAAAAGACCCCCACCTGCGTTCTCGTTGCGCGTCTCCCTGCGACGTACGGCAAAGAGCACACCTCAGTCGCCGCGCTCCTGCGGCAGTATTGGTTGACCTTTTTGAACATCCTGACAGGCAGAGCCAGTGCCACTTATCCAGCGGTCGCGGTTTCGGCCAACCAGCCATAAAAGTCCAGGTCTTCTGATAGTTCAAAGTTCTCCCCTGAAGTGACCAGCTCCAGATCTTCGAAAGGGGGCGGAGGGTTGGGATTCGGCGCACCCGACCTTCCCATCCATAGCGCAACGGTCAGCACGGCCAGCGACGCCATCGCGAACCCGCCAGCCCATCGGAGAAAGGCGATCGAGAATCGATCGGGCGGACTTCCGCCTTCCCTAAGCGCGCGCCGGCGAGCCAGCCGAAGCCGGGAGCAGGTATCCGAATGGAGATCCGCGAGACTTCGCTCCAGCACCTGCTTCGCCTGCGCCACGAGCCGGGTGTCCGGCTGCTCGTTCTCGGGCTTCATGGCCAATGGTCACCCAGGTTTTTTCTCAAGCTATGCACGGCGCGGGAATAGTGCGTCTTGACGCTGCCTTCCGAGCAACCCATCGCTGCTGCGGTCTGTTTGACGTCCAGTTCTTCCCACGCCCGCAGGAGAAACGCTTGTTGTTGCCGCAAAGGAAGTTGCCGGAGCGCCGTTTCAAGTGCGGCATAGGCCCGCTTCTGCTGGACCTGCTCGTCGAGCGGCCCGGTCGAGCCGTCCGGGACCGTTTCGATCGGGTCCTCCTGCGCATCGTCCTCGGATGGCCCGAACCAGTGTCGCCACCGCTTGCGCACCCGTGTCCGTCGATACCAATCCCGGATACGGCTCTGCAAGATCCGGTGGAACAGCGGTCCCCATTCCGACGCATCGCACCCCCTATACCGCTGGACAAGCTTGAACATCGCGTCTTGGACCAGGTCCATTGCCTCGTCCACATCGCCCGTCGCAATCTCCGCCATGCGGAACGCGCGTCGTTCGACCCCAGCCAGAAACTGTTCCAATGCCTGGGTGTGATCCAGAGACGACCCCCTCTCGCCCGCGACTGCAGGCCGGAACGGATCGTGGGGTGGCCGATCATCGATCCCTTCCGGCCACCCCATGCCGTTTTACCGCACCCTCACCGGACGACCGGCTCCGGGGACACGATCAATGCGCCGATCAAACCGGCGGTCAATCCGATCGCCTCGTCGATCCAGCCGATTCTCGATCCGATCCCCCTTCCGGTCAAGCCGGTTTTCGATCCGATCGCCTCGACGATCCAGCCGATTCTCGATCCGATCCCCCTTCCGGTCCAACCGCTCGGCTCGTTGCTCGTTCCCCGCTGCTCGCGCCCGTTCCGCCGCCCGATCGAGACGGTCGTTCACGGCATCCCCTCGGCGGTCCAATCGCTCATTGACGGCGTCCCCCCGCCGGTCGAGCCGTTCGTTGATCCGATCTCCCCGGCGATCCAGGCGCTCATTGATGCGGTCTCCCAGATCAGTCGCGCCGGCATACGCCAGGTACGGCCCCGCCGCTACCGCCGCCACGATCATCACCAATCCCCATCCCTCCGTGCGCATGTTCTGTACCTCCTGTGTAGTTGTGGTGAAGACGAATCGGAAACCTCCTTCGTGCCCAAGAAGAACGCATCACCCGCCGAAGGGTTGACGCACAGCGTCAGAAGCGGATGGAGACGCCGCCGGTCAGCCCGTAGTCGGGCGCGCCGTCGGAGAGCCCGACCGTCGTCGAGACGTTGACGCGGAACGCCGAGGCGACGCGATAGTTGGCTCCCACCAAGACATCTCTGGGGTTGGGCAAGCCGGCGATGATCGCGCGCCACTCTTCGTACGACACGCTCACAAAGAACGCATCCGTGACGTAATATCCCAGCCCGAGATCGTAGTTCCATTGGTTTCTGAGCGTGACGCCTTCCGGTTGTCCGATCACCGTGAAGCCTGCGTCGGCAAAGACGAGCCAGTCGGGCAAGATTTCTTTCGACATCTCGATCCCACCCCCTTCGTCGAACTCTCCAGTGCCCAACCCGATCTCGTTGTTCGCCGTCGGCAATTTGACTCGCGCGGTGATGGCCACCATGGGCGCCAACTCGTCTTCTTCCAGAACGTAGTAGCGTCCTTGGAGCACGATATCCCCAAGCCCTTGATTGTTGACGACGGCTGGCAACGTGAAGGTTCTGCTCCGGCCCAAAATGGTGACGGTTCGGCTCGGACAGGTTCCCCCCGTCCGATTGGGCAGACCGTTCACCAGCGTGACTCGGCAGTCGCCGGTGACGCTCACGAAGGGAACCGTCAGCGAGAGATCGCCGTCGGCGAACAACCGTCGGATGGTCATCGGCACCGAGAGGATGCTCGTCGGCGAATCCGTACCGTAGGTTCCCGTCGAATAGCCTATGGAGAGACTCGTCGTCCAGTCTTGCTCTTCGCCGCGACTCACCGGAGAAACAAGCCATTGCGCCGCCGTCAGCACGAAAAGCAGCGCCGGGAGTCCGGCAGCGCGCGCCTTCATCATCCGGCTGACTCAACCTTCTTCATCGGCGCCCCCCTCGGTGAACGTACAGGAACCGCTCATCTCGCCCACTCGCCCGTCTACCGATGCCTCGCCCCCTGCCGATCATGCTTTTCCCGAAAGATGTTCTTCGACGCTTGGTCTTGCGCCCCATGGATGCGAGCCTGCTCTCGCTTTGTCACCACACCGTCGGCCTTGGCACGATCTTCCATCCTGTTGATCTGCTCCTGCCGCCGCTCCAGTCTCGCCGCTTCCTGCTCCGTCAATTGCCCGCTGGCAATGCCCTGATCAATCCGCCGCTCCTGATTAGCCTGCCGCCGATCAATCCCCGGTGTGTCGCTCTGCGCGAGGACGACGGACGCAAGCATGACAATCCCTAGCGCTGCTCCAACAACGATGCCTCCCATGGCTACCACCGGTGATAGGGTGACCACACCGTCCTTCGTGGGATTGGGAACGCACAGATGGATGACCGGTTGACGCCCTTGCCTTCTTGGGCTCTTCGGGCAATGGTGTGGGTTGTTCTTCACCCTCTCCCTTAATGGGAGAGGGTGAGGGTGAGGGTGGATGACCCGGTCCTGGTGCGGGAGATAGGGATAACCGTTATATTTTCAGGCGGTCCGACCACTACGCAGATCGCATTCAAGCCCTGCCTATTCCCCCCTTCAGTCCCCTTTCACCAGGGGAAAGGAGCCGGATAAGGGGAAAGCCGACGGCTAAGCGCTCACGGCCGGCGGTCATTGTCAGAGCAGGGTTAATAATGCGGGCTAGCGCTCTTTTCCGCTCCGCCTTCGGCCTTCAGAATTCCCGTCATCGCCTCCGCCGGGATCGGCCGGTAGAAGTAATAGCCTTGTAATTCGTCGCACTGCTGGTCGCGCAAGAACACCGCCTGCGCCTCCGTCTCCACGCCTTCAGCGATCACCGTCAGTTTCAGGCAGCGGGCCAGTGTGATGATCGTCTGCACGATCGCCGCATCGCTTCGGTTCGTCGTGACCTCGCGCACGAAGGATTGATCGATCTTCAACGTGGTGATCGGCAATTGGCGCAGATAGCTGAGGGACGAATACTCCACGCCGAAATCGTCGATGGAAATGCGGATCCCCGAGGCGGAGAGCGCGCGCAGCATCGATACGGCGCGCTCCCGGTCCTGAATCAGGACGCTTTCCGTCAGCTCCAGTTCCAGCCCTTCCGGCGCCAGGCCGGTGTCTTTGAGCACCGGCTCGATCAGATCGATCAGATTGTGGTGCTGGCAGAGGCTGCGCGACAAGTTGACCGCCACCCGGAGGTACGGGAATCCGCCGGCGCGCCAGGCGCCGACCTGAACGCAAGCGGTTCGCAAGACCCACTGGCTCAAGGGGACGATCAGGCCCGATTCTTCGGCCAGCGGGATGAACGTGTCCGGTCCGATCGGTCCGCGCTCGCGGTGGTGCCACCGGACCAGCGCTTCCACCCCGCTGATCAGGCCGGCACGGGCGTCGACGAAGGGCTGGTAATAGAGTTCGAATTCTCCGTGGTCCAATGCATGCCGCAGGTCGGCCTCCAGATTGAGTCGCTCGACCGCGCGGGCGTTCATGTCCGGTGAGTAATACCGGAAGGTGTTTTTCTGCCGCTTGGCCGAGTACATCGCGACATCCGCGTTCTTGATCAGACTCTCCCGGTCGGTCCCGTCGCCCGGATACAGCACGATCCCGATACTCGCTGTCAGCACCAACTCGTGTCCTTTGAGCCGGATCGGCTTGGCGACGGTGTCGAGAATCCGTTGCGCGATCCGCTCCACGTCCCGCGCGGAGTGGATGCCCTCTAGAAGAAACGTGAACTCGTCTCCGCCCAGGCGGGCGACGACGTTGCCCTCGCGGTCGGACGCCGACGGCGCGGACGTGTCGCCGACACGCGCGACGGCGTCGGTTTCGCGCACGCAGCCGGTGAGCCGGTTGGCGACGATCTTCAACACCGCGTCGCCTTCCACGTGGCCCAGCGTATCGTTGATCAGCTTGAAGTTGTCGAGGTCCAGGAACAGCACCGCCGCCGATTGCTCGATGCGGCGGGCGCGCGCGATCGCCTGCGCGAGCAGTTCCATGAACAGGCGGCGGTTCGGCAGACCGGTGAGAAAATCGTAGTACGCGGCCTCCGTGAGCCGGGCTTCCGCCTGTTTCCGCTCGGTGATGTCGCGGATGATCCCGCTGAAAAACGTGTCGCCGCCCGCTTTCCACATCGACAGCGAAAGTTCCAAGGGAAACTCCCGCCCGTTTTTCCGCAGGCCGTTCAGCTCGATCGTCTTTCCGGCGACCCGGCGCTCTCCGGTCGCGTACGCCCGTTCGAGCCCCTTCTGATGGGCCTCCCGATATCGCTCCGGCATCAGCATCGCCAACGGACGCCCCATCACTTCGTCTTCGGTATACCCGAAGATGGCCTCGGCGCCCTTGTTCCAGAATTGGATCCGGCCGCGGCCGTCGGCCGAGATGATGGCGTCGGAGGCCGATTGCGCAACCGAATAGAACCGCTCCTCGCTCGCCCGCAGGGCGTCCTCGGCGCGCTTGCGCGCCGTGATGTCCCGGGCGACGCAGACGATGCCGACGGCGCGGCCGGACCGGCCGCGCTTCACGGATGCGGACACGTCGAGGGCCACCGGCTCGTCCCGCCCGTCGCGATAGGCGACTTCGTAGCTCGTGCTCTGCCCGATGCGGAGCAACGTCTCGAGCCGGTCGCTCGGAAGAAAGTCGGCGCTGATCGCGGACACCGGCGCGCCTACGATCTGCGCCTCCGTGCGACCGAACAGGCGGCACGCCGCCTGATTGACCACCTGAACCACGCCCTCCTGATCGAGCACCAACAACGGGTCCGCCACCGTTCGGATGATCTGATCCGCGGCGAACGCCGGCGTGAGATCGACGAACTGGTAGCGCCAGATGGCGCGCTCGACGAAGAGCAGCCAACCGACGAGCGCCGCATAGCCGAACGGGTAGAGCGGAATGCCGTACTTGGGCGCGTAATCCACCGACGCCAACGACGCGACGGTAAACGCGATCAGGAACCACTGGATCCGGGTACGATGAATGCCCGGCTTCGCCTTCCGGTATCCGATCCAGTAGTACCGCAGGCTGGTCAGGAACATCAGTGCCGCAAACGCGGTGAACGGTGCGCCGAGCCGGCCGTACTCCGGGTAATACCCCCACCAGTACCGATCGACGCCGCTGATCAGATCGTCCGTCCAGAGAGCCGCCGCCGAAAAGACCGCGGACAGGGCCCATCCGGCCCACACGAGCCCCTTACGCCGCTCGTAGAGGCGCAGGACCGAGACCGTAAAGTGATAGACGGCCGAACAGACGAAGGGGATGCCCAGGTAGGCCGCCCGCGCCCACCAGAGCGCGACCGCTTTGTCCTCGGCGCAGTACATCCACGAAAAGGCGAAGAGCCACACCGTGACCGTCAGAGTCATCAGGCAGTACAACACGCTTTCCCGGGACGCGCGTTCCCGCAGGAGGACCAGCAGACCGAGCGACGCCAGCGCCGTCGAGCTGATGAAGGTCGGGAGCGCATACAGGCTCAAGAGGTAGTTGGCGGGATCGAAAATCTCGACGATCATCAGCCCCGTCCGGATAGAGCGCCCGTCGAAGAGAGCGACGGCGCGTTATGCCCGAAAATACCCGTACTCACCCGAGAAATCGATGAAAACCCCAAATTTCGACGGGCCGCCGGCGGGAGAGTGGGGTGGTGAGAACCGACCGGGGTCGTCAACGATCCGTCGACAGCACTTCCCGAATCGTTCGCAGCAGGGCTTCCGGCGCATAGGGTTTCTGGATGAACGCCTCGCTGCGGTTCTGCACGCCGTGCCGCAGGACCGCGTCATCCGTGTAGCCGGACATGAAAAGGACCCGGATCTCCGGTCGCTGAGCGACGAGCATCTCCGCCAGTTGCCGCCCGTTCATCTCCGGCATCACCACGTCGGTCAACAACAGATGGATTGGCCGGCGGTACGCCTCGCAGCGGGCCAGGGCTTCGGCGCCCGACGCGGCGTCGAGCACCTGATAGCCGCGGCTCGCCAACAACTTCTTCAGAAACTCGCGGACGAAGGGCTCATCCTCCACCACCAGGATCGTCTCGGATCCGGTGAGGACCTCGGCCGGGCCGTCGATCGCCCGCGCGTCCGCGGCCGGCCGCTGCGCCCGCGGGAACCGGATGGCGAAGGTCGTGCCGCGGGCCGGCGCGCTGTCCGCCGTGATCGTCCCGCCGCTCTGCTCCACGATCCCATACACCGTGGCAAGTCCCAAGCCGGTGCCCCTTCCCAACTCCTTGGTCGTAAAGAACGGTTCGAAGATGCGGGCCAAGGTCCCCGCGTCCATACCCGAGCCCGTGTCCCGGACAGTAAGCTGGACGGCGCCCGGACCGCCGGCGGCATGCCCACCCCCGCTTGACGGTTCTTCCCGCACGTTCGCCGTCTCGATCGTGAGGACGCCGCCCTGAGGCATCGCGTCCCGCGCGTTCACCGCCAGGTTCAGCACCACCTGTTCCAGTTGTCCCGGATCGGCCGTGACCGGCCATAACCCAGGCTCCAGGCGGGTGACCAACCGGATGTCCTCGCCGATCACCCGGCGCAGCATGCCCATCAGGTTGGTGAGCAACGCATTGAGGTCCACTGTTTTCGGCTGAATGACCTGTCGCCGGCTGAACGCCAGCAACTGCTGCGTCAGCGACGCCGCCCGCTCCGCCGCCTTCAGAATCTCCTCCGCCTGGTGCCGTCTCCGATCGTTCGCCGGCAAATCCGCGAGCAGCAACTCGCTGTAGCCGCGGATCGCGGTCAGCATGTTGTTGAAGTCGTGCGCCACCCCGCCCGCCAGCCGTCCGATCGCCTCCATTTTCGTCGCCTGCCGAAGTTGCTCTTCCAATTGCTTGCGTTCCGTGACGTCCTCCAAGACCCCCATGATGCCGTAAATGTTCCCTCCCCGATCCCGCAAGGGCGCGGCGGACAGGTTCACCCGGATCGGCGTGCCGTCCTTTCTTCGCCGTTCCAACTCCAATTGGAACAGCGATTCGCCCCGCAGCACCCGCTCGCGCAGAGCCCGGAATTCCTCCCGTTTGTCGTCGGGCACAAACGGGACCGGGCGGCCGACGACTTCGGCTTCGCTCCAGCCGAAGATGCGCTCCGCGGCCGGATTCCACATGTTCACGATTCCGCCGGGATCGATGGCGAGGACGGCCACCGGCGAGGCCTGCACGACCGCCTGGAGCCGATCCGTGAGTTCCCGGAACCCGTCCTCCGCCTCCTTGCAATCGGTGATGTCGGTGGAAATACCGCAGACACCGAACGGCCGGCCGGATGAGTCCAGCAAAGGAAACTTCACCGACAGGTAGGTATGGAGCCGACCCTCCTGGACGGCGGTTTCTTCGTATTCGATCGCCTTGAGGGTCGAGAGCACTTCGCGGTCGTGCGCTCGATACACCGCGACCTTCCGGCCGGGAAACAACTCGTCGTCGCTCTTGCCCACGGTTTCTTCATTCGTCCGGCCGAACACCTGCTCGTGACGGCGGTTGATGAACAGGTATCGGCCGTTCAGATCCTTCGCGTAGACGACGGCCGGCGTATGATCCAGCATCGCCCGAAGCAGGTTCTTGGTGGCGCGCAGTTCCTCTTCGGCCTGCTTCCGATCCGTGATGTCCGTGATCGCGCTGGCCATGCGGACCGGCCGGCCGGCCTCGTTCCACACGGCCTGGCCGCGCGACCGAAACCATCGGTAGGTCCCGCTCTTCGTCCGCAGGCGATACTCGATGTCGTAGGGGTCGCGGCGTTCCAGGTGCGCGCGGATGGCCAAGGTGACCCGGTCCACATCGTCGGGATGCAACAGGGAGACAAACGATTCGAACGTGCTCCGCAGTTCGGACTCGTGATAGCCCACCAACTCCCTGAACCGGGGAGACCAATATTCGGTGTTCGTCAGGATGTCGCGATCCCACAGGCCGTCGGACGTGCCGCGCACCGCCAACGCGTACCGTTCCTCGCTCGCCCGCAGCGTTTCCTCGGCCCGTTTCCGCTCACTGATATCGCGCATGATCGTCGAGAGATATTCGAGCCGGCCCTGGCGATCCTTGTGCGCGATGATCACTTGCCACACGGGGATCTCGGTTCCGTCCGGACGTCGCAGCGCCGTTTGCCCGCGCCAGATTCCGTCGCGAATCGCCGCCGGCACGCCGACTTCGAGAACGAGCTTGGCCGCCCACGCCGGGTGAAAGTCGGAGATGACCGTCTTCGCGATGTCGTCGCCGTCGCCGATCCCGCACATCCTTCGGCCGGCCGCATTCACGTACAGCACTCGTCCTTCCGGGTCGGCCGTGCCGACGAAGTCCGACGTGGCTTCGAGGATGGCGGCCAGACGCCGTTGCTCCTGCTCCGCTTGCCGGCGGGCCGAAATGTCGATGATGGACGCGAGGACCTGGCGACCCTGGGAGGTCTCCAGAGGGGCCAGCCCGATCTCGACGGGAAAGACGGTTCCATCCTTCCGGAGACCGAAGAGCTCGCGCCCGGGACTCATCAGCCGCGTGGACGGCGCGGCTTGGAACTCGGCTCGATGGTCCGCATGCTTTCTGCGCACGTCGACAGGCACCAGCATGTCGATGGGCTGCCCCAACAGCTCGGCGCGGCTGTATCCGAACTGGCGTTCCAATCCGGCGTTCACGAGTCGGATCGTTCCGGTCTCATCCACGATGACCAGGCCGATCGGAGACGATTCCACCAGCACCCGGAATCGCTCCTCGCTTTCTCTCAGGCCGTCACAGGCCGCGAGCAGTTCCCGGTTGGTCAGCTCCTGCTCCGCCAACGAGGCCAGATCGCGCAGCACCTGCAGATCGGTTTCGTTCATCGCTCGCGGCCGGCGATCGATGAGGCAAAGCGTGCCCAGTGCCTGACCGGCGGGATCAACCAGCGGCCATCCCGCATAGAAACGAATCGCAGGCTCGCCGGTCACCAGCGGATTGTCGGAGAAGCGGGGATCGACCCGGGCGTCCGGGACCACGAACGCCCCGCGGCCGAGAATCGCGTACCCGCAAAAAGAAATCTCCCGGGGAGTCTGCTCGTCATCGAGGCCGACGCGGGATTTGAACCACTGCCGCGAAGCATCCACCAACGAGATCAAGGCGATCGGCACGTCGAAGAGGCGCTGCGCGAGACGCGTGATGCGATCGAACCGTTCCTCCGGCGGAGTGTCGAGGATGCGGAGCGCGTGCAGCGCGGCCAGGCGCTGCGCTTCATCGGGGGGAACCGGCGGAGGAATCATGCGGATCTCACGGAACTTTCCCGTTCAAATGTCCACGAAGATGCGACAACCTGGCCCATTCGTCAACGATTCAGTCGTTTTCCGACAGTCTTTGCGCGGCGTCGCATGCGAGAAAGGCGAGAAGCGCGCGGGCGGCTGAAGGATCAGAAGAAGCTGAAGGTCCGTTTGATCCGGTCCCAAAAACCTTCGCCGTGCACTTCGCAGTAGATCGTCGGCTCGGTGCCTTCGATGAAGACCTCCGGCGTCCGCTCCGGACACTTCGAGGTGGCGAGCTGGCCGGTCTGCGGATCGATGTCGCGGGTCACCACGCCGGACGGCGCGGTAAAGTCGGGAGAATTGGACGGAATCACCCGGCGGGCGAACTCCGTCCAGATCGGCAGCGCGGCCTGCGCTCCGGTGAGGCCGAGCGGCTGCTCGTCGTCGAACCCGACCCACACGCCGATCACGATCTCCGGCGTGTAACCGACGAACCAAGCGTCGCGGTACCCGTCGGTCGTGCCGGTTTTGCCGGCCACGACGCTCTTGAGCCCCATCGCCCTCGCCCTGGCCGCGGTGCCGCGATCGAGGACGCCTTTCAGCAGCGAGGTGAGCACATAGGCCGCCTGCGGCGACACGGCCTGGCGCCGATCGGGCAGCGCGTGCCACAGCGGGTCGCCGTTCGGCGCCGCGACGGACCTGATCGCCGACGGCGGCGCCGCCAGCCCGTTGTGCGCCAGGGCGCCGAAGGCCGCGGTGATCTCCAGCAACGAGACGGCGGAACTGCCCAACGCGAGCGACAGGTTGTCGTCCAGCGGGGTCTTGATCCCGAGATCATGCGCCAGGCGGATGATGCGCTTGGCACCGACCGTCTGTGCGACCCGCACCGCCGGCACATTGAGGGATTGTTCCAGCGCGGCCCGGATCGTCACCGTGCCGTGGAACTGGCGGTCGTAGTTCTGGGGCGACCACGGTCCGGCCGGCGACTCGAACGTCACCGGCGCATCCAGGATGAGACTGGCCGGCGTGACGGCGCTCGGCCCGGCGTCCGCCGTCGTCTCGAACGCGGCCAGATACACGAGCGGCTTGAAGAGCGAGCCGGGTTGTCGCTTGGCCTGCACGGACCGATTGAACTGGCTGGTCCGATAATCCCGCCCGCCGACCATCGCCAGGATGCCACCGGTCTTAGGATCCAGCGCCACCAACGCGCCCTGCAGCGGCTGGTCCGCCCGTTTCAACTTGGGATGGACCTGCTCCAGCCGCGCGAGTCCGTTCTGCAGGACCTCGCCGGCGATCCGCTGCAGGATGGGATCGAGCGTGGTATAGACTCTCGTCCCGTCGGGCAGCGCCGCGTCGGCCGTTTCCTCGGACTGTCGGAGCACATAATCGACGAAGTACGGCGCGTCGGCCAGACTGTCCTGCGGAGGCGACACGCGCACCGGCGTATTGACGGCGACCTTCCACTGCTCCTCGGTGATCCGGCCCGCGTCCCGCAGTCGGCGCAGCACCACATCGCGCCGTTGTTTGGCCAACCGCAGGTCCCGCACCGGCGAATAGGTGTTGGGGCCCTTGATCATGCCGGCGATCAGCGCCGTTTCCTCGATCGTCAGATCGTGGACCGATTTGCCGAAGTACCGATGCGCCGCCTCGCCCACGCCGTAGATGGCAACGGATCCGGCTTGCCCCAGGTAAATTTCATTCAGGTAGCTCTCGAGAATCTCGTCCTTCCGATACTTGGCCTCCAGGACCAGCGCGGCGACCGACTCCTTGATCTTCCGCACGAAGGTCCGCTGCGGCGTGTAGAAGAGGTTCTTGGCGAGTTGCTGGGTGATGGTGCTGCCGCCCTGCACGACCTCCCCTTTCACGAAATTAGCCCACACGGCCCGCCCCACCGCCACTGGGTCGATGCCGGGATGCGAGTAGAAGCGGTGGTCCTCGACGGCCAGCACCGTATCGATCACCGGTTTCGGGATCGAAGCGAGCGGAAGCCATTCGCGCACCTGGCGCGACTCGCCGCGGACGCCGCTGATGAGTTGCGGCTCGAGCGAGACCGGAAAAATCGGCCCCCCGTCGACCAGCGACAGGATCTCGACGACACGGCGGCCGTCCAGCGTCAGACGGATTGGGAGGGCTTGGGCGTGCGTATCGGGCTGTTCGTGGAGGTAAATGTCGAGGATCTGCTCGGTAACGCGATACTCGCCGGGCGCGAGGACCTCCGAGGAAGCCGGACGGTAGCCCAGCCGGTGGAGGCGTTCGACCAACCGGATTTCGTCGATATCCTGATCGGGTTTCAGGAGAAACGGGGCGCCGTAGATGAGCAGCGGCGGGTGATCTTCGCTTTTGGGGAGGCTCAGGCTGGTCGACAGATACAATCCATAGAGGCCGAGGCTCAGAAACGCCGAAACGCCGCTCCACACCAGCAGCGCGATCCCGCGTTTCATCCAACAGATTAGCATCAACCTCTCACGGCCTCACGATACCCGGCGGCTGCACGGCGCGTCCGACATCCCTGAACCACGCCCCGACACTGACCGCTCTCGACCGTCACCGCCTCCCCGCCCCTTGTCTCCGTCCCGGAAACTGCTACACTCGCAGGTCCGCGCGCCGCGGGCCGGCTCGATTGACAGGATACGCCAAACGCCGTCGAAAATCACGGAAGGAGAGACCATGAGGACGACGATCGTATCGGTCCTGCTGATCCTGGAAGTGCTGGCGGGATTGATGGGCTGCGCAGGGAGCCGCGATCCCGGCGCAGCCGGAATCTATCGGACCTGGGACGATGTGATCGATCGATGGATCGGCAGGCAGAAGACCGATTTGTATTACGAACTCGGGCCTCCGAATCTCCATCCGAAGGAGCTGGACGACGGCACAACCGAAATGGTGTGGGATATGACGATCGATCGGATGCCCGGGCAGGCGGACGACTACCTGACTTTGCCGCTCTATAGCGGCGTGAACTGCCAACTCGTCTTCGTTTCCAACCGCGAAGGGATCATTACCGCCGGCCGCCGCATCGGCCGTGACTAACGGGATGTTGAAAAGGGAGATCCTTCATGGCAGGGTCATCTCCGTGCTCGCGCAGCGCCCACGATCAGAAAGTGCTCGCCTAACGCGCGCAATACAGCCGACCGGCGGCACCCTCGCAGGAAACATCATGTGCGGCCGCGCCTGGAACGAGGCGCGCTTTGGCGCGCCGGGGCCTGGCGGGTGCTCACGTCGACCCTTTTGAACTTCCAGTCGAAACGGGTGGTGTCCTCACCCTATAGCGTCTTCAAGAACTCGATTAACGCCTTCCGGTCTTCCGCCAATAGGTCCAGATATCGTGTGCGCGAAGCGGCGGCCTCGCCGTCGTGGAACAGAATCGCCTGTTCGATGTTGTTCGCCCGTCCATCGTGGAGCAACAGATGTTGGCGGAAGCGCAGGCCCCAGAGCGGCGGCGTCCGGTATTCCGAAGTCTGGGCGACGCCTAATGACACCTGGTCGTCCAGCGTTGGCCCCATGTCGTGCAGGAGAAAGTCGGAGTAGGGCGCGATGTCCTGATCCAGCAACGCGCGGACTGAAGACGGCGGCGGGAGGTCCGGACGCGCGGAGGGTCGCCCACCGGTGCGGAACGAGGGGACATGACAAGCCGCGCACGCCAGTTCTCCGAACAGCCTCTCTCCGCGCGGCGATCCCGCCTCGCCGAACTCGCTCGTCCCGCGCGGCGGCGGGGCAAGCAGCGCGACGAAGTCCACGAGCTTCTGCTCGGTCTGCACCGTCACGTTCGGACTCGGCACCTGTTGGAGACGCAGCGGCGCGGGGAACGGCAGCGGAACGGTCTCCTCTTCAAACCCCGGGATCGGCGATGTTAAGCCCAGTTCCTGTCGCAACGCATCGGCCACGAATTCCACGAGGCTGCCAACGTGAGCTTGCGAGCCGAACCGCATCAAATGTCCACCCTTCCCGATCGCGGGTCGCCCGCTGATGCCGTCCCCGTCCCGATCCTCGGGATCGGCGTGGGCGAGGATCGCCGCTTCAGGGATGGCGTCGATGAGCCCCAACCCCAACAGCGACGGCGGTTTCCGTTTCGAGATGACCGCGCCATGGGGCAAGGACGGGACCGGTATCCCGCCGATGGCTTTGTCATGGAACAGCCGGCCTTGCGTTCCGTGCCCGTCCAGGTAGCGAAGATTGCTGCGATAGCCCGGCCCGTGGCCGCCGATGGTGGGGATGTGGTGGCAGGCCGCGCAGGCTCGCGCATTAAAGAGGGGCCCCAGGCCATCCCGGGGGGCGAACTCCAATTCGAACAGTCTTCGTCCTTCTTCAAACCTCGCCCGCTCCTCGGCTGTGATCGCGGACAGCGGAACCGGCGGCTGCCTGTTGTCCTTCACTTGTGAGACTGCCGGACCGGACCTGAATACGAGCAACAAGACGACCGCTCCCCATATCGCATACCTGCTTTCATCTAAACGGTTCGCTTTCATATGAAACATCCTCCGCTTCGCAAGGCTGGACTACTCGTCATGGCTCTCGTTTTCGAGGCCGCCGACACCATCAACGAGCCAGTCTTCTGCCGGTTGACACAGGGCCCTCGCCGGCCGAGGCGGAAGGCCTTCCAGTCCATAGCAAGAGATCGTATAGTGATCAGCATACGCCGGCCGCGTTCCCCGGTACAGAGATCCTTAATCCCCGTGACCGGTCACCCGATCCTCCCGCAGGCGATCCTCGGATTCGGCGCCATCGCCGCGTTGCTGGCAAGCGCGGCCCTGTCCGCGCTCCGGCCGGATTGGCGTTGGCATCACGAGCCGCTGCACTCGACGATGGAAGCGCTGGGAGGATTGGCCGCGATGGCAATGGTCCTGTTACGACGGCGCGAGGAGCGGCGCGGCGCCCGTGGCTGCCGTGGGCCGTCGCGGTCGGCGCACTGATCCTGGGCGTCTGAATTCTGGCCTGGCCCGACCGGATTCCGGTCATGATCCGCCACGGCGAGTACACTCCGACGGCGGTCGCGCCCCAGAGCCTGGCCTGCCTGTTCTTCTTCGCGGCGACCCTGCGTCTGCTCCTCGATTACCGGCGCTCCGGCGAACCGGAAGACTATCTGTTCGCCGGCCTCGCCCTCTTGTTCGCCCTAGCCGAGTTGGTCTTCATGTATTCGGTGCCCTGGGACGCCCGTTGGTGGTTCTGGCACCTGTTGCGCCTAGGCGCCTGTGTCCTGGCGTTGGGCTACGTGACCTGCCGGTATCTCCGCACAATCTCCGATGTGGAAGCCTCCTTGGTGCAGACGAAACACTCCGTGGAAACCCTGCGTCTCAGCGAGCGGCAACTTCGTCAGGCGCTGGACGATCGGGAGCGGATGTCCCAAGATCTGCACGACGGGCCGATCCGATCGCTTTTTGCGACCACGCTCAGCCTGGAACGGTGCCGGCGGCAGATGGCGATCGATCCGAACGCATCAGCCCGGCAAGGAGATTCGGCCATTGCGGATCTCAAATCGGTGAGTCGTGACCTTCGCGGGTACCTGGGCGGAGTTGAGCCGCCGGTTCTCCCGCGGACGCGAGTTCGCCAAGGCTTTCTCGACGCCTTCACACAAATCCGAGCGTACCTCGGCGTCATCTCGGCCGTCAGCGGACTGTTTCTGATTGTGCTCGGCGTGATGCTCTATCGCGACGACTTCGCGCTCCTCACCGCCATCTTCGAACGGTACGGGATCGGAGTCGTCCTTGGAACGGACGATTGACCCGCTGCTCCGCGGCAATCCATAATCAGTCGCCGCCAACTGACGCGAGGTGATCGATGGCGCGCGTTCCGGAAGAAGATGTTCCGCATATCGATACTTCCACCCGGCCGCTCAGCCGCCGGGCCTTCATCGCCGGTGCAGCGACTTTCGCGGGATTGACGGCCGCCCGCTCCCTTCTGCCGTCGGCGCATGCGAAACCGGTGGCCCCGGAGGACCCGACGAAGGTGCCGGGTGCCCCACCCAGCGCGTATGGCCGGCGCTCCGCGTTCGAGCAGGCGAGCCGGCTGGTCAGATCCGCCGTGTCCCTGACGCCGCACCAGTCGCTGCACGGGATCATCACACCCAACTCTTTGCATTTCGAACGGCACCATAACGGCGTGCCCACCATCGATCCGGCCAAACATCGGCTGCTCGTGCACGGCTTGGTGGAGCGGCCGCTGGTCTTCACCATGGACGATCTCGTGCGGTTTCCGTCCGCGTCGAGGGTCGTGTTCATCGAATGCTCGGGAAACTCGGCCGGCGAATGGGCGGCGCCGATCGGCCGCACCGTCCAGGAAACCCACGGCCTCCTGAGCGCCGGCGAATGGACCGGCGTGCCGCTGGCGAGCGTGTTGGCCGAGGCGGGTGTCAAGCCGGACGCAACGTGGGTGCTCGCCGAGGGCGGCGATGCCGCGGCCATGACGCGCAGTCTGCCGCTCCACGAGATCCTGGAAGAAACCCTGTTGTGCTACGCGCAGAACGGCGAGGCACTGCGGCCCGAGCAGGGTTATCCGCTGCGATTGGTCATTCCCGGCTGGGAAGGCAACACCTGCATCAAGTGGCTGCGCCGTCTGAAACTGGGCGCCGCACCGTTCATGACCCGCGAGGAGACGTCGCATTACACGGATCTCATGCCGGACGGGAGCGCGCGGCAGTTCACCTTCGTCATGGAAGCCAAATCGGTGATCACCAGCCCGTCGGGCGGGCAACGGATTCGGCCGGGCTTCGTAGAGATTCGCGGGCTGGCCTGGAGCGGGCGAGGGCGCATCGCGACGGTGGAGGTAAGCACCGACGGCGGGCGCACCTGGCGGCCGGCGCAGTTGCAGGAACCGGTGTTGCCTAAGTGCCTGACGCGTTTTCGGTTCCCTTGGCGCTGGCAAGGAACGGACACGATTCTGCAGAGCCGCTGCGCGGACGAGACCGGCTATGTGCAACCGGCCCGCGCCGACCTGGTCGCGGTGCGCGGTGTGAACTCGGTGTACCATTACAACGCCGTTCAAAGCTGGAGAGTGTCGCGCGACGGCACGGTGACGAATATCCATGTCTAAGCGCTCTCCTCGCTCCTGTAGGGGGAAGAACAACTCGCCACGCGTCGTGCTGCAAGGAGCCTGCCTCATCGCGACGGCCGCCGCAACGGTCTCGGCCTGGGCCGGCTCTTCTTTTCCGGACGGCCCGTCCTCCTACGGCCTCGGCCGCCCGGCCACGGAGGCGGAGATCCGCGCCTGGGACATCGATGTCTCGCCGAACGGCGAAGGTCTCCCGCCAGGCCGCGGCACCGTGAAACAAGGCGCTGCGGTCTTTGCCAAGAAGTGCGCCGCCTGCCACGGCCCGACCGGCGTCGAAGGACCGAGTGATCGGTTGGTCGGCGGGCAGGGCACGTTGACCACCTCGCACCCGATCAAGACGATCGGCAGTTACTGGCCTTATGCGACGACGCTGTTCGACTACGTCCGTCGCGCCATGCCCTTCTCCGCTCCGCAGTCGCTGACGCCCGATGAGGTGTATTCCGTGGTCGCCTGGCTGCTCTATCGCAACGGCATCGTGGACGAGCACACCGTGCTCGACGCGCGCACGCTACCCGCCATACAGATGCCGAACCGGCGCGGGTTCGTCCCTGACCCGCGCCCGGATCTGCCGCGCCGGTAAGCGCGACGCGTCGCTTTTCGCAAACAAGAACGCTCTCGCATCTTGACTAAGAAGCCCGGAAGGTTAATAAACTGACTTAGACCGGCCGCATGTTCGAGTGAGGAGGAACCACGCGCATGTCTCTGCGCAGATGTTTGGCCACGTATCGCTCGCCCCGGAAAGGCCTCCCCAGACTCCTGTTCCTCGGGCTTTCGGCGACCCTGCTGGTCGTGCTCGGCTGTTCGCAAGAACCGGAACCGCCGTCACTGCCGTCGACGCCGCCCGCGGCGGTGGCCGCCCCGACTCCCGCGCCGACCCCCGTCGCCACCGCCCTGCCGACCGCGGGGATTCCGTCCAATGAGACCTTCATCGCGGTCGCGAAAGCTGCCCGCGCATCCGTCGTCAACATCTCCTCCACTCGGAAAGGCGACGGCGGCGAGCAATTCTCCAATCCGTTTTTCGACGATCCCTTCTTCCGGCGCTTCTTCGGGGAAGAATTCGAACGCCGCTTCCGCATTCCGAAAGAACGACGCGAGCAGGGCTTGGGCTCCGGCGTGATCGTGACCCCGGACGGTTATATCGTCACCAACAACCATGTCGTGGAAAAGGCCGATGAGATCAAGGTTCTGTTAGGGGACAAGCGCAGCTTCAAGGCCAAGCTGGTGGGCACGGATCCCAAGACCGATATCGCGGTCATCAAGATCGACGCGACCGATTTGCCCACGCTGGCGTGGGGCGACTCGAGCCGACTGCAGGTCGGCGAGCTCGTGCTCGCCATCGGCAACCCCTTCGGCCTGAATCAGACCGTGACCATGGGTATCATCAGCGCGGTCGGACGGGCCAACGTCGGCATCGTCGATTACGAAGACTTCATCCAGACCGACGCCGCCATCAACCCCGGCAACTCCGGCGGCGCTCTGGTCAATCTGAAAGGCGAGTTGATCGGGATCAATACGGCGATCTTCAGCCGCACCGGGGGCTACATGGGCATCGGGTTCGCCATTCCCAGCAACATGGCGAAGAGCGTGATGAACAGCCTGATCAAGCACGGCAAGGTCGTGCGCGGCTGGATCGGCGTCTCGATTCAGGAACTCAATCAGGATCTCGCGAAGCAATTCGGCGTCTCCGACACCAAAGGCGCGCTGGTGGCCGACGTGATGGAAGACAGCCCGGCATCCAAGGCCAAGCTCGAGCGCGGCGACGTGATCCTGCAGTACAACGGGACGACGATCAACGATCCGGCTCATCTGCGCGCTCTGGTCGCCGAGACCGCGCCGGGCACGCAGGTGACCATCACGGTGCTCCGTGACAAACAGGAGAAAGAGATCAAGTTGACGATCGGCGAGCTGCCGAAAGACCTCGCGAAGGCCTCGCGCGGCTCCTCGGAAGGCGCGAAAGGCGAGCACGCGCTCGCCGGAGTGACCGTGGAACCGGTCCCGTCCGGCTCCGGCCGCTCCAAGAGCGGAGTGCTGGTAACCGAAGTCGAACCCGACAGCCCGGCGGAGCGCGCCGGCCTGCGCTCCGGCGACATCATCCGTGAGATCAACCGCAAGCCGGTGAAGAACGTTCAGGACTTCGAACGGCTGACCGGTCAGCTCTCGCCCAAGTCGCCGGTCCTGCTTCTGCTCAGCCGCGGCAACGCGACCATCTTCCTGTCCATTTCTCCGGGATAACCAAGAAGGCACCGCAGCACATGGCGCCGCGATGCCCTCTCATCTCCGGTCTCGTTCCTCGGCCTACCCCTTAGAGGAATCGAGATGGCCGACCAGGCCTTCGCCTCCGACACCTCGCTCCGGATCACCCGCCGGCTCGCGGCGCCGCGCGCCAAGGTCTTCCGCACGTGGACGGACCCGGAAGCGCTGAAGCGCTGGTTCGCACCGTCGGACGATTATTCCACTTGGCAAGCAGAAGTGGACCTCCGCGTCGGCGGAACGTACCGCATCCAGATAAAGGCGCCCGACGGGGCGATCTATTCGGTCAAGGGCACCTACAAGGATGTGCAACCGACGGAACGGCTGGTGTTCTCCTGGGCGTGGACAGGCTCGGGCTGCGGCTGGCGCGGGCTCATGGAATTCTATGAAACGCTCGTCACCATCGAGCTGCGGACGGTCCCGGAGGGCACCGAGTTGACGCTGACGCACGAGTTTTTCCCGACCGCCGAAGAACGAGACAGGCATCGGTCCGGCTGGACGGCTTGCCTCACCCGGCTGAGCAAGGCTCTGGTATGAAAACGCGAGCCTGTCACCGACCAGCCGGGTACCCGTTGCTCATTTCCGATTGCAACGGGTCGCGGCCGAAGGCCCATGGGGACCGTGCGTAGAGGATGGCAGCCGCAAGGATCGCCGCAGATCGCCCGCTTTTCCACTTCCCTTTGCCTTTGGGATGGCCTTTCTTGCCTTTACATTTGCCCTGGTGCTGTCGGAGAAGAGATACGGAAAAAGAGTCGGTCCTTTCGCTAGCCAAGCGGAATGCGGGCCTTGTTGTGAGCCAACCACTGGTCGAAGGTTTGCACAGCAGGATTGAGGGCGCGGGCGACGGCGGGATCGCGCGCGCCGCAGAAGACGTCATTAAAATCGCGCTTGAATTGGAACATGTTGCCGAGATCATCGGCCCCGGGGAATCCGAATCCGCGATACGCCTCGGGCGTCACGGCGTTGTAGCGCACCTCCCGCCCCAGCGCCTGGCTGAGCTTCGCAGCCATCTCCGCGCCGGTCAGATGTTCGCCGGCGATACCGACCGTCCTGCCGACGTACTCCCGGCCTCTTTTGAGGATGCCGAGGACGCACTTCCCGATATCCTCGGCAGCGATGCCAGGTAACTTTTTGTCGCCCATCGGGAGAGTGAACACGAGTTTGCCGTCCGGACCTTTCTTGGGACCCATACCGAAGTGAATCAGATTGTCCCAGTAGAATGAAGTCAACAAGAACGTCGTCGGCAAACTGAGATCACTGAAGACTTTATCGGCTTCTCCTTTGGCGTCGAAGTGCGGCACCTTATATTTGCCCATAAGCGTGGGCATGCGGGTGTCGGCGAGCGGGACCCACTTCCGCGTGTCTTCAAGCGTGGACCAGATGGCATGTTGGACCCCCGCGTGCTTGGCCGCCTGCGCCATGTTCCGCGCCTGGGCGAATTCCTTCTCGGGAGAGAAATGCTCCCAAAAGTTGGTGACGCAGAACACCCCGTAGGCGCCGGAGAACGCCCGCTTCAGACTCTCGACATCGTCGAGATCGGCGGCGACCACCTCCGCGCCCAGTTTTGCCAGCTCTTTGGCCTTGTCCGAGTCCGCCTTGCGCGTGAGCGCCCGCGCCGCAAAACCCCCGTCCTTGTCGCTGACGATCGCGCGGACCAGTCCGCCGCCCTGCATCCCCGTCGCCCCTACCACCGCGATGATTTTCTTGTCAGCCATGGCGATGACCCCCTGCGACATTGTACGTACGCCTGCCCTCGCGTGCAACCATCCTTCTTGAGATCATGCACGCCCATCCCATACCACGACAATCAACTGTTCCGTTCGGTCCGGTTCGCCGCGGTCAGGCGATGAGCGGGCCGCCCATCTATTTATTCAGACGGTCCAGGATCCCCAGCAAGATCGCCTTTCGCTTCTTCAGGTCTTCTCGAAACTCCTGATTCTCCGTATCGGCGATCTCGGCTCCAAGGTCGGAAACCGCGCCGTTCAGCGCCCACACCAAGATCTCTTGCTCTTGCGGTTCTAAAGCCAGTTGCATGATGGGCCTCCGTTGAGCACGTTCATCCGGCGAGCAACCCGCGACCCATTGTATCGAGTTTGGACGGGGACGGTCACGCGAGCCGGAGCAAGGATTCCCCCGCGCGACCAACAGCTTGCCTTGCCGGCCGGGTTCGCCGGTTCCCGTTCGCCGCTTCGATCGTCTCGAATGGGATCCCCTGTATCTGCGCTCTCCAGCGTGGTATAGTGAACCGCCTGTCTCGTTCCCAACCATCCCATAGATAGATGGGGCCACCATGCGATGGGTCGCGCCTCTGCTCTTCCTTGGTTTGGTCATCAGCGCCTCCGCGCTCGCGCAGCCGGCGCAACTGGGTCCTGCCGGTGACTTCCGGGTCGACGACCGGCCTGGAACGGCCCCTACGGTCGGACCGCCGGGAGGGCCGAGTCCGCCCCCGGGACCGACGCTCTTTCGCGACTTCATCGACGCCAAACGTCCCGACGAGATGTTGAAAAGCCTCGACAGGGATCTCGGCAGGGGCGCGCCCGAGAGCCTCGGGTCACCATCGGGCGGGCGGTCCCTTGACCTGGAAAAAGATCTCCGTCCCTCCGCCGACAAATTTTTCAAATGACTCAAATGATCACGACCTCCTCCTTCTTCCCCATTGACGCAATCGGCAGGAGCGAGCACCATTTTGCTCCGTCCGACTTCCCAGATGGCCTCCGGGGGACGGGGCAGACGAAACATTCGCTATGAAACCCGTCGGCGTCGGTTGGTCTTCTCAGCTTTTCATCCTCATCTGGATGTCGATCGGTTTCTGCGGTCTCGCCGCTTCGGCCCCGTCGCCTTCCTCGTCTGAAACCTTCGTCGCGACCTTTACGGCCGAAGACTATGGGTTCGACGGCCCCGCGGTCTTGCCTTCCGGCATGACCGCCGTCCGGCTCGTCAATCACGGCCGCGAACCGCATCACATTCAACTGCTTCGCCTAGAGGACGGCAAACGTCCGCAAGACCTCAACGCGGCATTTCTGGGGCCTGTGCTCACCCTCCCTTCCTGGGCCAAGCGAGTGGGCGGACCGAACGGGGTCGAACCCGGAGAAGAGGGCGAGGCCGTGGTCTATCTTGCCCCGGGTTCTTATGTGCTCATCTGCACGATCCCGGCACACAATGGGATGCCGCATGCGGCACTGGGTATGCGGAAGTCGTTGCAAGTGATCGAGGGAGCGGTTTCGAAGCCGGCCTTTTCCGGCCACTACCATCTGGCCATGCGCGATTTTGAATTCAGCCTCGTGGAACGCATCAGGCCGGGACGTCATACCTTTTATACCGTCAATCGTGGAAATCAGCCGCATGAAGTCAGCCTGTTCCGGCTCGCCGCGGACGTATCGCCCGACCAGATTGTGTCCGCATGGACGCTGGGCCACGGCGTTCCATTGCCGGGAAAGCTGGTGGGAGGGATCACGGAGTTGGAGCCCGGCGCAGAGGGCGTCTTCACCGCCACGTTATCTCCCGGCCGCTACGCCCTGATCTGCCTGTTTCCGAATCCCCATATCCCGGATTCCCATGCCAGGAAAGGCATGGTCCTGGCCTTTACGATCAAATAACGCTCGCCAAGAAACCGGTCCTCACGAGTCTCTGTCCACGCCCCGCACCACATCGACTTGACGGTAAAGTCCAGCGCCATGCCTTTCGCAAAATGGGGCGCATTGCTCTCGGCATCAGCGACAAAGCAGATCAACCCGTACTGGCCCGCTTCAAAGTGTGCCCGGAAAAATCCGTGGCCGCCGCGGTCCAGTCCCACCATGCCTCCCAACACCTGGCCGGACGAGCGCGCGTCGGCGGCATTTTCACTATCCCCTTGATACGCTCACTTGTCCGGAGCGCGCACTTCACCGCCTTTCTGAGGGAATGCCTCGGACCGGGGACCGGAGCGCCTCGATGCGACGGCTGCGCGACTCCATCTCAAGATATCGTCGATCTGCCGATTCATGATCGGCTTGAGGGCCAAGCCTAACAAGCCAGGCTCGGCGTCGATGGAGATTGGCATCCACAACGTCATGAGAGTAAATCCCTCGAAATAACACTGCACGCTGAGCTCGGAGCCAGAGGGATCGTAGAATAAATTGGCATGAGAGGCTCCGTAGCCAAGGGCGAAGACGCTGTAGATGGGCCAGGAGTTGCGGAGTCGCAAAGTCTGTTCGTTCACCTGCTCGACGGACCACTCCTCCCGGGCCTCCTGTGCGACTCTCTGAAGGGGATTATCGGAAACGCTCGCCCTGATATAGCTGGCCGAACAGCCAAGCGCTACAAGCGGGACGACCAGGAGGAACCGTTGAAGCGGCGCTGACGCGCGTATCTGTCGATGCAGGATCATATCCCCCTCTGATCCGCCATAGCGGTTCCACGATCTTCCGATCGGCCCCAGGTATGCCCCGCCCAAGCGCACCGACCGGACGACGCGTTAGAGTTTCACTTTCGAAACCGCGGGCGCCCGCACATGCTCGGGACGGATGCCGATCCCGATCAGCCGGGCAGGAATCCGGCGAAGAGACGGAAATCGCGCCAGGAGGGGAAGAGGAAACGGAGGCGCAAGCGGACCCGCCTCTCCGAGCACACGTGTGATGACACGATTCTGTATAAAGAGCTGCACGCGCTGGGTCACGCGCGTCGGCCAGTCCCGGCGTTGCTGGACGCGGCGCAGATCGTCGGTCGTCAGCCGCCGTTCCCGCAACGGAGCGGCCAATAGATTGGCGGCCGCGACCGCATCCTGGATGGCGAGGTTGATGCCGACGCCGCCGATGGGCGACATGGCGTGCGCCGCATCACCGATGCACAGGAGTCCCGGGCGGAACCATTGACGCAACCGATCGACCTGAACCGTGAGCAGTTTGATCGCCTCCCAGTCTTGCAGTTCGCCGACGCGATCGGCCACAAACGGCGCGAGCTGCGCCACACTGTCGCGAAACGCGGCCAACCCTCGAGCCTGGAGCTGATCGCGTGAGCCTTTGGGAATGACAAAGCCGCACTGCCAGTAGTCGCCGCGGTTCAGCATGATGAAAATCCGCCCGGTATCGAAGCGCCCGATCGGGTCCTCGGGATCGACCGCTCGACGCGACAGCCGGAACCACAGCACGTCCATCGGCGCGCCGAACTCTTCCACCGACAAGCCGGCCTGTGCCCGGACGGCTGAGTGCCGGCCGTCGGCGGCGACGACCAGGTTCGCCCGCACCTCCAACGGGCCGTCCGCGGTCTGCGCGTGAAGTCCGACTATACGATCCGCCTCCTCGATAAGGCCGGTCACTTCGGCCCGCATCCTCAACTGAAAGCCGGGATACCGAGCCCCCTCTCGGGCGAGGAAGTCGAGAAAATCCCACTGTGGCATGAACGCGACGAAGCGGCACCGGGTCGGCAGATGGGTGAAGTCCGCCACAGTCAGCGCCAGGTCGCCGAACCGCGCGTTGATCCGGGGCACCTTCTGGTGGGGCAGCTTCAGCAGATCCTCCAGCAGCCCAAGTTCGTGCAGGACTTCGAGCGTGGAGGGATGAATCGTGTCCCCGCGAAAATCCCGCAGGAAGTCGGCGTGCTTCTCCAGGACAAGCACATCAACCCCGGCGCGGGCCAGCAGCAGTCCCAGCATCATTCCGGCCGGACCGCCTCCCGCGATGCCGCAGCGCACCGATACTTTCTCCACACTCATGTGGAATCCTTATCAGTTCGCCGCTATCTCTCCGCAGTGATCGAGATGGCGGACGCCGACCGCCTCTTCCTGTCTCTCGTGACCGGCTGTGTTGACTGGTGCAGTAATTCGGAAAGGCCAACCTTGTTTCGCGCGACCCGCCCCCTTCCCTCACTTTGGCGCGGTGCTCGCGTCCTGGACCACGTGCCCTCGCATGGACTTCTCGACAATGTTGTGCTGAATTTCGAGAGCGATGACGCGGGCAAGCTGATCCGCCGAGAGGGCCCCCATCGGCAGGCCCTTGGTGTCCGCATAAAACGGGTCATCCGGGGCCGCCGTCCGGTAGGTGTTGATCAACACCGCAGCCGGTTGAATCGGATGTTCGCTGTTCCCCACCAACACGGCCTTCTCTTCCGGAAGCACCCGGGTGCGCGTCGCCCAATCCCGCTGATCGATTTTGACGAACGCGACGCTCCAAATTTTTCCGTTTAACAGGCTGCGGACCGCCTTCGGCGTGTGTTCCGCAAAATACGGGTCCCGCACGATCTTCTGCAGAGCCTCACGAACCCGAATGTCATAGAGCTTGATCGTGGAGTCGGGATTGCTCGGCGGAACCAGCGTGGTGGTGCCGACTTCGTAAAACGGTTGCCCCTGCAAGCTCTTCAAGTCGTCCATGGTTCTCAGATACGTGTCGAACAGTCGGCGAAGGAGACGTTCCCGCTCCTCCCCCGACATCTCTCGAATCTCATTGTCCGTGCGAATCGGAGCATGTCGGAGGTCGCGTTCGACCGACACGGTTTTGGGCTTGGGAGCGGTATCCGCTTTGCTGACGACCCATTGGAACTCCCTGGCCAGAACCGGAACCAGTTTGTCGGGATGCCCCAGATAGCCCTTCTCCTTCAATGACGACGCGCTGATCAGCAGCTTGACCCGGCCTGGATCTTTCGTGCGGGCGACCAAAAACGCAAATTCCTTTCCGTCCCGATTCACCACGGCGGGTTCCACGACGACTTTGTCGAGCGCGTCTTTCTTCAAGGCTTCATCGAATCGCGCATAGTCGGTCCGATGTTGCAGCATGACGGTGAAGGCCTCGACGACGGTCCGGACGGCCGCCTCGGCGTGGGTTTGGTCAAGCCCCCCGCCTGCCGGCGTCGCGTTTCCCGTATCCAGGAAGACGCAAAATGCTGCGCCCGGGATCGCATATCCCGGCCCGATTGGCTCGTGGGTTTCTTCGTCCGCATGACCCGCATGGCCCTGATGGCTGGCGTGCGCCGGCAGGGCGAGCAAGGCCACCAACCCCAACACCAAGGCCGAAAGGGCTGTATGTCTGATCCAAGGGCCGACAGTATCCCCATGTTCCCGATTGTGGTTCTGTGCGATCTGCTGCATGTTCCCCTCCTTCGACGAAGGACTCCTCGCCAAAGCAAGGCCGCAAGGGGTATTCTACACCTCCACGTTCTGAAGTGAACGACCGAAGAAGGAGCGCTCGGGGGAATCTGAGGCGGATGGCAACAATTCGCCGAGAAGGTCAGTCAAGTGGGGAGGAGCCTTGGCGGGCGGCGGCCGCGACACCCTGTTCAAACAACGCAAGTCGCGCCCCGTGAGAGGAGTGCGCTCTACTGGATTGGGCAAACTGCGGCGCGTGCTGGGTGACACCAATAGCCGCTTGGAGTAGACTGAAGCCGGAATCCTGGGGGGATCGCGATGGCGGACAGAAAATACGGCCAGCGAGGGTATCGCGAATCCGAAAAGCAGGGAAGAGGAAAGCCCGTGGGGCCGTCCGGGTCGCGTACGTCCGCGACGCTTCCGAGTCGAACCGTCGTCCGCTGCGCAGACTGCGGAACGCAACTCCCCTCGTTGACCAATGCGCTGGGCCAGTGTCCCCAGTGCAAAGCGGAGCTGCATGCCTGCCAGCAGTGTACCCACTTCGCTCCGGGCCGGCGGTTCGAATGCACCCAGCCGATCCCGGAGCGCATCGCCGACAAGCGTGCTCGCAACGAGTGCACCTTCTTTTCGCTGCGCGTCACGGTCGAGCGGGAAACGTCGTCGGGCTCAACGGACCCTGAAGCCGCGCGGCGCGCGTTCCAGAATCTCTTCAAGAAGTAGCGTGCCAGGATGACGTCCCGCCGCGCGTCCGGCGACGCGCCTCTCAGGGACAGTCTTCGTCCTTGTCTCGCCCTTCCCCCTGGTCACGAGCATATATCCGCCAGCATCTCCCGTACTTTGGCGGCCAGGACGTCGGGACCGAACGGTTTCTGGAGAAATCCCGATCCCGATATCGCGGCGACCCGAACGCTGCCTTCCGGCACCATCCCGGACATGAATAGAATCCGCATGCGCGGTCGGAGAGTCAGGAGTCGTTCCGCCAATCGAGACCCGTTCATTCCGGGCAGGACCACGTCGGCGATGAGCAGGTCGATAGGGTCTCGATGCATTTGTGAGACCTTGATGGCGGAGTCGCTGTCCGCCGCGAACAGCACCGTATAGCCAAGTTTCAGCAGCGCGATCCGCGCAAGGTCGCGCAGGGTCTTGTCGTCTTCGACGAGGAGAATGGTGCCGACTCGGGGCGGCGAACAGATCGTTGATGCGGTTTGTTTCGATTGCATGAGCGATACCTCTGGTTTCCCTGTCGCAACGAGACGTGTTCTCCACGCCCAAACAAGTCCCGGCTGGTTCACATGCCCAGGCTCCAGCCCAACGCGCGCAGGCGTCCTCCGGGCAGCCGGGCGGCCTCAGGATACAGCCCGGGGCCGACTCGTGCCGATCACATCAACCGACACAAACGCGCCTGGTCCTCCGGGCGCAACCCCGTAAAGGAGACTCCGAATTCCGGTTGCCGCGACCATCGGACCGTCGCTCCCTTCACGACGAACGGCGCGATTTGATTCGGCAGCGCGATCTGCAGATCCAGGCGCGCCCCCGGGACGACCGGCGCAGTGCTGTGCATGCGACACCCTCCGACCGAGAGGTCCAGCACGACGGCATCGAGTGCCGCCTTGTCGCCCGTAGAGATGTGCCCAAGGTAGCACACCGGCACCCGCGGAAATTGACGCCGCTCCGATTGACGCCGCTCCATGGTTTCAACCTCGGTCTCCCTGCGGGAACGAAGCTCGGTGGGGAAGAGGGCAAGAGGCGGACCCGGACGTATCGGAGAGTTTAGGGTCACCTGATGGAGCGAGTGGTCAAACGCTCGGCCTTGATACGAAAATCGGAAGGGCACGGTCCTCCGGCCGGCGCACGCAACCGGCTCCTGGAACAAAAATCGGCATCGGCTTACCGCATGGATTTTCCTTCACTCCGGTGACGGAAAAGAACACGGCCTTGAGCGGTCCCGAGGCTCATCGACTGATTCCAGCCGAAATCCCCGCGTCGGGACGCGCCTTGCCTCTGGTGTAGTGCACCCCCGATTTCAAGCCACCTCTGATGCTTACTGAGACCGATTTCACCTCATGCTCCGGGTCGGGTTGCTCGGCGATCGTCGTTCC